>Ga0315905_10001215_pt1 | contig 27676 bp, 24 predicted proteins | sample LakEriMetagenome_5_FD_203522 | JGI IMG/M metagenome (GOLD analysis project Ga0315905, IMG submission 203522) | Freshwater fungal communities from buoy surface, Lake Erie, Ohio, United States - Buoy 4 MA121 | ecosystem: Environmental > Aquatic > Freshwater > Lake | place: USA: Lake Erie, Ohio...
GATATACCATATCCACCAAGTTCTCTTACATCAAAAACACCTATTATAGAATCTGGTAATTTTATTTGACGGGTTCTTTTAAACTCCTTATGCTGAAAAATATTATTTGCAAGAACAAAAACTCTCTCCTCCACTGCATACTGATAGTTGTCATAAAACCATGCTTTAGCTCTCTTTATGATTCTTTCAGTTTCTGCTGCATTAAGATTATAGGGTAACGCACAGCTAAAAGAAAGTGCGTCTGCTATTTCCTGTACTAATTCGTCTTGTGTCATTGCTTCTTATTTTTTTAGTAATTCATATTACCAAATTTGGGACTATTTAATCTATCATTAAGATCTTTTAGTCTCTTATCTGTAACGAATCTAAGCATTCTTTGGTCGTTTCGACTCTTTATCTGCATTGTTTCTTTGCTGATCTCAGCATTTTCACCAATAAGGCCAGCTCTTAAAACACCACCGGTAATTTTACAATTTATGTTTTTTCCTTCACAATCTATAAAGCAATCATTAAGATCGTTAGTATAGTCAACAATTGTAGCCTTAATTTTGGAAGATGAAACTTTTGTGCCTGCAAAAATATAAGAATCCTCTATTGCAGATTTCTTTATATCGCAATTATAGATGTTACAGTTTTTTATACTAGCATTTTTGATATCGCAAAGTATAAGATCCATATCGACAATTTCAAATGCATTTCTGCATCTTGCCTCCTTTACTTGTGATCTTCCGGTAGTAGTATCGTAATTAAAATAACAAGCAGTTATATTTCCCTCTATAATAAGATCAAATATTTTATCTCTTATCATCGGGAAATATGTTTTAATATTTTCGTCCCATCCTTTAAGATCGACAAAGACGTGGAAATCTGGATAATTTCTAAAGAAAAAATCAGGATTACTGAACGATCTAACAACCTTAGAGTATTTATTCATCATTCCCTGAAGGGTGGCTAAATCATCTTTGCTATAGCCTGTTATTCTATGGCTTAGTAAATCATAAAGGTATAGAATTATATAATCTATCACCTCTCTGATTTCTTTCGTTTTCTTCTGATAATCTCTGTTACCTAAATATCTAAATTCGATATATCCCTTGGGCATCTTTGTGAAATTAACACCATAATATTTGTCCTCGGGTACTCTGTACATTTTAGGATCTATGGTTTGTATATTTTCAAGAATAGAAAATCTATTTCTAGGAATCACCTTCTTTATAGATTTCGCATAGACGTTTTTTTCTCTGCTACCGAATCTGGAATATATGAATCCCTCATCCAAGCCTAATGTAAACTTAAGCTTGTCGAGATTTTCAATCTTATCCTTTATGTCTCTTCTATTCTTATCGTAGCTCACAGAAAATTGGAAAGCGCATCTGTCTGAGGTCCAGCCATTCTCGTCAATCCAATTTAATATTTTTATAAGTATTGGCATTGCCTCATTATAAGGAAGTGGTCCAGTGATGAGTTCCATCATTTTGCTACCTCCTGAATAATCAGGTTCAAGCTTAAAGTTATCTGCGTCTACTGGTATTAATGAATGATATTTTTCAGAAACTATAACTTTTTTCTTGATAAGCTTGGACAATGAATCAGCAGCTTGTCCCTTTAAAAGATTTGTATAGAATTCAAATTCAAATCCTATTACTGAGGAATCAAGTGCATGTATCTTATCAAAATGTGTTCTGTTATCCGACATTTATTAGTTCAACGTATATTTTTCCGGTGATTGTATCAACTTCATATGGAGAAACGGTTACGTCATCTCCAGTTTTGATATTAGCACCCTTCTTACCCAATCTATCTTGAGGTATTAAAGCCATAAGACCGTATTGTACAATCTCAACAAGAGCTCCATTTTTTCTTCTGTGCTTAACCTTAGCTTCTAATGGCTCACCTGTTCCGTCTTTTACGTGATTTTCTAAATCTTGTATAATAACGTTTCTCTCCAATGGCTTATCTAAAGTAAGAGTAAGCCTATTATTATCTTTTATCTCTTTAACATAGAATTCTATCTCAGATCCTGAGCTAAGTAGTGATAATGCATTGTCATCAGAGAATTCAGTTTTGTGAATAAGTCCAGTATAAACGCTGTCCCATTCAACAAAAACACCAAATCCGCTAGTTCCTGTAACATATCCTTTATATTTCTTAGTAAGATCAAGTTCTTGAATTTTAGAATCCATGATCTTATTCAAGTATTTCTTATACGATACGATGAATATGTCTTTTGCTTCAACGTATCCTTCTATCATTACGTGCATTTCTTTGCCGATGTACGATTCAAAGTCAGTAATTTTGTTCGCAGCAGCAAGTGATCCGGGTAGGAAACATTTGATTCCTGATAGTTCAGCAATATAGCCTCCCTTATTTACGCTAAGAATTTTAATTCTATATGCGCTGCTTTCCTTCTTGATTTGTTCAAATAACTCAGCTCTTAAGCTATGGATGTAGTAATCAATAACAGATCCGTTATAGCTTCCGTTAACTTTTCTAATTCTGGCTTTGACCTCTTCACCAGGGTTAAATGTCAATCCTTGTAAACTTAGTTTTTCAGCATCTCTTCTTTCTCTCTTAAGATCAATGTAAATTGTTTGTCCTGATGTTGTTTGTGCTAAAGCTTCATCCTCCTTTAGAGTTATTATCGTGCAAGGGTAAACAGATCCCTCAACAAGATCCTTAGATCCATTATCAAGATTAGAATAGCTTTTAAAATAAAGATCCGCTAATTCCTGAGCATATGGCTCATGGGAGTAGATCTTTGACCCCTCTGGGGCTTTTATTTTAGGGTTAACAACCAATCCATTAGTAACGTCCCAGTCGAAATTTTCGTCAGAATTAAAATTCATATTTTTTTGTTTAAAGGTGTTTAAAGGTATTATTTATTGTACTATATATCACAGTGTAAGTTCCTTTGTTACTCCGGTTTTTTGTTAATAAACTAAAGGTATAAATCCTATCATAGGTATTGGTCCATTTGGTCCAGGTATACCCCCACGATAGATAAATTTAAGTTCTAATAAATGCATACCAAAAGAATATGCTAAAGCTGATGCAACTAGCTTTGCTGCGATTTGTTTTTCTGGTGCCTTGCTAAACCTTTTTCCCGTATTGAAAGCCCTTTTTATATTGTTACCGAGCATAGTTTGGCTACCGTAATAAATCGGAGCATAAAGTCCACCCTGAGGTGGTGAAAATAAAGCAGGTGGTGCACCAGGTTCATTTGTTAGTGGCTGCTGTCCACATGATTTCCAATAATCCAGCACACCCTTGGCCATAACGTTATATGGATCCTCAGGTTTATCCGGATCTGAACTTTTTCTTGCAGCGTCAGCTAATTCATTTATCCAACGAATCTTAAGCTCTCTAAATCTATTTTCTTCAGTATCATATTCAATCCTTTTCCTGAATTCAAGGCTTTGTTTGAGCCATTCTAACCCAAATCCGGTTCTGCTACCAAAAATATTAGCGTTATTCCGAAAAAATGAGGTGTTCTTGAATCCATCTTTGGAAAAAATACCGATGATATCATCAGCATAGCTATATGAATCATCAAAGCTTTTACTTATGCTATTAACGGAGCTATCTGACAACCCATAATTTTTCAACCACTGCTTAAGATACCCAGCATCATATCTTTTAGAATAAGTAAAATGTCTTATAAAACTTGATGTTAGATAAGCAGGTATCTTACTTGGATTACTTAAGTGTTGATCCTGAAAAAGTTCCTTAGTTATATTTATAGCGGGCAATTTTCCTGCTATATCAGAAATATTAAGTTTTCTATTTACCGTACTTGGAATTAATTCTTTTACAAAATTCTTTTTGTAAGCTTTACTGTAGTAGGATATTTTTATACTGCTTGTACCTTTTGAATTCGTTGTTGATATTATCTTTCCCTCAATCAAATCACCTTCACCAGGCTTAGTGCTATTTAAAGACGCGATGTTATCTATATTAGTGTCACCCTTTATATAATTAAATAAATCACTACCTGTCTTTCTTGTTGAATCCGACCACCCGTACTGATATCCCTGAGGTGGGGTTGTTGTATATGATGTTTTATCTGATGCAGTAGTTGAAGTCCATATCTCGGTAATTGTCTTGTATTTAGCAAATCCTCTAACAAGGTCACCGGGTTGAAAATCCCTCTTAGTCTCAATCTTTATAAGATTAATAACCTCGTCCATTATTAGATTACCCCAATCACTATATGCTCCGGTTCTTAATGAGTACATCCACTGAAGATACGAGCTAGTACCATCAAACTGATGTAATATTTTTCTAGCAATCTCGAGTACTGCTTGTTTTCTATCTTTGGGAAAATTTGGATATTGTGAAAAGAATTGTGAATATACGAAATCGGGTATTGTTGCTTTATTCTCCTCAGCCCAATCTCTAAAATCCAGCTCAACTTGATCAGCAGCTCCTGATATATCCACCGTGGGTGGTTCAACCTCCAGATCGGCGTATGCTGGATTTGTTTTCTTCTCCTCAAATGTTAGATCACCACCTTCATAGAGCATTTTAAATCCCTTCTTAAAACCCTCATACATAATTGCATCCTGTCCCTTAATATGGGTTTGACCAAATGGCGATGCTGCTTTACCAACGGTCGCAGAAATATATTCATTTCTAAGAAAATCTGCCATCTCATCGTATGACCCGATAGACTGGGATGTTAATTTGCTACTAACATTAGTTATGAATGTTCCCCAATTTGCTGGCATTATTATTTACTTTTAGATACCTGACTTAGATGCTGAGGATCAGTCATTGGAATTATAGGAACCCCCGATGGACCAACCCCAGTTGGGTGTGTGTGCTGATTGTATAATTGTAAGAACTTATTTCCGAGAATGATTTTTTCTACCGCTCCCTCTCCTAGTTCTATGTTTTCTGATTTTATGATGACCTTTTGTTTACCGTCACTTTTTTCCATTCTAAACTCATCGCCATTCATTTTTATCTTGACTCTAAGCTTTTCCTTATCAGTTCCTGCATTTTGTGTATCTAGCTGTATGGTTGCATCACCCAATTGAAAAACTAATCCCTTACTTTTAGTGTAGATCATCTTAAGTACACCAGGTTGTGCTTCATTGTCATATATTATTGAATGCGTTCCCTCATAAGAATTCTCTGTCTTTAGCTCCTCATTAAGGTCCTTAGACATTTCCTTTATATAATGGTACTGCAATTTATAATAATTATTCTCCTCGAAATGAACTGCCACAACGGAACCTAATTTAGGTATGGATATGTTACCTCCACCAAAATTTCCACCGAATGACATACCAGCAATCTGTTCAGCCCAAGGAAGATCCTCGACCGGAACATCATCAAATATACCATAAACATTAATTTTTGCTCTCCCCTGGTAAAGTGGATCCTTTATATCAACTACTTTACCGAGATAGGTTCTTTCACTTGGCATAATTATTCAAATTCAGTTTTAGGTGTATTAAATCCACCCTTACTTATATTATATTTTGTAGGAGGTTTTAAGTTTCCTAAATCCTTAGGCTTGTCTACCACAAAATCACCACTAGTTGGCGGATAAACTTTCCCTATATCACCTCTCTTTATATCCGGTTTAGGTTTGTTGTAAACTGGTGAAGGTTTTTGTTCAAATGTATTCGAGGGATCTCTTAATTCACCACCCGAAGAAACAACTCTACTCTCTGGGTATACCTGTCCACCTAAATTATTAGGTGATTGACTGAACGGAGCATCCGGATATACCTGAGTTTCCTGTAAATTTCCTGGTGTTGGTGGATTGGTATAAACAACCTCACTATTACCAAGTTGACCTGGCGTTGGTGGGGTACCATAAACCTGTTCATTAAAAGTGGGATATGTTCTGTTGGGTACACCTAGATCAGATCCAGGTACATTAGCATAAACATCGTCATTCGGTGCAACATAAACTCTATCAGGTACACCTAGATCAGATCCAGGTACATTAGCATAAACATCATCGTTAGGTGCAGCATAAACTCTGTCGGGAACTCCTAAATCAGATCCTGGCACATTAGTGTAAACATCACCACCAGGAGCAGGATAAACTCTATCAGGTACTCCCAGATCCTGTCCAGGAACTGTGTCATATGCATCGCCATTCGGAACAGGATAAACTCTATCAGGGACACCTAAATCTGGACCTGGTACATTACCATAAGCATCCCCTCCGGGTGCTGGATAAACTCTATCAGGTACACCGAGATCACTTCCGGGTACTTTAGCGTAAACGTCACCCCCTGGTTCAGGATAAACCCTCTGTGGTGGTCCGCCGAGTCCAGTTGATTGTGGAGTAGGGAATGATGTTTGTCTAAACCCTGCATTAACACCAGGTATATTATTTAGAAAATTCTGTGCATTATTAAATGATAGTTGTGCTGTTATCTGACCTGGATCAAAGCTGTATGCATTACCTAAAGCTAATTTATCCAGACCTGCAAGATTAGGTTTAATAAAACTTGCAACCCCCTCATTTATTAGATCATTAAGTGAATTACTTATAAAGTTAGTTAGCAATTCACCACCAAGGGATAGCACATCATTCGTATCTCTTGGCGATTTTTGAACTGCAGATCTAGCAGAATCCCAGCCATCACCAAGTATTAATGGTTTACCATCCTGTCTTATGTTTGGATATTGATTTCTCACTCTAACCTTACCGACATGTATTTTGAATTTCTGGGCTACCTGCTCTGCTACAGTACCTACATTTATGCTAGAACCTATTGGACTACTATCAGTAAAATCAAATTCACAGTTTCTGCATTCAAAAACAAGCATTGGTTTAATACCCGATTGATCCTGTTGGTTTTTAAAAAGGGACAAATCATTATCAACACCAGATTGATTCAATACATTTCCAACAAAAGAATTAAATCCACTTGCTGGATTTATATTTGACCCACCAGCATTAACATTCTGATTTTGTTCACCGCTTATAGTATCAACAACACCAAGATTGCTTCCTGGGTTATTCCCTGATCCCAGTAATGTGGATAGATTATCGATAGCAGTTAGAGCAGCAGATGCACCAATAAGTCTCGATGTTTTAAAAAAGTTCCTTATCTCGGAAACGAAAATGTACATGGTAAATTTTCTAAGGTTTCTAGGTATAAGTTCTCTCATATTATCATAATCAAAAGTAGCTTGATTATAAAGATCCGCCAAAGCAGTCATCCTCAAGTTCATTGACTCAAGAGTTTTAAACTCCAGCACTTTATTGGCTGTTCTCTGTGCACTAAAAGTACCCTCACTTCCTGGTTGATATCCAGGTCTAGCAACTTTTGCCAGATTATCGAGGCCATCTATAGATTGTATAAACCAGGGTGAATTTGATAGGATGTCACTAAGTATTATCTTAAATTGTCTAAGCATATCCGCTCTTTTTCCGCCATAGGGGTAACTAGCTTCCCTTTGTTCTAAATAGCTTGCTGCAGAATAGTATGCAACCTTACCATTTAATCCAGGTGTTAAATAATCATATTGAGGTTGTCCGAATGGATTGCTACCAAAAAAATTATTCTGAGCTCCATAATAATAACTATCATCCTTGAAAAGTGGACTTGGTGGTAGTCCATCCTCCGCATTGATTGGCAATGTTCCAAAATCAAAGATTATCTTAAACCCAAGATACGTTGGATCCTCATAGTTTCCTTGCTTTGATAGTTTAAATCCCTTGAGAAATAGACTCCTCTGTTTATCTGTTGCTCCTAATGACATTTAAGATGATTATTTCTATATTTATCCGACATTTAAAATTGTCTACTTTGTATTGATATTGGGAATGCTTTAGGTATTGCTCCTGATGAGTTAGCTGTCCACATTCTCTTAGAAAGTATAAGTCTTTGTGTCATTCCTCCTGACATCTGCGACCATGACACATTCATACCAGTTATAACATAAAGGCCTGACAAAAATTCGTCCTTTGTTGGTGCTGTATTTGTATTTGGCGATTTATTTGGGGTATCACCTGTATTCTGCTGCCTTGTGGTAGCACCAAATACATAAATAACAACGGGTATTACCTGTCCTCTATAGATACCAGGGAAATAGCCAGTTAGCTCAACCTCTAATGTCATTTTAGTGACATCGTTTATATTAATCAGATTCTGAACCTTGGCATGATAGAAGTTTTTATGTACCCCGTCCACACCATTAGGGTCAGTGTTTAATACACCAAGCCATTCTCTTCTTGTTTCCTCCTTATAATCGTTGCTTCTTGCCCTCCCTTTCTGTAGAATTCCACCCTCGGGCACATGCTCGGGAGTCTGAGATTCCATATCATACTTAATGTACTTTGTATTTGGATCTTCAGCTACCATGCTCTCGTCATAAAATCCAATGGTAGTGATGTACCCCATTTTATTCGTATTTGATCCTGATACTGAGGTCAGAGTATACCCATTTATCATAAAGGGATTCGTTCCAGCTCCAGCTCCGTTGGTTAAAACAAGTGGTAAAGTAGCAGGACTTGGCTTAGCAGTTCCGGGAATAAGTGCATCAACATTAACGCCCTGTTTAGTGTTACCCGGTATTATAACAATCTCCTGCTTAGGATCTCCGGTAAATGCAAATTGAGTCCCTAGATTGATAAAATTTAGATTATAGTAACTATCTATCCAGCAGTCATAAAAGCTCTCCTCGTCGTCCTTATATGCTCTAATAGCTACCTCCTGTATAAAGTCGTAATATGAATAATTTGGACATATCCATGTCATCTTATCGTCAGTAGCTTTCTCATTAGTAGAATATCCGAGATTTAGCTCCTGTGAAACCTCCAATAGGGTATCACTGGATGTCATCGATTTAAAGGACTTTATTTTTGGAGAATATAAACCAGGTATATTACACTCGGCAGTAATTATAAATTTAAAATATGTTCCATCAGGATCGCTTCCACTTTCTGCATATTTACTTGAAACATCACCAGACACGGTCAGTATTCTAAAGTCCATTCTAAAGGCCTTGTATAAATCACCCTGTGATTTCATATACACTGAAACAATATCACCATCCTTAGGATAGTTTACAGAGATGAAAACAGGATCACCCGCAGAGAAAGTAAATCTTATAGTGGGTAAAAATCCGCTAAGATCCAGATTAAAATTAATTAGAAAATTTGTTACGTTATATGCATTTATGGTTATGAAGGGCGAGGTTAATCCAGTTGCAGCTTCTGCATTTGCTGCAGTGTCTCTCTTAACATTGGGATCATCCGAACCATTTGATCTATCAACCTGGATCATCTCATCCAGCTTCATATTATTCAGAGCAAGAGTACCAAATTTTATATCTTCACTAGTCATTCCCATTAGTTAACTGGTCTATTAAATCCACCTCCACCTGCATTAGGAGCAAATATAAGGAATCCGTTACTTTTAGCTACCGCCTTGTCACCCTCCTGAGCTACATTTGGTGGAAGAACCATTGCGGGCTGGTTTTTAATTTTGGAATCCAAGAATTTTTTTCTACCCTCACTAACCTTGAATTTTTTCTGTTCCTGATTTTTTCTAAACACCTGATTAGGATTCGTGTTGGTATTGGATGAAGCCTGTGCTTGATTTATTGCTTTCTTATTATTATATGAGCCCTCAACGGTACTTCCGGTTGGTATTGCCATAATCTTACCCTCCATTATTGCAAATGGGTTGCTTATATTATTTAATTTTAGCATTGATCCCATTTTACCATGATCCCCCATTTTTATAGCTGCAATCAAATCAGGTCTCATCTGGTAATATTCTGTAATTATAAAAAGACTATCTATATTGACTGCAGTATTTCGGTAAGAAATAGATGCCCTAGTAAGATCCCATATACCATATGAGCTTGTATTCTCAAGTGTTGTTTGAGGATTAAAAATCGATTTGTTTTTGGACAGGGTATCTATAATTAAATATGACATTTCTTGTATCTTATTTTAAGGTGTATTTGTAGGTGACTGCTGGTTATCAGGTGATCCAAAAGGATTACCATTTAGATAATTATCCTTAGTTTGCTCACTAAGTACGTTTCCTGCGGTATCAGCAAATGAATTATATGATTGAAGACTTGACGTTGTTGATTGAGATGTTTGATAAAGTCTTCCGTCACCTCTATTGAATATACTCTCTATTTCACCTCTTTCTTTATCCCTTCCGTGTTTAAGACTAAATGTAGCCTTTAGAGTTGTAGGAAAATCATCGGGACCTAGTATATCACCAAATTCTATCTTTACGTTATCGCAAATCAAATTTCCCATCATAGCGATAGGATTGCATGGATTACCTATTGTTAGGTGCCATTCACCTACAGGTGCACCAGTTAATAAGCTCATCGGTACCTTTAAATTTGTTACCATATCTTCAGTAACAGCAAGCTTAAGAAGCTTACCAAATCCTGAACCAAATTTCTTTGCCAGGTCCTTTATTTTATCAACACTGATGCCTTCGGATGTAATTTTTTCCAGCTGTGCTTTTAGATCAGCAAGTTGGGCGTCATCCGCTCCGCCTCCACCGCCACCTATTTGTCCAGTTAAGGCAGGTTCATCCACTGATTTTACTGCATCACCTGTCGGATTTGTTAGCTTATCACCGTATGCCAATATAAAAGCCAGGGGATCCTGGTAAAACGTTGCTAATCCAGCATCACCACCAGGAAATCCAAATGCAGGAAAATTGGAGCTATATCTTATATCAGGGGTCAGAAAATTACCGTAATTGGTACCAATGGAGAGTAAGTTACCCATAATATCAAGCATTGCAGCTTTGGTGTTAACCTCGCCAACTGATGTTAAATCATATTCAAAAACAACATCCATTGTGCCCCAAGTGAAAGTAAGACCAGAATCTCTGACCTGTGTATTCTTCACAACATCTACCGGTGTCCAAATATATTCGCTCATAACTCCAAATTTGGAATCATCATTAGCGCCACCCTTTGCTCTATCTCTCAGACCCTGAAATCTTAGATCGTCTATTGTTGTGTTATTTGGATCAAAGGCAACTGTCATTCCCTCTGTAACCGATCCTATAGTATTGGATAAAGTATCTGTGCCGGTTGCAGTTCTAGCAGCTCCTGCAAACCATTTATAAGGAAGATCTCCGAAAAATCCCTTAGAAAAAGCCTCCTGATTAACTATATCCGCTTGAGTTTTCGATGTCCAAGATAATCCTGTTGTGAATTCAATGAGTGTGCTTAATTTATTTTCAGTATTTCCGCCAAACCAGGTGATAGCCTGTGCAACAGGTCTTGCCGCACCCTCCTTGGTATATGATTCTGAAGCTTTTACGCTATTAGGAGCAGATAGATTATCAAGTACTGGGGTAGGAAATCTTCGGAGTGTTATCATGTAGTTATTGGGAATAGCTCCATAATATTTACAGTAAAGGAAATCTTTCCAATAATAAGGTGCAGATAGTCCACCTATTATGCTTCTTTCAAAGTTTGAATTTAAACCTGATAACATTCCGCCAGTGTTAGCAGAAACTGCCTCCAGGTAATTGGTTTCTCTTACAAGGAAACCTGCTGATGGATTCCTTGATTTTAGTGAGGAAACTCTTGTGTTATACTCGGCGTTCTCCGATTTATAATAAGCATCGACAAAATTATTATCATTGTTACCCAATGAATAAAATAAAAATTGTCCGTATTTACCAGGGGATCTTTTACCAGCTTCGTAAAATAGACTCCTTGCGGTAGGTCCTTTGAATGGGTTATTTGTTCCTAGGTTGCTATAGTTACTAACTATATCGCCACCTAGGCCTTTCGCAATACGTTCTTTAGCACTTGGAAGAGTTGACATCTACTATATTAAATCTTTTTTAAAGACTATGTATAGTATATTCGAATGCTTCTGGATATTCTTCCAGAAAATTTTCTAGGTTTCCTACGAAATCCTGGGATAAATTCTTATAGCAAACAAGTATACCATCACACTTAGTACTATATATTCCCTGTAGGATTTTCTTGCGAATAGTGTAGTTTATTATGAACTCAGATTCAACAGCCAGATTATCTGTCTCGTATCCAAGTTCTCTTATTATTTTTGATATATCAACAACATAAAAATCAGATCCCCCGATAGCTCTTTTTTTAGCTTCCTTCGGCGAATATTTGGATATGTAGAAATTTACTTTCGGATTACTCTGCATTATCTCCATTAGATTCGAAATTAGTCCAATCCCTTTTGTTCAGCAGAGTATGAAATGATGAATATTCACTAGTTTGATTTTTGTACATGAAAAAATCATCAGCTTCTTTAGTGGGTAGGTTTCTTTCATTATCACTACGGATAATTTCGTTCTTAACCCGTTGTAAATGTTTACGATGTATATTTTGCCCATCCTCCCTGCTAGAATTAAACTCAGAAATACTATTCCCCTTGGACTTAGAAATTCCAAGTTGTCTCATCAGCTGTCTTCTTTCTCTTCTGTTACTCATATTTTAAAAAATTAAATGTCCGCTGAAAATCCTTTTGATTGACCGAAAACTGAATCATCTCTATTATAAAGATCCATACCGACAACAAATTTAAAAAGCTTCAGAAATAAAGCCGGAATAAAAACATCCTTAGATTTAACAACGTCATTGGCTGGTATAAAATGGAAAGAAGATAATCTTTCCTGTTTAGACCCATCAGTTGAGGCTTCACCTTTTTCTATTCCAGTAACATCTATAGCAAAACAAGGGTACTCCTTGTCAACAAACTTCGTTGCAGTAACAGTTCCTAGATAATACCATCTATCATTATCAGGTACATCGTATCCAGACTCCTCCTTTAGCTCTCTTTTAGCAGTTTCAAGGTAGTCGGGATCCTCATCCTCGCATGTTCCCGTTATTAGGCTTGTGCAATATCCGCCTTCTCTAAATAGATTTCTTTCCCTAAGTACACCTAGCATTAAAGGAAGCCCGTTATCATCCGTAACGAATGGCAAAAGCATTACGGTTTCCACTGTTGCAACTATGCCTGGTTTACCGTCTCTTTCAGTAACATTAAATTTCGGTGTATTCAGAAGGATTTTATCCTTTTTATCCTTGTTCTTCATCTCTTGTATTTCTTGTATTTGAACTATTCTTTGTGGATTTCTCTTTTACTAAATCTTTCTTATCAGGTATTAGATAATATGACTTTTTAATAGATTCACCTAATGAAGTCTTAATATCATCTATATCAACTCCGTCCAGAACAAAATTAATGATCTCATTATCAGCATCATCAAAAGAGCTTGATAATACCCCGTAAAGATCCTTTGGGGGAAGATTTAATTTTATCTTTATTGAAACCTCAACGACGTTCTTTTTTTGTTTTCTTAATAGATTATATATCGGAGAATTTTCATTACCTCTTTTTGGTGATTGCTCATCGTATGCTATATCGGTTACCGTGGATGTTTTATGAACAGTAGGTAAAACCTGAATATTTGGCTGGCTGATATTTTGAGGGGCTTTAGGAGAGGCAGGAAAATAAGTCATAAATTCATCGAGTAGCTCTGAGTTTATTCTCTTACCGCTCTGAAATTCTATGAACATGTTATCACCATTTATTTTAACATCCTTAAATAACTCGGTGCTCATCATATCTTCACCTTTTATCCATTGGAATTCCATTCCGTTATAAAGAGATCTTGCCTCTTCCAGACCATTTTCCGTTATTTCCATTTTGTTACGTTTTTTATTTTTACCGAAAAGAGCAAATATGTTGCGCATCTTTAACTATTTTACTTTTTTTATGGTGGATTGTTCCATCGATAGTTAAATAAATGGGGGTCAACCCACATTAAAAGACCATCACGAATTGTACAATTGGAGATGGTCTTTGTTTCGTAGTAAAATTAAATTAATCTTTATTGGGATAAACCTCCGATATTCTTTTTTCCGGTACAAAGGTGGATACCATATTCTTTAATGATTTTATATAATCAGCAGATTTCTTTCCTCTCTCCTGTGTTTTTATATCGTCAGATTTTACATAATCCCAGTCGTGGGAATTTACTGAATCAACAAAGTGCTTATATAATCTTTCCTTGTCGGAATGGGTTTCCATCCCTAGGGATTTTCTAAGCAGATAGTTTAGATAATCATTCTTATTAACATCAGTTATATTAGATTCAACCTCGGATGTTGGTAGATCATCGGAATCGAACGAGAATGCCATTTTTCCCTTATCGCTATCTATTGAAAAGGCTGGATATGAATCGTCATGTTTCCTATAAACATCAAAATTACCAACCATATCATCGTTGGATCTTTTCTTAATATCAATGAGCATACCATTACCAAGCTTAACCTCATATTGGTTGACATCGACTTTATTGGCACTTTCTATATCATAAGGTATTCCTATAATATCTAATATTGTATAAACATCATCTTTTATCCCGTCAATCATCCTAATATCATGACCCTCACATTCCATCTTGCAGTTAGTAAAATCTTCAATGAAATCTTCAATGGCTGCTCTATTTCCAATAACATTTAGCCACCTTCTGTTTGGATCTATCGTAATCACATAATTATTATTGTCATCCATTCTTATATCAACGGAATCCTTGGGTATACTTAGCTCATTTTGCATTTTTCCATTATTACCACAGAATGCTATAGTTATTGAACTGTTATTATCCTTTGTAACTATAATTGAGCCCATTGGAAATGTTCTATCAGAATCGCAGAAATTATCCGCAGAAATCTCATATCCTTCATCCATTATAGGTCTAATTCCGTCAATAGAAATGTAGTCCTCAGTATCATCGGATTCGTTTATCTTAAAATCATTGAAATTTAGAATCCTCATATTATCTGTATTTAGCATCATTACCGAAATAAACCGTGATGTCGAAATTTTTAGGATCCATCGATTTATTCATATTAATCTCCAGCTTGTCAGGATATGTTGGAATAGCGCTATCGCGAACTTCAGTTTTTATTTGGCTATAATCTACGGTTTTACCAGGAATCAAATCTATATCAAATTCTTTAGTACCGTTTGGATAATCATCAACCTCAAATTCAAATTCTATTGAATTAACATTGAATATTAGACTATCTATACCGCCTCTTTTCACGATTAAATCAACGGAGTATTCTATAAAGGCCTTGCAATCGGAAAGTTCCTCATACTCTTCAGGTTTACCGAAAATATCAATATCAACATATTTCATATCAATACCGAATGAATAGTCATTGGAATTCCCTCCTTTTTTGGAGTTTCCTGAGAATGCAGTGTAATCGTATATTCTTGACATTTATTTTTTTATTTATTCTATATATCCTTTTGTAACATTTTTATAATACCAATATATAAGGTAAGTATGATTTTAAAAAAGTTTAAAGATGAAGAATATAAGCCCCATTTGGTTCATAAAAGATCCCATAGATCCCGAGCACAAGGAATACGTTTTACTTGATTATTTAAAATCAATCAGCAAGAATCTAAATTCCGATAATTGCTACTCGACACTAAGATCCGTTTCCAAAATAATAAAGTCCCTGAATGAATTTAAGGATAATAAAAAAATAAGCTCCAGAGTTTTAAGTCAAATAAAACAGGACGAAAGAGATTATGTTGAAAAATTCATATTTGATGATCTAGCAGATTCAGATAAAAACACTATAATCGATATAGTTGAATCGTCTCTTGAGACCCTATATGAGTACTCGGAGGTTTGCCTTGAGATATTGAAACAAGAGGAATCTAAAATTAGAATATTTAGTGTTAACTCAAAACTAAGTTCGGCCAATACAGAAAAACAAAATTCTGGAATATTGGTTGTAAGAAATATGATAACGGATAAAATCATATCATATTACTGGCAAGGTGCAGTTACTCTTAAAACTGCGGATGGCGATAAGGAGATATGTGTTCTTAAAAGAATACATCTAAAAAACCAAACATTTTCACTTAACTATGAATACATCTACCATGAAATATTGGAAGAATTCTCGGTAGAAAAAAGGATGTCACCCGAACTACATGTGATAGAGATTTATGAGAATTTTGATGAGAATTCGGAAATATACAAGTTAGCAAAAGAAAAATTTATAGACACAGTATCATAACACATAAAAAAAGGAGCTTAATGCTCCTTTTTTGTTTCTGTATGGATTGTATTAAAAATCGCTTAGCTTCTTAATAAAGTTGTCAGTATTTTCCGATTCATTAGTCCCTGCATTAAAGATACCGCCTATTCCCGGTGCATCAACCATACCAACCTTATTGTTTCCTATATTTATTCTATATCCAGGAGCATCTATTTTTGATTGGTTACCGAAAACAGAATCTGCATATCCTGCATAATCATAAGCTGGTTCTCTCGTAATTTTAGAAAGCCCGGTTTTTTCTGGCTGTGCGGTTTGATTCTCTGCAGAAAATGGCTTATAAGTATCGTCATGAACTTTGGTTAAAAATTTATCGAAATCTAAAACCTCTCTCTTTGCTACGTTTTGTTGATTCATATTTGTATTTTTATATTAAGAATTTTTTGCTCCACTGGTAAAGCTGTCCCAAACTGAAGATAAGGTATCGAAGAAACCACCTTTAGATTCCGATCCTGTAGTGATAGTCGAATTAGTTCCACTACCTTTATATGGATATTCCTTAGCTAGTTTTTGAGCCAATGTGTCCTTAAGTTGATCTTTACTGTTTGGATCTAATTTAGAAAGCGCCTCCGCTCCAATTGAATCTGATCCAAGAGCACCTAAAAATAAATTAGTTAATTTTTCCTTTCCTAGTTCTCCCTGCAAACTCTCTCTAATTGTTGAATACATCCATCCGTTTGGCTCTATACCTAAAGGAACGACCAATGAATCTAATCCTTTTCTTTGTATGTATTCCTGAACTGCTTGAGCTAATCTCGGTGCAAGAAAATCTGCATTTGCATTTTCTCCGGTTAATAATCCCGGCATTTCTTTTAATTCTATCGAATCTACGACCTCCTGGATTATAGTCGAAAAAGTTGAATTTTCTTTAATTCCTATCTTTTCAAGTAGGGATGCAGAAATCTTTTGTTTGATTGTTTTAGTAAGACCTGTACCAAGAAAAGGTATAACCTTACCTAACATACCACCTAAATCATCGAATAATGATTCCTGTATATTTTCTGAACTGCTAGAAAAATCTTCGAATTTTTTTAATTTTGACATTCTTGGAAATTTATTTAGTCTATATATCCAAGTAAGATCCTAATATTATAATCCTAAGCTATTGAAAGGAATAGATCAACTGCTTTTTGTCTATATGCCAATTTATCATTCTTAATCTCAGGATTCTTAAGAGCCTCTTTTTTTCTATTCACTATCGATTCGGGAAGCATAGGTCCGAAAGTATCTTTAAGAATCTTCTTGTCTTTTCTCCATTCAAGCGGAAGGTGCATAGCAAATCTTACTATATCAAGATTTAAAAAAGGGCTTCTTAGCTCCAGCGTATGAGCCATCGACATCTTATCAAGTCTAGGTAAATGATAAAATGGAAGTTCTTCAAAGATATCGGATTTCTGTGAATCATATTCATGAATTCTTGAATAACCCCCGAATAATTCATCGGATCCATCCCCACTAATAACTATACGATAGTCCGTATTCTTTTTAATTGCCTCAAATAAATGGTATTGTGGTATCACAGATCCAAGATCTATTGGACTTTCATTCCATTGGGCGTATATAAGGCCATTTTTATCGGAATCCATGGTATAGTCTAGAAAATGTGCTTGCGTGTCTAAATGAGCGCTTAAATCATTAACAAACGGTGTTTCTCCATTCTCTATTGTAAACCAGGTAACCTTAGCATCCATTTCTTTTATAATGGCTGCAATTATCGATGAATCAAGTCCACCAGATACCAATATCGATATCGGATAATTTCTAGATGCAAGTCTATTACCAACGCTTTCAAACATCTTCTCCCATAACCACTCAATATGGGTTTCGTAATCTGCACCCTTAAGTTCAGGTATCGGAAGATTCCACGCTCTATAATAATCGGGATAAATGCTCTCAAACATTGGCGAAGCTATATTGTGAGAATATATGTTATTCGGCAATAATCTTTTTATGTTGGTGTAGGCAGTTCTATTGTCCTTGTTATACCCCCATTTTCTAACTGAGCTTATGAATATCTGATCTATATCGGAAAGATCTGTATAAAGACCCTTTATCTCCGAGCAGATCTCACCAAGCTCGTTACGATATAAACACTTCTTACCAAGCGGATCAGTAAATGAAATTATATTGCCACTTTTACTATCGTAGATAACTATAGCCCAAAATCCATCCCATTTAACTATATGCGGAACGTACATTGCAGAAAAGAACTCAAGGTTTCCTCCTTTAAAGTTTGCAAAGAGATTACAGAGATACTCAGTATCTGAGGAAAACAGTGCAGAATCATAATTGAAAATCTCACCGTTGAACATAAGAAAAACACCATCGGATATTTCTATTGGTTGCTTCCATTCATCACCATCCAAAGTTTGTATTGGTAATCTATGATGACATAGAGTTACGCCCTCCAGCGACTCCTTGGAACTTTCTATTCCTCTATGCTTGATAGAATCAAGAATAGAAGGTTTTATTTTTTCTCTAGTAGTTAATAGTATTCCACACATATTTAATCAAATAATATATTTTCAAACATTAATGTAATATCGGTAAGTGACTCGTCATCAAATCGATTTGTAAATTTCCATATTTTTGCTATTCCATATTCTTCAAATTTTGAAATAACTTTATTGTATGCTTCAAGTTCCCTGTTGTCACCGTCTATATGATCCCATTGATCTTTGTTCCTGTCACCCTTCTTAGGATTATCTCCGGTTATGAAAATAATGGAGATTTCCTCCATTAATCCCATCTGATTAATCATCTTGACCTGATCTTCCATTTCGCTTTCAGTTATTCTACCTTCCATTATTCCCCATGCAAGAACAGTAAGAATCCCGCGATCGTGTATGAAAGAGAATGGATCAGTTAAATAATTGCAAATATCGAGATCTTTAAAAAGCTGCATAAGCATAAGTTCCTTACCCATAGCAAAAGCATGGGCTTCTCTACTGTTTCGACTTTCTAGATTAAGTTTAGAAAAATAATCAGCAAAGGCAAACTGATACCTTGGCATGTCAAATTTCTCAGCTATAAATTTGGAGAGGAATGTTTTTCCAGAATTTCTTGGACCTTCAAATACGTATACCATATAGATTATATCAATTATTAGATTTTGTTTTCATTATGGATGCAAAAGTAATAAAATATTGCGGTTAATAAAAACAAAAAAGAGGATCTTTCCAGATCCTCTTAACAATTTACATTGTATATTATTACTATCTACTTCCTAGTGGTCCGGATGGCTTAGATACTTTAGCTTCACCTCCATCATAGTTTGCACATTTAAAAGGTTTAAATTGGGGAACCTGATCAAAGTTTGTTGCATTCATTCTTTTTACATGCGTCTTGATACTAGGGTATATGTCAGCAGCTATATAGTAGCAATTTGTACCTAGCGCCTTTCTGACATCTGCTGAACCTGATTTTCCCTCCGCGATAATTGATTTAAAGCCAACAAGATCATCAGTTATACTTCCCGATTTATCAACTCTACGCCCACATATCTTATCAACATTGCTTATCACTATACTCGATCCATTGAATCCTAATAATTTTCCACTATCTTTATTTGTATCCTTTGTAGTGAATGTGAAATATTTGTCAGCACTTATTCTTTTTGCTGTTGCTTCTCCTAATACGTTATCATGTATCCATTTTACACAACTTATAAATTTACTTCCGTCGAATGAAATGGCATTTGAAACCATTATCAGGAAGTTGTTTATAGCAACAAATTCTTCGATACCCAAATCTGGTGATTTCTCACTCTTTTGTAATGCCTGGTTAAATGCCTTTGCTACATCACCCTTAAGATTATCATAGTCAATAAATGGAATACTTTTATTTTTTATTGATGTTGACATTCTCTCGTAAGCCCCAGCAAGATCAAGATCGCTGTTTTCAGTATTTGAATTTAATAAAGATTTAATACCGCTATATCTAGCATCAGGTCTAATCATACCGAATGTTTTCCATGATTTCAGATAATTCTCAACAAAATCTACGGAATCATCATTACCTAATGTTTTTATATTTCTAACATCAGCCCATTTGTTCCAGTTGCATGGATTTTTTAGTGAGCTGGATGACATGTTTACATTATAGATACCTCCAGAGAAAAAGAAATATGAATAATCCTCTTTTGCTGAATTTTTCTTTATTCCATCCAATGTTGAATTCCACGCTTTGATAAACTGCGGACTATAAGAAGATTTCAAGCTTCCGTCTTGTTTAACAAAATCTTCATCTTCAACTTTTAAATTATAAACATCTCTTAAACTTTTGGCTAAAGCTTTAACCCCCGATGATGATCCACCTTTGGATGGTGATTCGTGGGTCTCCCCTTTTTTACCATCACGAGGAGAAAGAGCAGCAACATCTTTATATTGGTTACCAAGTTCCCTTTCAAACTCGGAGTTATTTATAACTATTTTGCCTTCATTCAATGAATTAGAAAAATCTGAAATGCTCATTACAGAACTAAAGCTTTCGTTTACTTTAACTCTAACAACCTGAAGTGATTTTTCAATTGCCTTCTTATCCTTTTCAGCAACCCAATCAGATGAAAGGATATCGTCCAAAAGAGTCTTATCTAGCTCGCCGTTGGTATTTTTATTACCCTCCATCTTTTGGATGGTTGATATAACAGCACTAGTTGCTGGACCATATTTACCATTAGGTCCTCCTTTAGATTTAATAAGTTTTCCTGCCGATGGTATACCATTAACTAAAGCACTTTGTACAGCGTATATTAATCCGCTTCCTTTTATTTTCTTATCGGCATCGGTATCACCTCTTTTTAAAGGAAATAATGTTTTAACCATGTTATTTTCTTCCGCTTCGTGCTCATCCTTAATTTCTTTAGCAGCTAAAGCATATTGTGTTTTTGCTCTGGTTAAAAGATCCAATGCACTATTTGTTAATTCAGTAACATCAGAATATGAAGTGTAAACCTCTTCATCATCCTCCAAATTCTGCAGAGATCTTGTAGCAGCCTGCACGACAGATTTATTAAAATCATCCTGGAATTTTTCAACTTGCTTTTCTAGATCAGATAATGCTGATTTATCCTTTTCACCAAATCCCCCTCTTGTCGTGTCAAGTACCTTTCTTTTTTCATCAAGATCAAGAAAAGTTCTTTTCCAATCTCTTCCGTAACCATTTTTCTGATCCTTACCCTCCGATGATGTTATTAGATTTGCAAGAAGTTTTTTAAGATTCTCAATTCTTCCTCTGTAGCCAGTGAATATAGACTCGTTTAACGGACTATCGCCAATAAGCAATGATTCATTAGTCTTTTTCAATTTAAGCTCCTCTTCGGCTTGCTTAGCTATACTATCGAGTGAATTCTGCAACTTCATTGGAGCAATTTTAAAGGATTTTAAAACTACCTCATCTTTTCCTTTACCTATCTCAGAAGCTCTATTTAGTGCATCGGATAATTTACCAAGAGCCTGCAGGTATAATCTTTTAGCCTCCGAATATTTCGAATTGACTAAATCGTTATCATCAGCATAATCCAATAATTTTGCAGTTAGTTCTTTAACACTTTTTGAATTACTAATATCAGAAAGTTTAACTCTCATGATATCAGGATTTCTATCTCTAGCTGGTGCTAGATCAAAAGTCAAAACCTTAAAAGCATCCAATGCATTATCGGATATCTTATTTAGTAGTGAATCAACTTTCTCGTTTTCGAAAATTATATCATTATAGCTTTCAAATAAAGATTTTGCTACCGGATTGTTTAAATATGGGTTTTTGTTCATCATCTTGGTTTTTTAATATATGTTGGTTGATCCACCACTAGCTTTATTAGCTGCATTATTTTTTAATTCAGTGGAAAGGGATTTCATTAATGCTGATATCTCCACGTATATTGCAGATTGTTTATCTATGCTAGCTATTTCTGAATTAGGATCGCCTTCTTTTTTCAATTTCTTTGCCTCAGAAATCTCGTCGAATTTTTTAGAAAGCTCGAGTTTAATTGCTTGAGCCTTTGTGTTGTCCGATGTTTCGGCTTCACCTAATATGAATTGTTTATAATTAAGCATTAGCACGTCTAGCTATTGTTATTTTAGATCTTAAGTCACGGATAGCTTCCATGTACTTTTCTCTTATCTCTTTAATCTTCTTAGCAGAATCCTCTCTATTTGCTCCGACCCCAGTCTTTTTAGAGATTGCGTCATTTAGAGCTTCTCTTTCCATTTCCATCTCGGTATACAGATCGTTTCTTTTCTTAGTCAACGTAGATGCCAAAGCCTTAGCTTGTGCAGGTTCCATATCGGCTACAGATTCAGTAAAATCGGAAAGAGACATTGTCATATAAAGATCAACAGATGCTTCATTAGCAGATTGACTAGAATTTGATTTTGGTGATGATTTTACTTGCTCCTTTTTAGCAGACCCCATAAGATCACCATACTTTTCTCTAAATTCAGTATCTTTTTTCTTTGCAAGTAAAACAGCAGCTTTATACTTGTCATATAATCCACCAGAAAAAACGGGATCTGCAAGATCTTTAGATCTTTTATACATCTCCTCAGAAACGTCAGCATCAACCCTAGATTTATTCATTTCCCAATAATTTCTAAGTTTGCTGTTGTCGCTTATAACATCTCTAACCACATTCATCATGTAATCTATTTTCTTAGCGTGTGCTTTTTTGGAATTTGCTAAGACTTCTCTATTTCTTTGAATATATCTTTCTATCTTCTTAAGCTCCGCAGGATCGCTTTTTGTTTGTTCTCTTTCAAGATCAAGCTTATCCATCTCCTCAGCAATTTCTTGCCATTCGTCAACATACTCCAATTCTGCAGATCTATAATCACTAAGTAAACCGTCCAGCTTACTTACTGCACCACCAAAATTACTGCTAAACCATGCCTTAATTTTATCAAAAACACTGGCCTCATTTAGAGCATCCCATTCTTTAAATTTAAGTGTCATATTATTTAGTTAATTTAGTTTTAGCATTTTTAATATTCTGTGGGCTAACGGATGGGGTAGCTCCTGATCCTATTGTTGAGAAAAGATCAGTTATAATCTTTTTTGTTCCTGAATTTGCATCAGCACCATCAAGTATTCCCTGATTTATCTTGTTAGCAAGTTTTGTGAAATCGCTTTCTTTGCTTAAAACTTTAGTTATCTCATCCTCACCTTTACCAAGTTCTCTAAATGCTTTTAGTAAATTCTCTTTAGCATCAAGAGCTGAACTCATCTCAAGAAGTTCTATCTTGATCTTCTCGATATACTTACCATTGATTGTTTTAGGACTTTTTATAGCCTTGGATTCAAATTGGCTTAGCTTTCTTTCGATATCAGATCTGATATCAACAATCTCCTTCTCGAGTTCATTTTTTCTCTGAATTAAATCCTTACCTTTTCTGCTTGCAATTTTTCTCTTTTCCTTCTCGGGATCAACAGAAATATCTTCCTTGGTTTCTTCTTTGTCCTTATTGGCTTCCTTCTCGGTTTTAGCATTAAGATCTCTTGCTTTAGCTTCAGCATCCTCCTTGGCCTTCTTGATTCTCTCAAGATAATCCCTTAGTTTAGTCTGATCCTCAGCTCTATCTTTGGCTAACTCATATTCAAGTTCAGCAATTGCTATTGCATCCTCAGAATAACCAGCCTCAAGATATTCTCTCCTTCTAGGGTTGTTATCAACCAATTTATTAGCAACTTCCTTAGATTTTCTTATCTTAAGTTTTTGAGCTTTGAGATAAGTTTCGATTTCTCTAGCTTTTGACTCTCTTTCTTTTTCTAATGCTATTATCTTTTCTTTTTCACCAATCTTAGATAATTCTGATATCTGGACATCCAGTTTTTCTATATCTTTCTCGAATTGGTCCTTTCTCTCAACTATATCAAGTTCAAGATCCAATATGATTTTTCTAGCCTCGTCAAGCATTGATATTTTTGACATGGAACCAAGAAAAAATTTGGAAAGTGTATTTTTAAGAACATTCATAACATGACCTTCGTTAACGGAATGATATGGATCGGCTTTCTCTATATTTACTAACTCCTGAACTAAAGAACGGTCGGCTTTCTCAAGTAAATCCTCATATTTCTTAAATTCATTAAATGAAGGGATATTTTTCATATACTCACAATTTGTTTTTTTACCATCTATATATCACCAAACAAAAAAAAACCCTAGGATAAATCCTAGGGTTTTCATATTATGTGTGTTTAAGATTATGCTAAACCACCAGTAGGTACTTTAACAAAGAATGTTAAGTACATAGTTTCAGGTAACATACCAGCTTCAACTAGAGCGTATCTAGATTTAACTGCGATCTTAGGTGACATTGTACCTTCAGAGATTGTCTGAATAGACTCAGCCATCATGTAAGGCATGAATTTAAGTCCTGGTTCGTCATCACCACCTTTTCTTCCAACTAATACTCTTGTATCGTTGTAGTTCATATTCTGATCTACATAAACTGTCATACCAGCAAGAGAACCTACAGGGTATAAAGTACCGTTATTTTGAGTTAAAGTGTTAGAGAATGGAGCGAAAGTGAACTGAGAGATATCTTGAAGCGCACTTGCAACTGCAGCGTTTGTTACGATGAAGTTAGCTGGACCTCTTCTACCTCTGTTAGCTACTACGTTACCAGCTGCAAGAATTCTAGAGAATAATCTTCTTTGTAAAGTTGATAAGTTCTCATAAGAAGTTAAAGCAGGACCTACAGGCATTGGCATACTTAACTGATTGTCAGATTTGTTAACATAAGCTGATGTATTAGCAGGTGAAGGCGTTGTATCATTAATAACTAAGTTCAAGTTCAAGTTTTGGCTTTCTACATTGTTGAATGTTGTGTGGTTAGACCAACCTAAAGCGAATGCTCTTGAAAGGATGTGCTTGTTGATAGCTTGAGAAACCTCATTAACCAATGCGTTCTCGATCATTGAAATAACGTCGATACCGAATTGTTTGTTAAGATCTTGGATTTGCTCAGTTGTAACTGAAGCAGCAACTTGGAAAGTTTCAGCTTCTACGAACTTAGTGAAAGTCGAAAGACCCATTGAGTTGTAGTAAGTAGATTCTCCAACTCCTCTTAACATAGGGTTGTAAGTTTTAGTACCATCAACGTAAGGACCTTGCCAGTTATCAGTGTCATTGAAACCAGCACCAGAGAAACCTTGTACGTGATCTTCTAAAGCTTTAACCAATTGAGCAACATAACCATTTACAGAGTTTGTTGAACCTGTAAAGTATCCTGTTGAACCAATTTGAGTAGCAGTACCGTTAATAATAGCAGCTACGTTGAAACCATCAGTGATATTTATGATTTCGAAAATTGGGAAACCATCAATTCTTGATAGACCCACGAATTTTAATGTTAATGTTCCACCAACAACTGGACCTACAGTATAAGTTGTTCCTACTGTGAATGTAGTTGCAACTGGACCAGTGATACCTGTAGATGTTTGGTAAGCTGGGAATTTGATCATTGCAGGAGCTTTAGCTAAACTGTCACCAGAAGTAGCTGAAGTAGCACCTGAAGTTTTACCACCTGCGTATACGTAATCTAAGTAAGATAAGATACCTGTAGGACCTGACATAGGAATAACTGGAACGATATCAAAACCGATTGTTTTAGCAGCAACCTGAATTGCTAGAGGTAATAATGAAGGGAATTTATCTCCTGAACCTTGGTTAGCTTGATTGTAGAATCCTGCGTTAGCAGCGCTAGTTGGGAATAAAGGTGCAGCAACGTTACCCATACCGTTAACAACTCCTAATGAGTTATATGCTCCGGCAGACTCGTTTAATGAGTGATAGTGACAATATTTAGTCAACCACTCTTTTTTGTTTGAATCAGTGATTCCTGCTTTGCTCTCGATAATCGGAGACCAGGTATCATAGATTTCTTGTTCGTTAATCAATTTCATGATATTAGTTGTTTTTTTTATTTGTTTTTATCTTCTTGCGAATTTTTGCTCTAATGCTGAAGCTATGTAATTCATATAATCATTTGAATAAGCTTGTGTAGCTTGTTGAGCTGTATTCTCGTTCTCGTCCAATTTCTGAACTCCAACAGTTTTAGTTCCAAGTTGACGTGTTGACCAGAAATTTTTGATCTGGTAAGCTGTGTCTAACTTATAAAAGCTTCCTTGAGCAATAATTGATTGCTTGTGACCTTCATTAAGCGACTCCCAAACTGGAGCATATTCTTCTGGCATCTCATCGATAAACTTGATACCTGTTTTGTTTTCGTTCTCATTTTCGTTAAGAACTTGTTCTGCCTTTTGAGTGTTGGCTGCTTCCATTAATTTAGAAGCTTCATTTACAGATGATTCAGTCTTTTGTGTTTTAACTGATTCTATCAAACTGTCAATTTTATTTGTAAGACCGTTATAATCTCCAGCAAATCCAGATTCGTTTAATCCTGCTTGTGCTGAAAGGTCTACGCTTTCTCTTAGTGATTCTGTAGTATCCATTTTTGCCGTATTAAGGTTTTCTGCGATGTACTCACTGTAAGAGATAGATCTTTTAATTTTTTCTGCTAAGTACTCAGAGTAATTTAAACCTCTGTTAACATTCTCTGCTAAATAATCAGAGTATTCAATAGACTTGTTAAGATTTTCTCCAAGATATTCTGAATACTCAATTCCGTTGTTTAATTTTTCTGCAACGTACTCAGTATAAGCAATACCTTTATCTAGGTTTTCTCCAAGATATTCGCTATAAGCGATACCTTTGTCAACATTTTCTGCTAGGTATTCTGAATACTGAATATTCTGATCTACTTTCTCAGCAAGATATTTAGAATACTCGATAGACTTGTCTACGCTTTCAGCAACATACTCAGAATAGGAGATTGACTTATCAACATTTTCAGCGATGTATTTAGAATAAGAAATATTCTTATCTAAATTCTCAGCCAAATATTTGCTATAGCTAATACTAGAATCTAGATTCTCCGCTAAGTACTCACCGTACTTAATAGCGTTGTCCAAATTCTCTGCTAAGTACTCAGAGTACTTTTCAAGTTTTGCTACTCTTTCTTCTAAATCTGCTGTTTTTGAGTCTTCAGCTGATTCGCTTAGTGTTTCTTTGTGTTCTTTAATTCCTGCTATTGTGGACTTCATCGTATCCATTTCTTTTTTCAAGAAAATCGAATACTGGTTAAGTTCTTCTGCAGTAACAAATTCATTATTCTCCATGAGGATTGTCTTATTTTTGTCTGATTGTGATACGAGTTTATTAAATTCTTCGTTATTTTCAACTTTATATATCTTTGTTGAAGATTCATTTTTTAGTCCGAATGATTCATTCATACAAACTAAATCATTTAGAAAGCTATTCTCTCTTAATTGGAAGAATTCTTGAAATGTATATCCAGCGCTTTCGTACACTCTTTCTAGCTGTGCGTCCTGAAATCCAGGATCTGCAACTAAATCATAAGTGAAGATTTTTTTAATTTGAACTTTTTTATCGTTACCGACTGAACCAGCAGCTCTTGATGAAATGGAAAGCGGAACGCCTGCATCTACAAGTTTTTTAGCAATCTGTCCTGTTGGCGTGTCTAAAAGTCTAACTTTTATTTTAATCTCTCTGCTTCCCTTATCA
>Ga0315905_10001217_pt1 | contig 27670 bp, 63 predicted proteins | sample LakEriMetagenome_5_FD_203522 | JGI IMG/M metagenome (GOLD analysis project Ga0315905, IMG submission 203522) | Freshwater fungal communities from buoy surface, Lake Erie, Ohio, United States - Buoy 4 MA121 | ecosystem: Environmental > Aquatic > Freshwater > Lake | place: USA: Lake Erie, Ohio...
TAACTTTACAAGACGGATTAGATGATATTGAATAATGAGTATAACAAAAATAAACCTAGATAAAGAAAACCGAATGTTACGGATTGGTTTTGGAAAACACTATGGAACTTGGTTTTTCAGAATTGACCTGTGGTTTTTCGGTATAAGATTAAATTAATAATATGTTACCATTTATGAATACCAACCCAACCAAATCATGGCGATTTAAATTAGGTCGTTACTTGTTAAAATCTTTGGGATTTCATATCGCGATGATAAAAATTTCTGATGGAACAATAACCATAGAAGGAGATAAAGAGTTATTAAAGTATACCGACATAACAGGTTATACATTCAAAAAAGAACCATTAAAAAGAAAATGAAAAAAGGATTACCCGAGATATATATAAATAATCAACCTAATAAAAGTCAGAAATGAAAAACAATTTGGAAGATAAATTATCAAAATATAAAAACAGAATGGAGTTATTACGGACAAGTATCGGCGTTGTAGTTGTAATCATTCAGATTATCATCTTAACACACTTACTAGGTCAATAAATATTAAAAACACCTTTATGGATTCAATTCCCCTTTATAGTTACATTGCAAATTATTCAAATAACCCGATAGGGATAACACTTTACGACAACGACAATCAAGAGATTGGTCAATTTTTGGGAACGGATATCATTGATGGATACGTTTATGTTCACGACGGTACCGAATTATACACAAAAGAAATGACAGAGTGTTATGTAATTGACGGAGTATAGATATCTAAATTAAAGTAACTCATAGATATTTATATAATAAATTATGGGTTACACACATTTAGATAAATTGTTAAACGTTGTATTAAAACTAAAATACGATTGGATATCAAAAATTGATGTTCCATATCACTATTCAAAAACTGGTCACGGAGACATTTATTATGTGCATATACACATAAACCATAATATACTCAAATTAATCGATGACCCTAACTCATTACCAAAGGACCAATATAAGGTTCCCCTTGATGAGTTCGAAAAGAAAACAAAAACAAATTTCAAATTCCTAAAAAGGGAAGTTGCAGATTTATTTCACACACAAATTTTATCAGGAGATTTAGAACAAGATATATGGATTTTTATACCAAAAGAACTGAGATGAAGACATCAACACAAAAATTAATAAAATGGAAAAACTTAATGATGATATCATTGGTTTTATCGTCACTAATTAGTATTGCGTCAATTTGTATAAGCGCAGCAATTTTTAATAAATTGAAAAATTTGGAATATAAATTGTATAAAATAGAAGAAAAAATTACAAAATGAAAACTATATTTTATCTTCTGCTGATTATTTCATTGTCATCTTGCTCGTTCTATAAAGCAACAGGACAATCACCTTATCAATATACATCTGTGTCAGAACAAATTATTGTTGAGAACCAATTCTACAATGAACCTGTAACATACTTCAATTACGTTCCGACATTTACATTCTCCTCTTATTACTCTTACTATTATTGGAGACCTATTGTAAGATTTCATTATTGGATGTATCCATCAGTTAATTATTGGGGATGGAATAGTTGGAATTATAATCCATATACCTATTATCCATATTATCTAAACAATTGGGGGTATTATAATAATTTATATCACCCTTACACTTTTAACCCATATTCTTATCAACCATATTACGGATTTAATAACTTTAATCCAGGTTGTAATAGTCCTTTTTATCAACAAACCAATAACAATTGGAAAAAAGGATTAAACCAACCACAAATCGGTTTTAATAAGTCGGTTAATAACAAAACAAACTACACTTCTCAAAAACCTCAACACACCAATTATAGTTCAGATAACTCACCAAAAAAATCTTTGGAGGTAAATCAGGTAAACTATGAAAGACCAAAACAAGATTTGAGAAACTATAATGATTCAAAATATAACACGCCAAGTCGTAATACTGAAACAAGAACCTACGAACAACCTAAGAAAGTTGAACAAAGAATTCAAGTTACGCAACCTGAAAGACCAACCTATCAAAGACAAGAAAGAACATATCAGAGTAGGCCAAACTACCAACCAAGTAACAATCAAGTACCCACCAAGTACCCATCAAGTAACCGACCTTCATATAATCAAAGTCCGAGAATCAGTTCTCCATCACGACAACCATCAAGACAATTAACGCAACCAAGAACAAATTATGGTGGTACAAGAAGTAATTTTGGTATAAAAGGGGGTAGATAGTATATTTATTAATATGGGAAATACAATAATTCACGAATTATCACCGAGAACAATAATAGTTATTGCTAAATTGGTTTATGCTGACCACCAAAATGCAATAATTGATTTGGACGATGTAAATAAATCAATTAGAAAACTTGGAATTAGCACCGATTTGAATTTGGATGTCAGTTTCATCTATGAAGTTATAAGTGATAATAATGAAAGGTTCGAAAATAATACCATATCACCTGAAAATCTAATATTACCCGAAAAACAAAGTGTTAACATTGAATATTATAAAACATTTTCAGAAACGGTAACATATTACTACAGAACTGAAGTTGAATCTTTTTCAAAAAAGAAAGGAATTTTACAAAATTTCTTCAATTATGATGAAGGTGATGATTTTATAGATACTGACGATTTACAAGAGTATGATAAAGATTGGGGTGATACTGAATATTTGGATGGAGGAATAAATAAAATTATTCGATAAACACGTCAAAATTAAGATAGTATATTTATTAATATGGGAAGTTTAGAAATACATTTATTATCACCAAAGACAGTCATAATGATTTCAAAATTGGTGTATGAGCAAGAACTAAGTGCTGCATTTGATTTAGATGATTTAAATAGGGCAATAAAAAAAATAGGAATTAGGACTGAATTAAATTTGGATGTAAGTTTTATTTATGAAGTAATAAAACTTAACGCAGATAAATTTGCCAACAACACAATAACGGTGGAAAATATTATTTTACCTAAATTGAAAACACTTGAGGTTGATTATTATAAAACCATTTCAGAAATGGTAAACTATTACTATAAGGTTAATGTTGAATCTTTTTCAAAACAAAAAAAGATAGTGGATAATTTTTTTAGATACGATGGTGATGATTATGTTGATATAGATAATTACCAAGAATACGACAAAGAATATCGTGATTCTGAACATTTGGATAGTGGAATTAATGATATCACTTAATACTTTACAATCCAATTATGTTTCATAAGATTAATCAAATCATGAAACTAAATAAAAACATAAAACTTAAATTATAACGAGTCCCTCTCCTGTTGAGGGATTTTTTTTGCCCGTAAATAAACAAATAAACAATAAATAAAAAATGGAAGACATTCTAATCTACAACGAATTAATTCAGAAATTAAGATTTTTCTTTTTGAAAAAGGGATATGTTGAGGTCCCAACACAATCAAACTTATCAATTTTAGCGGCTTGTGAAAACCCACAGTCAATTGTCAAATATGTATTTGACGGACAAGAATGGCCTATGATTCAAACAGGTCAAATGGTATTGGAAGAAGTACTACTTAAAAATCCTGATTGGGATGGTGTATTTTGTATTACAACATCTTATAGAGATGAAAAGGACCCAATCCCCGGAAGACACCATAAAGTGTTCCCTATGTTCGAATTTGAATCCAAAGGAGGATTTGAAGAATTAAAACAAGTAGAAAAAGAGTTACTTGAATTTTTAGGTTTCAGAACACCACTTGAAGTGACATACGAAGATATGTGTAGAAAATACAGTACAGACATTGTTGAAGCAGAACACGAAATAAAAATGTGGAGTAATTTGGGAACATCAGTTTCATTACAGAAGTTTCCTAAAAGAACATCACCTTTTTTCAATATGAAATCAGAGGATGGTGAAACATTTGAGAAGATTGATGTGATTCTTTTTGGTATGGAAACAATCGGAAGTGCGGTTAGAAGTTCAGACCCTACTATGATGAGAAAAATGTTTTATGAAATCTCTGATGGGGAATATGCTGGTAAATTATTTGAACTATTCGGTAAAGAAAGAGTTGAAAAAGAATTGGAGGAATTTTTATCTAACAAGTTCTTTAGCAGATTTGGTGCGGGTATTGGTATGACAAGATTGATGAGAGCATATCAATTATTGAAACAGTAAGCGATATTATAACTAATCCGAATATTTATAGTAATAAACTTAATATGTTTAAATTACTTTGGTTATTCGGATTAATTTTACTTTTCTTCATTTTTTTATTATTAAACCACAAGTTAAATAAAAAAATAGAGGAATATAAATCAATTTTAGAACCCACCAAAAAAGACAAAATCAAGTTAATATTATATTTAAGTTTAGACAAGTTATTAAGTTTCGTTTTACTTCTTTACTTTATGGTGGTAATTTTGAGTATAGTTGGACTTATTGCGTTATTAACGATTGCATTATTTAATTAAAAATGGAAAATAGAAATTTAAAAAAAATGGTTGAGACCGAAATGAAAAAAAGAGGTCTTATGGAACAAGAAATGATGGGTGAAACCTCACCGATTGTTGAAATGGTATCAAAATTAAGATTCTCGGTAGAACAAACGCAAGTTTATCACTGGCAAAGTCAATCTTATTCTGAACATATTGCACTTAACGAATACTACGACGGTATTCCTGATATCGTAGACGGTATTGTTGAATCTTATCAGGGTAAGTACGGTATTCAAAAAGGATACAAGTTGTTTGAAGTGAGAGATTATTCAACACCCGAAGAAGTTATCAATTTTCTAAAACAATTGGATGCAGATGTCGAAATGTTACGTCAATCAATTAAAGAGACATATATTCAAAATCAAATTGACAACGTTTTACAACTTATTGAAACTACGGTTTACAAATTAGAAAACCTTAAATAACAAAAAACCCCTCCTAATAAGAGGGGTTTTGTTTTTATATATAGTTGTGATTAATAATCTAATTTAACCTCAAAATCATAAAAGTCATTGAATCCTTCTTCACCATTCAGATTAATTTCAATCGCCCAAGAAACTTCACCAGGTTCAGTAAAGTTCAGTAAAATATTACCATTAGAACCTTCGTTTATTTCCCAACCACCAAAGTGTTTCTCTAAAATATCATAACCGAAATCCTCAAAAGACGCTGGAATATCAATAGATTCACCTAATTCATTTTCACCATTTTCAATACTACCACTATCTCCACCACCATCAAACGACATAGAGATAACATCTCCTTGTAAATCTTCTGAATCATTTTTTACATTAATTAATCTTTGAGCGAGTTCTTGTTTAACCTTACCTTCCTCTACACTAAAAGATGATTCATAATAACGAACATCGTGTTCGAAAGTTAATATTTTTGTCTCATAGTTAAATACACACCAAATTGCTCCCCAAGCATCATCACCGTGGTAATTAAATGGTACTAAGAACTCATCCATATTATCTTCCACAAATTCAAAAATTAAATCATAAAATTGTTCGTAATCAATATCCTTTTCTCCTGATTCAGTATATATGTTACAACCACTCCCATGCCAGTCAGGCTCCAATCCACCACCTTGCTCAACTTGAAATGACAAATTAATTTCAGGACTTTTTGGTTTATATGATTTTGCAAGAAGTGCCGCTCTTTTAACAAGTTTTTTTTGTTCGTCTGATAAAATAAGTTCCATAAAATTTTATTATAAATATGTTAATCTTCTAATTTGATTTTCATTGTTTTCATCATCCATATTGGTCTCTCGTTTTTTTCTAAAGCGACAATCCAATCTTTTGCCGATGGAATGAAGTTATTACAATCTTCCTTTACATGCTGCTCACCAATGTATCTTGTGTAAACAATCTTACCATCAGAGTTTGTAAAATAACTACCGAAAACTTTTTCACATTCAAAAATACCTTCACTATGATGACGAAAAACTCTATGAATAGAATGTCCATACCAAGCCTTTGTCTCATCAAACCATTCGTGGATTTTGATGTAATCTTCAGGAGTTCCTCCAAATTGTTTTACAGATGACTTTGCGTGAACTAATGGATGTGCCATAAAATGGTTTATTTGATGTGTTGTTTAAGTATAAAAATCAACTATCGAAAAATCAAACAAAAATTAGTATATTTATAATTGTTATGGCAAACACAGAAAAGGCCTTGAAGGCGGAGAAGATAATTGAAAAGTTAATCAATATGTCCAATAGAATAGAGGTTGAAGATATGGACGCGATGGGTAATGATATATTGGTTAAAATTACTTTTAAGTATGATACAGAAACAAGTATTGATGAAATTGATGAAGACTATATAGAAAGACATAATAGTGTTCATGCTCATGGTCCATATGGTAATTTAAATAGAATTAAAGACGGTGTCAAATTTTATGGTACTGTAAAGGTTAGAGTCGTTAAAATAGTTCAGAATTGGTTTGACGAGGATGAAGTAGAACAAGAATCAACAAATATAAACCCAATGAAAGACGATTTAAGTTGGGGTACCGATGGTGACATATATACCCATTTATTGACAAGATTATACAAATTTTTACCTGATAGTTTATATGACATAGATGTAGCATTAACATTTAATAAAAATGGAGTTTAAAGTAGGAAACGATTATCAATGGGGTCATTGTCACTTTTTTGCAAGATATGTGAAAAAAGTATTTGAAAAGTTATTACCAAACAAAGAGATAAAGTTTTATTTGTTACTTGCAAGTAGAATTGATGATGAAGATGAGGTAATTGACGAGGTGTTGATTCATGCTTATTTAAAGATAGACGATTATTATATTGATTCTGAAGGTGTTTTCGATGAAGAAGAAACAGAACGAAGAGTTCAAGAATGGGCTGATGTAGAAAAAGACTTAACACCTGATGGATATGACTTTGCAACTTGGGAAGACATTACAGACGAGATTCCTGAAATATTCTTCAACAGGTTCTGCTCAACAAAACATTTAGAGGAAGATGTCAGACAATTTATTAAACGACCTGATATTCTGTCTTTAGTAAAATCTCTAAAATAATTTTTGGTAGAGTCAAATGTTTTCCTAACTTTGTGAATCAAATAACTCGTCATGGAAATATTCAATCAGTTCGGAAGATTTTTAGGTTCAATCATAAGCAAATCCTTTTGGTTTGTAGTATTCATAATAGCGTTTGCTGTATATTTTATATTGTCAAACTTTGTTGAGTTGGTAATTTTCGGTGCTACTTGTATGAGTTTTTACCTTTTATATAAAGGTGCGAACCTATATTTTGATTACATGCGAAAGAAATATAACCTTTAGTGTTATATTTATCTTAAAAACACTTTATGTTAAATCTTCTGAACATTCTTAAAACCAACATCATATCTGAAGCGATTGGTGAAAAAGTAAATTGTGAAAAATGTGACCATTCTTGGGACATGAAGAAAGATGATAAGGAACCGTACTTATGCCATATGTGTAATTATGACAACTCAAAAAAAGAGTTTTTAGATGAGAAGTGGTCTGAAAAGTATAAGAGTAGTATTAATTGTAACAACCCAAAAGGATTCTCACAAAAAGCACACTGCCAAGGTCGAAAAAAACGTAAAAAATAATTCCCTATGTCACAAATATCACCTAAATTTGTGACAAAAAAAGACATGTCACTACTAGAAGATTTCGCAGATTTAAATTCAAGAATGAACCAAGAAGGGTTCCATTATTGTTTCAAACATTATTCAAGTTTCAAAGAAATAGACGACCAAGAGTTCCACAAATTACGTAAAGCGTATTTGTCAGCCGCGGAAAAACTTGAAAAATACATAGTTGACAAAGCCGAACAATTTTATATGGGTGGTGATGTGGAATTTGAAGACGAATCACTTTAACAATCTCTTAACTATGAAATATTTAATATTATTTTTATTTGTTTTAATTACCAAACTCTGCTCCTCTCAAATTTGGAAACCTGTTAAAAACATAGTTCAGGCAGATTATCTAATATATCAAACAAGAAATAAAGACGAGGCGGACATAATCGCCTTTGAAGTAGAATCAGAAGTTGGTTGTGTTAAACCTGGTATGATTTATCTTGCACCACCATACTACTCAAGAGGTAAAAAAGTTACATTTGTTTGTGATAAAAAAGAGGCTGACCTAATAGTGTATTGGACAAAAAATAAAAACGAAGTAATTTGGAAAATAAAAAAATGAAAAAAATCTTTTTAAGTGTTTTAATTACACTATGTTCTTTAATTAGTATTTCTCAACCTGTTTTTCAAAAAGCGTATGACGGCTCATTTGGAGTTAGACAAGACGTTAATTCACCTGTAGAGTGGTATGAAAAAAACAAAACTTTAGATATTTTAATATGTTTTGAGGATGACAAGATAACTATTTTCTCAAAAGAAACTCAGATATATAGACTACTAAAACAAGTTGATGAAGACAAAAATGGTATAACTTGGCTGATGGTGGACGAAAAAGGACTTAAATGTAATGTGAATTCAGGATTACATCAAGAAACTAAATTACTCTATCTCAAAATAGAATATTCAGATGCGGTAATCCTGTATTTTACTAAACCAAACTAAATTTTCAGGTCTGTGTGGTATTTATTAACACAGACCTTTTCATATAATGAAATCAGAACATCGTATAGCGGAAGTAATACAAAAAATAGTTGACAAGAAAAATCTCAAAAATAATTTAATCGAAAAAATTGAGATATTTTATAGTAAAGAGATAGATTATTATGTAGTTTCCGTTTCGGTTAAAAGAGATGATTTATTAAAAGAGTATAAAAAACTATATAAAGAGGCAGAAAACGATTACTGGAAAGGAAAGTATGAAGATATTATAAAGTACTATCTTTGTGAAAATTTTACATTAAATTATAATATTAGGGTTTTTTTGGATGTGAATGAGATAGATGAATTGTATGATACGATAAAAAAATTGTTTACATGGAGTAGTATTCATGAAGGATATATCTCCTTTAATATTAAAATATTAGTATGATTAAATACGGAATTAATGTCGATTTAGTAAAAAAACTTATCGACAAGTCAATAATGAGTAATACAGATTTATTTGATAGTTATGAAATCAATATGGATGATAGTGGTATGCGAATTTTTATATTTTTTACTTTTTATTTTGACAATAGAAAATTAGCATCCTTTGAGAAAGAATACTACGAAAATCTAACTCAGCAATACGGAGATTTGGACGAAGTTCCTGAAGAAGAATATCGATATTGTGATGATTATATTAGAACTGAAATGTTGTATGTTCCAATTCACAAATTATTATTCTTTGGTATGGGTATTGACAACAAGAAATACAGGATAAGCGTTGAAACTGTTGAATAGTTTTTTATATTTAACACTATGAAATCAGAACAAGAAATTCGCGAATTAGCGTCGAAAATTTATAAAGAAGAATTTGAAGGAGAACCATTAAATGATACAACTGTTATTGATGGTATAGTTATCGGATATCAAAAATCACAAGCAGAAAATGTCGAAAATAAAATAAAATTGGCTGCATTATTGAGAGAGTTATTCTCATCTATTAAATATTCATCCAACAAATACGATGAATTATTGAAAGAACTTTATAAATGAGATTTATGGAGAATTACATTGTTGTAAATATTATACAATACACTAAATAAAATGATAGGTAAATTACATAGAAAAGGAGACCATTGGGTAATCAGATACAAAATGGAAGAAGACCTAATTGCTACAGATGGTGGTGAGATATCCTTACACCCTGACGATGAAATATTTTTAATGGGAGTTAAAGAATGGAATGATGATGACATCCATTTCAAGATAGTTCCATTTATGCACGACACATTCGTCGCTAAGATAATTGATGAAGACGACTCTCCCGAACCAAACGAAGCATTAAAATCCGCCAAGGAAAGATATGATAGACATACACCACCATATGTAAGTGATGACTTCCAAATTGGTCCTGATGGAGCGTATGAAAATGTTGATGAGTGGGACCCCGATTATATGGACGGTAAAAACGAAGATACTTGGTTTGATGAATTGGATATTAACCCACATTGGAAAAAACACCTCAAAAAGTATAATCTTTCTCCTGAAATTTGGAATGTGATATGTCGTTTATATTATGGTGAAACTATCGCCCTGAAACAATCTATGGAAGAAAAATTGTATTGGCTTCATAAATACAATAATCTGAAAAAAAATATCAAAAATTTGTTGGATTAACAACTTTTCCGTAGTTTTGTAAAAAATCAAACTATGGAAATCAAGATTTGTTCAAGTTGTAAAGGTCAAGGATTTATCGTTGTAAAGGACCGTCAAAACTTTGCCGATGAAGTAAATTGTGATAAGTGTAATGGGACAGGTCGTCTTATGGTAAGGACATTTACCGTTGAGGTTCCCTTTGGTTTTAACAAATCAAAACTTACAGTTGCTTGTGATACAATCTTCAAAACCATCTTAGATATCAGAAAATGATTTCGGAAAAGTTAAAAAACATACCAAAATTTGCGGGTTGTTACTTATTCAAAGATGATAAGGAACAGGTTATCTATGTTGGTATGTCAAAATACTTACCAAAAAGAGTATCGTCTTATTTTCAAAAGAAACACTCAGATTTCAAAACCAAACAGTTGGTTGAAAATGCAAGAGATGTGGATTTTATGATAACGTCTTCAGAGTCAGAGGCTTTATTGATGGAGGAAGAACTTATCAAATTATACAGACCTAAGTTCAATATCAAAGGTAAGGATGATAAGTCACGCAAGTGGTCCATTTGTTTCAGTGAAGAACCATTTCCAAAGTTAGAGGTTATCAGAAACAAAGATGATGATAGACCAAGTTTGGATTTTACCAATGGTCTTATCTGTTATGAAATCTATGACCTTATTCACGACGCTTTTGAATTACGTAGTTGTTCTTATGAACTTACCGATGAGAATATTGAGAGTCAAAAGTTCAAAGCCTGTTTGGAGTATCAGATGAAAAGATGTCTCGCTCCTTGTTTGGGACTTACAACCAAGTTTCAGTATCTGAACCGTATTGAACAAGTCAAAAGAATATTTGAATTGAACTTTGAGAAAGTGAAATCAGATATCAAACGAATTATGAAATACCATTCAGGTAAATTGGAGTTTGAATTTGCTCAAGCACAACTTCACAAACTAAAAGTTGTTGAAGAACTTGAACAGAAGTTGGAGGTTGTTAGATTGAGAAAATACAACAAAAAAGCATTTGAAATCAAACGAGAATTAAACCTTGATAGACTACCACTTATCATTGAAGCGTTTGACAACTCACACCATCAGGGTGACTCAAATGTTGCGGCATCGGTTCGTTATGTAAATGATAGACCAACCAAGAATGACTACAGAAAGTATATCATCAAATCATTTGAAGGCATCAATGACTACGCCTCATTTGAAGAAGTCCTCACTCGTAGATTTTCTCGTATGTTGAAAGAAAAAACACAGTTACCACACCTTGTTATTATCGACGGTGGAAAAGGTCAGTTGAATGTCGCAATCAAGGTATTTGATACACTCAAACTACACGATAAGATTGATTTGATTTCTATATCCAAAGACGGTAACCACAAGTCATCACAGGTCCATACAAGAGACGGTAAATCATTTGGTATTATGTCAAATCCAAACTTTGTTTTGTTGTCAAAAGTTCAAGAGGAAGTCCACAGATTCGCAATCAAGTTTCACAGAGATAAACAATCCAAAAAGTTGATTTCTTAATTGATATTTGACACAATTTTTATTATAGTTTTAACACATTAAAATATAGGATATGGAAAACGAACTACAAATTACGACAAACGACAAAAATGATGTAATCATTACAAACCCAAAAAGAAGATTGGTAATTGATAACGAAAACGGAGAACAGATTAAATTAAAAATCAAAGACGGTAAGTTTGAAATCAAATTCCAAGACAAGAAAATCGTTATTTCAAATGGTACATTTGAGTTAAAAAACAAACAACAACAAAAACACGGTTATTGGATTTAAAACATATTCCATAACATTAAATTAATATAGTGTTAACCATTAACCTGTGTTGTGGTAATAGTTATGTTTATGGAACTTGAAAAAAAATTAAGTATCGTAATACCTTGTAAGAATGAATCTGAGACAATATCCAAAACATTAGATTTATTAAACTATCAAGAAGGGATTGAAAATGTTGATGTAATCGTCGCTGATTCATCCACAGATAATACAGTTAAGTTATTATCAAACAGAAAAAACGACAAATTTAAATTATTAATTGTAAGAGGGGGTTATCCATCGGTTGCTAGAAATAACGGAGCATCTCTTGTGATAACACCCTTTGTTTTATTTTTAGATTCAGATATATTCTTAATGAATTCAAATACTCTGATTGATACTTTGAATTTAATTACCGATAAAAATAAAGAACTTATTACAATTAAGTTCGAATCGGACAATAGAAAACATAACTCTAAATTCAAAAGTTTTTCATTCTTTCAAAAATACATATCTAAATTTTCACCATTCGCATTAGGTGGATTTATGATGTTATCTATGGATAAATTCAAAGAGATTGGAAGATTTAATGAAGATGTTTTAGTTGCGGAAGATTACCTACTCTCAAGGAAAATTAAACCCGACAGGTTTGAAATAGCAAACATAACTGCATTTACCACACCAAGAAGATATGAAAAAAAATCTGTTTGGTATATGTTGAAATTAGTTTGCAAATCATACATAAACAGAAATAATTTGGATTATTTCAAAAAAGACCACAATTATTGGGTATGATGTGGAAAACAATTATAATGAGTGATTTACATTTGGGGGCCAGACAATCTCAGACAGATAAGATATTGAAGTTTTTAAGTGAGAATGAATCAGAAACTTTAATTTTGAATGGTGATATTATTGATGGTTGGGCAATGAAGAAAAACCCTAGTTGGGATAAGAAATGTACCAAAATAGTAAAAAAGATTATCAAGAAATCTAAAAATGATACTGAAGTAATTTGGATAAGAGGTAATCACGATGATTTTCTGACTGATTTTCTACCAATGAGTTTCAATAAAATCAAAATAAGGGAAAAACATACATTAGTTGGATTGGATGGTAGATTCTATTACATTTTTCACGGTGATGTTTTAGATTTTGTGGTTTTAAAGGCGAGATGGTTAGCAGTTATTGGTGGTCACTCTTACGATTTTATAATAAGATTAAACACGTTATATAATAAGATAAGAAGATGGTTTAAATTACCATATCATTCTTTGGCGAATATTGTAAAACAAAGTGTGAAGGGTGCGATAAACTTTTTGGATAATTTTGAAAAAAACGCAGTTAATTTAGCAAAAACAGAAGGATATGACGTTGCTATCTGTGGTCACATTCATCATCCAAAAATAACAGATGATTATATGAACTCTGGTGATTTTTGTGAGAATTCGACTTGCTTGGTTGAGGATTTTGACGGTAAGTGGAAAATATTAGAAATATGATATTTATAATATTATGGGAAAATCAAGAAAATCACTCAAACCGAAGGGTAATCGAATGAATATTTTGAAAAACACAAAAAGAATTGATAAAAACAACGAAGTGTTATCAAAATTAAAAAAAGAATTATCCAAATGAACTAAACCCTCATCACAAGTGAGGGTTTTTTTGTGCCAATTGTCAAAAATAGAATATTTATTTAGATGAACCTGAAGGAATCCATAATAAGAATATTGAAAGAGGAAACACAAATTCCATCTATAATCAGAAGGAGAGTTCCGATTAAAGATATTGAAAAAGCATTTAAGTTCTCTTTGGACGATAATTTCAGATGGTTCTCAAATCACGATACCACCATAGAGTTTGAGGCTTTTGCAAAAAACGTAATCGATGGTATGATAACATTGATAGAACAAGACCATTTCAACGACGATAGCAGAATTTATTTTGATGATGACAATTTCTATTTTGAACAAATAAGAAAACCGTTACTCAAACTATATTATGATAGAATTAAAACAAAACATAATAAAATTAAATGAACCTACAAGAACAAATATCAAGAATACAATCAATGATGGGTCTCCTTAATGAAGAACACCGTAAACCTTCTGAAGAAGAATTTAACCAAGCAATGGAGGACGTTAAAACAATTATACCTATAATTTCACATAGAATAATTGATAAAGAGGGATTAGAACACAACAAAGATACGATGATGAAACTTAACAAAATGATACGTCAAAAAGTTAAAGAAGGTAATGACGAGGTTTTAGATGAAATGTGGGAACTTGCTGGTAGTAGAATAATGAAAAACGCAATTAATGTTATAACCGCCTATACAAAGTAATGAACCTACAAGAAAACATACAGAGGATACAGGAAATTATGGGTGTTGTCACAGAAATAAGACAAGGTCTTTTAAAGTATTTAAAACGACAATTACCAAATTTTCCTGATTACGTAATAAGAGATTGGGTTTATAAATTTAATAAAGATGGGTCCGCCGAAGGTATTCAGGATTGGATAGATAGTCAACTTAAAGATATGGAGTGGGAGTTGAAAAAAGATTTTCCAATATCAATGGATATATTTACCGATAAAACAAAAAAAGAGTTGGAAAGTAGGATTCGGGGTGAAATAAGACAAGATGTCGGTAAAGATACCGAAAGACACAAAACACAAAAAGAGTTGTTACAAAGTAAGGGGATTTCCGAAGAGCCAATTATTTTATTCAAAACTAAAGATGGTAAATATGAATTAGGTGAAGGGTGGCATAGAACCACACAGACATTTATACAATTCCCCGATGGGTTTATACAACCTAATGTATATATTGGACTAAACGCTAAATGGTTAGATTAATATGAAACTACAACAAACCATAAGAAAAGTATTAAGGGAAACTAAAGAAGAAAAAATTAATGAGTTTATTCGTTCTAGGTTCGATAGAATATTTGATGAACTCGATTTAGTAATTACATTCGACAAACATTTTGTCAATTCAATGTACGGTAAATGGTATAACAAAGAAAATGAAGAAGTGTTTCACAGAAACAATTGGGGAATGTTATGGATTGGAAAATGCGGCCCATACAGACAACTCAGAACCTATTCAAAAGCAATCGGATTAGATTTAGATACATTTTGGAAAGTGTTAATTGAATATCTAAATGAGAAATATGAAGAACAATTTCATAATAAACCACTTAAAAGTGTTGGTGATGAACATTTTTGTTTAACCGATGAAGATTAATATGAACTTACAAGAAGACAAAAGATATGATTTGGTTTTTATAGATGAGAAAACAACGGAGAGATTGGAATTTGTACTCAATAGATTTCTAAAAAAAAGATTTGATTGGCTCAATTCAATTAAATTGCAAAATGTATTAGTTAATACTATGAGCACTTGGGAAGGTATTTACGTTTTTTATTCAGGGGTGCTTAATGTTGATGAGAATTGGGGAAGAAAAAAATGGATTGAAAATAATGGGGATAGTGAGTTTCCTGGTAATGAAGGTTTTGACTATAAACAATACGATGGATTATTATTAAAAGAATTATTGAGCCCAAAAAATATATCAGAAATCGCCGAAGTATTCAAAACAGTATTTAAGGGTTTGAAAATAATTGATGAGAATATCTCAGTGTCAAAAATAGATAATATGTTAGTTTATTTTGATGAAAAAGAAATGAACTTAAAAGAACATATAAGAAGAGTACTCAAAGAAGAAACAAAGATTAACCCTTTCATAAGAAGAAGATTGGGTATGTTGGATTATGAAATTGAATATAGATTAAGTGCGATATATAGACCTGATAACATATGTCAATATAAAAATGGGGATGAACTAGTTGAGGTTGTAATGGAAGAGGCAATTGACTCTATGTATTGGAATTATTTTGCAAATACTGACGATAATTCAGAAGAATGGGTTAACATATATTATGAAATGGTTAAGTATATAAGAGATAAGTATGGTGACGAAATAAGAAATTATTATATTGATAATTGTGGTTCTAAAAAAAAGGAAATGGGTGAATCTGAACTTACAGAAAAATGTTGGAAGGGATACACCCAAAAAGGAATGAAGACAATGTTCGGTAAGAGATATCCTAACTGTGTAAAAAAGACAAAGAAATGAAAAATTTAAGAGAGTCAATAAGAAAAGTTTTAAAAGAAAATAAGGTAAAAGACCGACTTGAAAAACTAATGGATAACGTCGGGTTTAATAAAGCCTGTAAGTCAGTCGGAGGAGTACGAACTATCGCCAAGGTGATGGGTATGAATGTTGCCGAATTACTTAATACATACTTTGTAGGTGAAGAGTTATCGACAGATGATATGAAAGATACTGGTATGGGAGTTGGAGGTTACGATTTCAAATTTACACCTACGGATGTTTCAGAAAAAGATGGAAGAATTGTATTTAATTATGCGATAACCGAAGGGAAAGTCAGTTTAATTGCCGGAACAGGTGAAACCTTCGACTTAATGGATGAAAGATTAAGACGTAAAGATTATTGGTGGGAGGTAGAGTATGAGATATTAGATTTATTTATTTTATATTCTATTTGGTTGTTAGAAGATTTAAATTACGAGGATAAAGATGAAGAAACACCTGGTGTTGAATTTGATTTTAAACCGAAAATATGAAAACAAGACAAATTATAAAACAAATTTTGGCCGAGGAAACAAAACTTACTCCATACATCAGAAGGAGATTTACCGCCCAAGAAAATGATATTATTAATCAGTTTAAAAAAGATGCATTACGGAATTTCAAATCAGATAAGACGTATTTGGAAATAATTATTAAATCATCAATGGATGCCGCCTATGAGTTTTTGGACCCAATTGATGAATGGCGTGATTTACCACAAAAAGAAGGTGTTATAGTTTTGAAAGATTTAAGTAAATTGATTTACGAAAAATATGGTGATATTGTTAATGAATATCTTAATAATTTTTATGATAAAAAAAATGATAAGGAAGATGGGTACAGATACGTTTTTCATAAACACACAGAAAGTAATGGAACAGGTAATGGATTTTCAGAATCTTTTGATACTTGGAATGACCTTGTCAGAAGGTTTGGTAGTTGGTTTCCTGATTTGAATTGGAATGAAATAAAATCAAAATTGAATGAAAAAGATGGTCAAGCAAGTATATTAATAAAAAAGCCAGGAGAATTAAATAATAACATGGGATATTATTTTAGTTTAAGAAAACAACCAATAAGATGAATACTCAAGAAAGATTAAGAGAAAAATTAAGATTGATGACCAATAAAATTGGTTTAATTCAGATGATAAAATCAATCGGGTTGGAAGAACTTTTCAAAAAAACAGAAGGATTTGATTTCTTAACCGAAGAAGAATTAAGAAAATCAATACAAGAATGTGTTGATATTGTGGGACCTATGGGGTATACCGAGTTGGGAATACAGCCAATATTATGGAGGGAAACTCGAGATGAAATACACCAAATAGAATACTTTTCAGGAAGAAGAGCCGTAGCCCAAGTATGGGAAGGATATAATTACGACACAGAAGGTGGTGAATATCATGTAACATATGAAATGTTAAATAAAGACCAACTAATGTTGATATTATATGGTTTTTTAGATTTTATCGAAACCGAAATGATTTTGCGATAAAAATTTTGTATCTTTGTCGTAAGATAAAAATTATGACAAGTATGAAAGACTTCATCCCATACGAACAGGCTTTAGAGTTAAAAGAACTTGGATTTAATGAACCTTGTTTTGGTTTATATGCACCTCCAAGTAAAACAATTTTTTTACATCATTACGGGTTATTGAGTGCAAAGGAACAAGTATTAGCACCACTATACCAACAAGCAATTAGATGGTTTAGAGAGAAGTATAGTTTGCATGCTCCCATAGGTGAAGAAAGTGATTGGGAAGAAAATAATGAAAGTTGGAGTTTTGATATCTACAAGTATAAACTTGGAAATAACGATGCTATGATAAGCAATTGTGAAACCTTTAATACTTACGAAGAAGCAGAACTTGAATGTTTAATTAAACTTATTGAAATTGTAAAAACTAAATAATATGACACAAGAATTTATTCCGTATCAACAAGCATTAGCTTTAAAAGAACTTGGATTTGATGAACCTTGTTTTAGATTTCAAAATAATATATCTAATATTATTGAAGAAAAAAGTTGGTTAAATTGGAACGAGGTTGAACAATTTGTTTCATTTCCACTATACCAACAAGCATTTAGATGGTTTAGAGAGAAACAGGAAATTGAAGGTTTTGTACATAAATCTATTGAAGGGAATTATTATTTTGTAATTAAAAGAATCGGAAATAATGAAAGTAATATGTATGAATTCACAAAAACCTCACCTAAAACTTTTGATACCTACGAAGAAGCAGAACTTGCTTGTCTTAAAAAACTAATTGAAATTGTAAAAACTAAAAATATATGAACAAAGACAGAATTCAGATAGACGGAGTTTGGTATGTCAGAGAGGACAACCAAAATGATGAACCAATTAAATTGGATGTGGTTGAAACGCAAGGATTTGTTGTGGAAAACGATAACTTCGGTTATGAGGCGACAAGGATTGGTAACGATAAAGGTGGTTTTTATGAGGGTGTTAATATTAAAGTTACCGATAAAAGACAAAAACCTTGGAAAGAAGACCATTGGGATAATAACAGTTGGATGAGAGGTATTTTAGAACACAATCCAGAATCGTGGAAAGAATTACCTGATTTGAATGGTAATGACATTAGATTTTTACAGGCATTTTTACAGTATCTAAAAGATAAGGAATGGTTATGAAAAAAGAGACACTTGAAGAATCTATTGAAAGATTAGTAAAACTTAATAGACAAGATGCTTTTGTTGAAGGTGCTAAATGGCAATCTGAAAGAATGTATAGTGAGGAAGAAGTTATTGACTTGTTACAAGAAATGAATGATTGGCCAACAATCTTTGATGGTAGAATTGATATTAAAGAATGGTTTGAACAATTCAAAAAGAAATAATATGAAGCAAATATTAAAAGCATACTTTGTAGAATGTATTTTATTTCAATCAGACAAGCCAATTCATTGGTTTCTTGGAGGAATGCAATGGTCTATTTTTATATGGTGTTTATTTTAATACAACAATTCAAAAGAAATAATATGAAAAAGGAAACAGCGGTTGAGTGGTTGATAGATGGACTACTTATGAGCGGATTATTAAGAATAACCAAAGAAGAGCATAAGATATATAAAGAGTTAAAAACACGAGCCATTGAAATGGAAAAGGCTCAGATGGAAGAACTAAAAGATTTTGAAAAATGGAAAGAATGGAAAAACGAACCGCAGTAGAATGGTTGGTAGAAGAAATTAAATCAAAATATAGTGATATTGACTTTTACCATATTAAAAAGGAAATTGAACAAGCCAAAGTAATGGAGAAAGAACAGCACGAAAAATCATACAAGCAAGGATTACAAAGTAATTTTCAAAATTTTGAACTGTATTACAACAAAACTTACAACAAATGACACCAAAAGAAAAAGCGTACGAATTGTTTGAAAAGTTTTTACCGATACTTGGCGGTATTGAAAAAAAAGATTGGGTTTATTTTCGTGGGGAAGAGGCAAAACAATGCGCATTAACTGCGGTTGATGAGATAATTAAATTTATGGAGATGGATGATGAACATAATGAGTGTCTTTATTTTGCTAATTCTAAATGGGTTCAATATTTGATGGAAGTTAAACAAGAAATTGAGAAATTATGAAAGGATTATTACACAAAACAGAACGAGGGTGGTTTGTCGGACCAACCAATGATATTTCGGAGGTCATGTATCCACTTCACCCAAAAGATAAAGAAATGATGGAGTCCACCTTCACCGATAAATCCACAATAAATGTTGATTTTGAAATAGTTAAAGAATATACTGATAAACATACTAATCAAGTTCAATCATATGCTAAGTTAGTTAAAAAAAATTATTCAGAAACTTGGGGAAAAGAGACGGGATATTAAAACTTTTTTCTATCTTTGTATTCCACTAACAACATAAGATATGAAAATAGTAAAAAGACTTATTTACGTAGTACAAGCACCGCTGTTCTTTCTGTATGTTTCCTTACCCTTTCTTTGGGTTTTGGATTTACCCTACTGGGTGTTTACCGGTAGAAGTTTAATGGATGATTGGTGCGAGTATAATGAAGTTTAAAACAATGAAATCCAGTCAGGTGGCGGAATGGTAAACGCAGCGTTTAGTGGAAACACTCGTGAAAGTTACAGGTTCGAATCCTGTTCTGACTACTAAAAAATAAAAAGTTATGTTAAGTAAAGGTCACTTAAAAAATTGTTATAACACATACCATAAAGCAAACAGGCCTCTTCCATCAGGGTTTTATTTAGGATATATGGAAGCGTGCTTAGTTGCCTTTGGTGTCATTGATTCCAAACAGAATGGACTTCAGGATTATGCAAAGAAAAGTAAAAAGAAGTTTTTATTTTTAGAATGGGAAGAAGAGGAGGGTAGAGAACAAATTGTTATTAGATTAGTAAAAGAATATTTGGAAAAAGAATAAAACAGTCAGGTGGCGGAATAGTTAGGAATATTGGAAGTCCTTTCAAGGTAGACGCTAAAAAACTGTAATGAGGTAAGTCGAACCTCACGTTAAACAAAAAAGGCTTCAACGCAGGAGTGCGGAAGCGATGCAGGTTCGAATCCTGTCCTGACTACAAACAAGTAAAACAATGAAACAATTTTTTAAACAGTTATTCAACAAAAAACAAAAAACAAAAATTATGATTGGGAAAAAAGTAAAATTAGTAAATGGTCCATCAAACAAACAATGTTCAAGTAATGGTTATATAGGAGATGGAAAAGAGTACACTATTACGAGTCCATATGGACATGAAAAACCGTGGAACAAAGCGTGGATACTTACAGGTCCGGATGGTATGTCAGGTGGATGGGCTTATGAGTGGGAAATGGAAGGTTATAAGGTAGGAATTGAAGAACTTGAAAAAGAACTTTCAGAGACTCAGACAAAACTTAACAATATCCAATTTAAAATTGATTGGATTAAAGAAACAGGCTCGGAAGAATTTAATGAAGATGAGTTTAAAGTTTATCAAACTCTTAAATTACTGGAAAATGGTAAACTTTCAATGCTTGAAAAAAGTAAGTTGATTGCTGAATTAATTAAGAAGTAAAAATGTTAGTCAGGTGGCGTAATGGTAACGTGTCACCCTCAAGGTTGAGATTAACTGCTAATGGCACTCTGTATGATAAAGAAGTTGCAGGTTCGAGTCCTGTCCTGACTACAAAAAATTAAAAACAATTAAAAATATGGAACTTATTTTGTATGTCATTATGGGAATTATGATTGGTACTTTAATTGGTATAGTATCGGTAAAACTATTTATGTCAAAACCCTCAGTTGACTATAAGGAGTTAATTAAACAATCTGAACAACGATTGGAGATTGTGAAAAAACACTGTGAAGAGTTAGATAAAATGTTAGAAGAAATGTAAAATAGTCAGGTGGTATGTTGGTTACCATACAAACTCGGAGGGGGAATTTACTCCAAGTCCCTGAATACAGGTTCGAATCCTGTTCTGACTACTAAAAATAAATGATATGGAAGAAATAGTAATAAATTACATTTACCCAATTTGTGTGGTAATGATAACCATTGGAATTTGGTCAATAGCAATTGAATTAGAAAAAATTAGAAAAAAGTAAAATACAAACTATGGAAATAACACAAAATAACATATGTCAAAAAATTGAGGATTACCTTAAGGAAAAAAAACTTAATTTTAATATCCTCCATCAGAATGACCAAGGTCTTAATTATGAAATTTATTTGGGTTCATCCGAAGCGAGTATTCAAGTTGAATACGATTTAACTAACTCTGAAGATGACTCTGTTTACCTTCAATTATATACAAAGTTAGACAATTATGGTAATTCATTTTATCATCAATATTGGAAAAGTGATGACACCGATGCCGATTCTTTGGAAGGTGAGATTGATAGTTTGGTAGAATCGACAATCTCTTTAACAAAAGCATATTCAAAAATAGATTCTAAATTAGACCAAATTAGAGATATTTGTAAAGAATACAATATAGATTTTGACGAATTAATTACCATTCACGTTGATTTAGAATAAAAAATACAGTCAGGTGGCGGAATTGGAGAGACGTTAGGGAAACCTTCCCAAGAATGAAAGTTCATACAGGTTCGAGTCCTGTCCTGACTACAACGGCAGGTGAGGTGTATTATCCTCTGAAATAGGTGAGACTGCACAGACCCCCTAACGAAGGGTGATGAGGTTGGTGGTACCGTGACAAAAACCATCTATACTGCACAAATACAGTATATCAGGATACGTCAGAGGCTGAGAAACACATCTACGGGTGTAATAGTGGAGCCGACCTTGAGATATGACGATACTGGTGCGGTGAAATTTGACATTACCAATTAATAATATCATATTTACGATATGAGAAAGTTAAAAAGAAGTTATAAAAATCTGTTTATTTTAGAAGCGGGTTATATCTACTGCAAAAGACGAGGTATTGAATATAACGACGATAGGTTCATTGATGAAATTTTTATGAATGAACAATTTGATAGTGGTGAGGGAAGTGAATTTGATAATATTTGTAAGGATTTAAGATGTTATAAATATTTTGATTCACATAAGTTAATTGAAATCACAGATGATGAATACGAAATGTGTATTAATGAGTTCGGTGAAATTTGATATTACCAATTAATAATATCATATTTAAGATATGGAAAATTTAATTAACGCAGAAGGTATAACCATAAAAGAGTTAAAGAATTGGTTAAAAGATTTACCTGAAATTGATGAAGACACAGGTGAAGAATTTGAGGTGTGGATAAATGGAACAAATTGTGAATATGGTTTATCCAACGCTTGTAAATCAATTATTAAACTAAATAAAGGTGATATCATATTAGAAATATAAAATAAGATGACACAAGAAGAAATGTTAGAGAAAATTAGACAGGACAGACCAACTCAGGTCATACACGAAGTCATATTATTCAAAGAAAATGAATATGGTTTTTACGATGTTAAGGTAGATATGGAAACTATGTTTTTTGAAACAAAAATATTACACGCGAAGCATACCCTACCATATCCAATGTCCGAATACGAAAAACTATCAGAGAAAGAACAATTTGAGTGGAGATTTAATAATTATTAGATATGAAATTTGAAATAGTAAGAAAAAACGAAAAGGCTGAATTAGCAAAACTCATTATCGATAGTTTGGACCGTTTATATGATGACCTAACTTGGGATAACAATGAGACAGAAATAGAATGTATCAAATCAAAGATTAAGATACGTGAAGAAATGTTAAGACAGTTAGGACAACTGTAAGTATATAAACTAATAAAAAATAAATAACATGAAAAAACTCGCATTTATTGCCCTAATCTTCTTATTTTCTTGTAAGGTAAATAAGATAGACATCCCACGATTAACTGATAAAGAAGTGGCAGAATACACCATTCAAAACGATACCGTTTATTTGCGTAACGAAAAGGTTGCTTACCTTAGTTTAATTGAGTGGGAATATTATAGAGGAAATCTTGTACAAGAAATCTCACTCGTACAATATGATATGTCAGCGCAAGATGAAACGTTAAGATTAATGGCGTTCGTTCGTAAGAAACATCCTAAATCAAAAATTGAGGTTAAGTTTAGAAAAGATAACTAATTAGTACAAACCTTATGAGGTATTTCACATATACCTTGTTATAAAACGTTTAATATGATTAGTGAAATTGAAAAAATTGGATTTAAAAAAGTATATATCGAACCATATTGTTGGCAATATGATATTGACGGATATTACTTTAGAAGTGATGGGGAAACAATTGATTGGGATGGTGAAGAAAAACGTGGACGTAAAAAATTAAATATAACTAATATCGATAGATTTATTAAATTAGTTGAATGTTTAACTGGACGAATTTTAAATGTTTTATAACGTTTTGCGTATTGGCGTTGTTGCCAATACGAATATTAATTTGAAAAACTAAATTTAAAATATATGGAAAATGTTGATTTGAAAAGTGAAGGCAATAACGCTAATACGCTGTTATCGGCAGTTAAATTCATTGAGTGGGTGGTAGAATTACTTCCACCAGAATATGATATGGATGTAAGACATAGATTTACGCCACAAGTTAAATTACCAAACGAAAATGAATTACTGTGGATAGAAACTCATAAACACAACAAAAGTAATCCGAAGTTTTATACAACTAAAGAAGTTTATGAGTTGTGGTTGGCTAATTGCCGATAACTACCGCATATCAGATAAAACATTGCGACAATACGGATACTAATTAGTTTTTCTATGTGATTCATAACCATTACCACAATCAAAATAAGAGGTAACGAAATGTTCATTAGTTATGGGATTACCGTCTTTAGGAAAATACTTTATTAATGTTTTGGTTTCTTCATCAATCTTTTTCATCATTTCTTCAGGTAAACATTCATCCGTGTTATAATACACTATATAAGAATAACCAATAAAAGGATAACCCCAACCTTCATATCTGTCCTCAACTCTGGCATCAGTTATAACGGGGTACTTCCTTAACATAATCTTACGGATTAGATTTTCATATTTTTCAGTCATAACAATAAATATATAGTGGTATTATTTAATACGGTTCTCAATATTTATAGATAAAACAATATTATGAGCAAAGAAATGAGAGAACAAATAGAGAAATTTAATAAATTTGGACAATTCTTGAATGAAATCTATTCTGATAAAGATATGAAAAGGGGTGAGGAATTGGGTAAAACTTCATTTGGATTAGATATGAAATTCAAAGGTGATTTCAGAAGAGATAAATTGATTATAAAGAAATTGGTAAGATTAAAATCTAAAATTACTGACGAACAACTTAAATCCGAAATTGATACAATTCTTGATATGTTAGAGGGAACTGATGATAAACAAGGTTCTTTCTAAAAATATTGTGTATAACTACAGCATACCCGATAAAACATTGCGACTATACAGATGGTGGTGTTATTTAATACGGTTCTCAATATTTATAGATAAAACAATATTATGAGCAAAGAAATGAGAGAACAAATTAACAAGGTAAAGAACTTCGGACATACTCTGAATGAAAATCATATTCCAAATGATAAAGATTTAGATATATCATTAAAACATGCTCAGGGGAAAATTCTTTATGATTTTTGGAAAAGTGACTATGACAAAGATTATATTGGTCTATCAGATTGGTTAGAGGATAATGGATATGAAATATATAAAGAAGGGGAATACAAAGGGTTTAATGGTATCTTATATCATTATTGGTCCGATAATCCAGAAGCCGACGATGAAAACATTTTTTCAGATGATGGGTTAAGTTCTGATTTTTTTGATTGGTTATTATCTAATGGGTATGAAATAAAAATGATGTAAAATAAAAGGGTGGGGTTATTTAAGGTAAATTATTCACTCACCCATCTTCGGTAGTTGTTCCCCCATAAAGGGGTCACAAAACCTCCGTTTAAGTTCGTTCATACTTTACCTTAAAACCCCCACTATATAAGACACCAATACGAGGGGTCAATATATAATACATAAGTAAATCTCCTTTAGTGGTTATTGATACCCTAACGGGTATAGAGTTAACCAAACTTAAAGATTTAATCCCGAACGGGTATAGAAATCCCAATTAAGTAATTTATATGTAAATGAATATAATGGTAACCATAAATGGTTTATTATATGTAAAAGGATATAGTAAATTAATTGGGGGATTTATTTACAAGACCAATTAAGTGGTGTATTTTTAGGTCAGATAACAAGGGGTTTCGTTGAAGATTATTAATTTAATGTTCTAACAACACATAAATGTGTCTACCCGCCACATTATCTATAAACGTAATTTTATTTGCTGGGAAATAGATATAGTAAAAAAAGTGGTCCTACAGGTACCTACAGACACAATAAATTGTCACTACTCATTCAGAACGACAATTTCATCTATAAATGGTGGTAAGAAGTGGTAAGGAAATAGGGTCTAAAAGTTGCGAGGGGGATTATCCCACCTATCAAGCCCACCTGACATTATGACATTTTCAAGAAAAATAAAAGAAAGTTATTAACAAAATACCCCCTGACAATATTAATATCAACAATATGAGTAAATTTATCAACAGACTAAATGACATGTTTTCACACGTCGAATCAGAGCACCCACTTTTTACCACCATTTATGAACATAATGGAGCAAGGGGTGAAATAATCTACGAACTAACACATATGGTGGGATTAAAGAAACCTATAAGACAGGAGTTTCTAATTACGTTATCAGCAAATATGACACGTATAATTGATTCAATTAATAATGAGTCCCCACTAACGGAGGGAGATATAGATGAGATTAGACAAGATATTATGGAACATTCAAAAAATATGGTATATAATTATCAACTCAATAATCAAACCACGTAGTCCCATTATGAATTCTACAATGATGGGGGAATATTGTTACGAATAATGGAAATCTTCTTAAATACAACTTCAGAATCTCTTTCATTTCCTGTGAACATATGACACCTTTTTTCAATCCCTTTTAATTGGTATGTCAATCTACCTCTTATTAACTTTGAAATGTAAGCGTCATTTGAATACTTGAAAGTACTTGGACCTCCATCATAAGTGGGAACGGTAGCCTCAACATCAACCTCAAATCTATATTTGTAACGTGCCCATCTTTCATTATCAACGTACATTCTTACATTGGTAACACTAATGGGTATTGTACATCTGCTAGAATAGTCCAATTCATAGTTAGACATCTTAAGTGCCCTGTTCAATGCCTTTCTAACTTTTCCTTTGATGAGTGTCTTTTCCATACACAAATATAACAATAATACTTGAACATACAAAATAAATGTGGGGGAATTTAACCCCCCCACAAATTAGTTTAGAGGTTGGTAACCATAAGGTCGTACGAACCATCACTTGTACTTGGTGTCAGGGAATCTCCCATACCTCTTAGTAGTCAGGACAGGATTCGAACCTGTATGGTAACTTATGAGTTGGACTTTCACCGTGTTTTTCAAGGTTACTCTATGTTACCTTTACTGTTAACCCTTATTCATGCGTCTACCAATTCCGCCACCTGACCTTTTTATTTGCCCTTCGGGATGGATTCGAACCAACATACTCTTAACATATTCATCCGAATGGTTACGGAGAGGGTGATATGTTTGTCAACGTGTTTTGCTCTTGTTAAACTACCGAAGGTTTTTGTAGTCAGGACAGGATTCGAACCTGCTTTAGGGCTTACGACCTACGATATTCTATTTACGACAACACCATGCCGCCACCTGACTATAACACAAAGATAATATAAATTATCATATCCACAAAGGATTCCCCATATTATTATCACTATTTTTTATTTAGTTATATGTCAGGTTATTAGGTTGCTAACAAACGTGGGGATTTATTATTAATATAATAAAGCAGGTTGGAGTATACGCTCCAGCGAACATCAACGTCCCCAACCCTTGACTGAACTTAATCATTATCACATAGTAAAGGTAACTGTTTTCCCCCACACTAAC
>Ga0315905_10001218_pt1 | contig 27663 bp, 14 predicted proteins | sample LakEriMetagenome_5_FD_203522 | JGI IMG/M metagenome (GOLD analysis project Ga0315905, IMG submission 203522) | Freshwater fungal communities from buoy surface, Lake Erie, Ohio, United States - Buoy 4 MA121 | ecosystem: Environmental > Aquatic > Freshwater > Lake | place: USA: Lake Erie, Ohio...
GAGAAAGGGCTTGATTTGCGACTTAATGGGGAAATACGAGATAACCCATGGACATTGCAAGAAGCTGCGTCTAAAGCGTCTAAGAATAGCAACTTTGATTTGAGTATATTGCGTACTCGTATCAATCAGTTGAAGTTCGATAGGATATTTAGAACTAGAACAGTTAGGTTAGATTGGAAGGGTGGATTTGGTAGTGATGTAATGGTTACTGACGATCCGGATGGAAAGTATGTTGTATCATTTGTTCCTCAGGTGGATGCTAGGAATAAAAAGTTATACAATGCTGACACAAGGAGTTGGTTTCCATCCCCAGAGGTGTCTAATAGATATATATTGGGATGTGACCCTTTTAAATTTGGAAATCGAGATGTTAAAGGTCGTAGAAAGTCTAATGGAGGTGGTGCGTTATTCTATAAGCACGATCCTTCTGTGGATCAAGCAGATAAGCCGATAGATCAATGGATGTCTAATAAGTTCATCGTGACTTATAACATTCGTGTTGATGATGGGAATACATATTGTGAAGATATGTTAAAATTAGCCATTTTATTTGGGGCGCACGTCTATCCGGAGCGTAACGTACCTATCGTGATTGAAAAGTTTAGGGAATGGGGGTATGAAGGGTACTTACTATCTGACATTGATCCAAATGGTAAATTAGCCACTGCACCCGGACGATACACAGGTGAGGCTGATAAGGAGCAGATATTTACCGAGTACATGAACTACATTAAGTTATTTGGGAGGGGAGAGAATCATTTGGAGCTTCTTGAGGAGTGCCTTGAGATTAATGACCCAACGGAAATGACTAACTATGACTTGTTTGCAGCAGGTGGGATGGCTTTATTAGGTGCTAAAAGCGCACTCCCAAAATATATGCAAGATGCTAATAATGTAAAGGTAATGAATGACTTGTTAGAATTTTTTGATTAAATTGTTTCATTGACAGCTACATTTTTTATATTTGCATTTGAATGTTGAAGTTTTCTACTATAATTGGCTTTCCTTCGGATAAAGTTCCACAGGAATTAAAAAAGCAAAGAGGCTATATGAATCAAGTAGCTCAGGCTATTTATTCTCGGTGGTATAACGGTAGAACTTTATATGGTCATACCGCTACTGGATGGTTTCAAATGATGTGTGACTACTCAGAGGGAAGGCAGAGTTCAGCCCCATACCGTGATTGGTTTGTGGGTATAACAAACGACAAAAATGCAACTGAAAGGAATTTTACTCAATACGCTAGGAAGGCTTATGCTAACGTCAACTATGAAATCGTTAGTCCAGCTCCTAAATTTGTTTCCACTATAAAATCTTTGCTAAGTGCTTCTGACTTCAAGGTTAATTGTCAGTCCTTGAGTCCAACATCAACATTCGAGAAGCAGAAGAAGAAGTGGAGAATGTATTATGAGGAGAAGGTTCTAAACCCAATGAGAGAGCAAGTTGGTATCCCAAAAATTACTCTACCATGGGTTCCTCAAGATGAGACTGAGCTTGAGATGTACGAGAAATATCATGGATTTAAGTTACCACTTGAATCAGGTATGGAGGATATTGCTGCTCATACTTTCAACATTAGTGATTGGGATAAGATTAGACTTAGAACAATCGAAAAACTCGTTGAAACAAATTTCGCTGTTGGTCAAGTATATGCAGACAAGGATGGTGTTACTCGAATGAGATTCATCAACCCTGCATCATTTGTAACAGCTTATTTAGATGAGGATGAAGAAGGAGAACCTGCATTTGCCGGCCACATTCAAAGAGTTCAGATTAAGGACATCAAGGATAAACTATTGGAGCTTGGTGCTTCTATTAAAGATGTCGAGAATTTGGCTCGTATATACTACGAAACTCAAGGTTACAGCGATAAGGATTTTAACTTTAATAGAAAGGATCCAGTAACAGGACGATACCTTTGGGAAGATTTCGTTGTAGAGGTATTGCACTTTGAATATAAGGCAAACGATTACGAATACTACACTAAGCGTCAAACTAAAGACGGTAAGGTTGTTTATACAGAGGAGGAGTTTGGGGTTATTAAAAAGCCCTATGCAGACGGAAGGGAAAGAAAGACAGATGTGACTTGTGTTCAGAATGTGTATGAGGGTAAGTTCATTTTGGGATCTGAGTTTATTTATGACTACGGATTGCAGAAGAACATCATGCGTGACACTAGAGGAAACGCTGTATTATCTTACTTCTTTGAGAGAATCCCCGGTAAGTCTATCACAGAAAGATGGAAGCCGCACTTGGATTCATTGATGCTTACTTGGATTAAGTTGCAAGCCGCTAAATGGTCAGCCGCCCCTAAAGGTCTTTTGATTGATATTGGGTTGTTGGCTAATATGGATATGGGATTTGGAGCTATGTCTCCACTAGAGCTTGTTCGCATTAGAAGGCAGACTGGTAATCAGTTCGTTAACTCTAAGACCGATGTATTAAATAAGGGTGGTGGATATAGTTCTATTCAAGAGCTTCCCGGTGGTATCGGTCCACAATTAGAGGAGTGGCTTACTTGTTGGCAAGATGATATGAATAGAATCATGGACTTGGCAGGTATTACCCCAACCATGGCCGCTATGCCTACTTCATCCACAGAAAAAGGTTTAGGTATTAGCGAACTAGAAGTTGACGCTACTAATCATGCCCTATACCCACTTAAAAAGGCTTTGATGAGATTGAAGGAGAAGGCCGCTAAAAAGGCAATCCTTAAAACTCGTACTAATATGCGTTTTGACAAATCTGTTCATGAGTATTACTATCATCTTTTAGGGGATGAGAAAACAAATGCTTTGGATGCGTTTGAAGATTTGACATTAGAGCAAATCGGTATTAAGTTAGTATCTACCCCAACTAGAACTCGTAAGCAACAAATATTAAATGCCGCCCTACAATCAATGCAAGTTGGTAAAAGCGGTCAGTCAGGAATTACTATGTCTGACTACTTGTTTATCGAGAAGATGCTTGAGGAGGATAATGACGAGTTTGCTTCATGGTATATGACCATTGCAGAGGAGAGAGAGCGTAAGAAGAAGATGCAAGAGGCTCAAATTCAAATGCAACAGAACGCTCAGTTACAACAACAATCTGCTGCTCAGGCTGCTCAAGCTAAGGAACAAGCTCAAGCTGCTCTTGCAGAGATTAAGAATAGTACAATACTTACTGAATATCAACAAAAGGCTCTACTTGAGGAGTTGAAGCACAATCACAGAATGGCTGAGCTTGCACAAGAGGGAAGTTTGGAGAAGCAGAAAGATGTGGAAATATCAGGAAATTTATAAAAACAAAATAGGTATATGGAAAATGAATTGATTATTCCTGCGGATTTGCAGGCACGAGCAATGGTTGATGGATGGAGTCAACAACAATTAAATGAAGAAGCTATGAAGTTGGAGATTAATAACGCTCCTGCTCCTGTGGCTGACCCGGTAATTGATACAGCTACCCCAACAATCACTCAAGATGAATTACAGCAAATGGCATCAGGTGGTGAACCTCCTGTTAATATAGAGCCACAGCCTCCTGTAGCCCCATCATTGAACTTAGAGGAATTTGGGGTGTCTAGCTATGACGAGCTAAAAGATATTGTAAAGAAGGCTAAGGAATATGAGCCGTTAGTTCAGAAGTATAAGGAGTATGATCCAATCATGCCTTATTTGAATGATGTTCAGAACCCTTTCGCTAATGACACTATTAACAGGTTGAATAACTTTGTTAAAAGCACAGGTATCAGTGACTTGAGTATCGCTTCAACAATATTAGCCGCAGATACAGAATCATTGAAAAGCAATCCTGTAAAGGCTTTGGCGATTATGGAGGTGTTAAACGATCCTGATTTGGAAAGCATTGGATTTGATAAAGTGATGGAGTATGTTGCCGCTAAAAACAACTTAGATACAGACACTACATTCGATGATTTGAATGAAATGCCTGTGGCTGTTAGAGTTGAATTACAGAAAACATTAAAAAGTATTGAAAATAAACGCAAAGAGTTCGATAATAAGCAAGATTATTTCGGATATTTGCAAAGCCAGAGAACGCAACAGGAGCAAGTGATGGCTCAACGGATGGCAACTTGGGACAATGTTTTAAATGACATGGGAACCAAGATGAAATCTGTACCTGTTAAGGTCAATCTCGAAGGCATGGGTGAAATTACGGTGGATTACGCGGTTAGCAAAGAAGATCTACAAAAGTTCATCCCGGAGATTCGAGGCGTAATTTCGCAGTTAAATCCTGACGAGGATGGAGTAAGTACGGCAATGAAAGTTCTTGAAAACCGGGTATGGTTAGAAAACAAGACACAAATCATGCAGCAAGTTCTAAAGTCGGCTGAAGGTAAAATTCGGGAAGCCCAAGTACAGAAAGTACACAACGGAGGAGCTATTGTAAATCGTACTGATGCCCCTGCGAGTGGACCAAGGGTAAGTCCTCACTTAGAAGCTACTAAAGCAGCTCTCGGCATAAAATAAAAATTAACTTTTAAAAAAAATTAAATAAAATGGCTTATCCAGATTTTAATCCAAATGCTCTACCTCAAGGGTATGGCACAGGTCCGGTAGGATACGGACAACATTCACTTTTATCCTCTATTGACGCTTTACCTCCAGATGTATCTACTAAACTTTATCGTAGATTCGGTGGTCAAGGTTTGGATATTTTAAATCTTTTGATTGCTCAAGGCGCAAAGCGTGTTGTTAACAACTCAAATGGTTCTTTCCACTTTGAAGAAGATCGTTATAATCAGTTGGTTGCTGTTACTGCTGCGCCAACAGTTAGTACAACTACTGCTACTTTCTCATTGGATTCAGATATAATGGATACCACTAATCCTTATTTGGTTATTGGAGATGTTTTAATTGACATGACTTTGTTGGGAACAGCAGGTATTCGTTGTAAAGTTACTGGATATAATTCAAGTACTGGTGTTTACACTGTAACTTCTATTGATGGTCAAAATATTCCTTCAACTTGGGGAGATGGTTTAGAGCTTGCTATTTTCACTTCTTCTTTTGGTGAAGATACTGCTCAACCAGATGCTAAGGCTACTTACTGGACTCGTTTCTATGCTCCAATGCAACGTCATAAGACAACTGCTAAAATCACTGGTGATGCTTTGACTGACAAGATTTTCCCTGTAATGATGGATGATGGAAAGACTTTGAAAGGTTTCCACTCTCACTTGTTTGCTCAACACGAATATCGTCACTTGTTAGGTTTGGTTGGTGCAATGATTTTAGGTAAGGGTAATCCTGCTGTTAATCCTGCTCCTCACATGATGAACGATATTAATAATTCAACTTACGCTCAAGGTATGGTTGATACTTTTGATACTCGTGCCGTGAATCAACAATGGACAGCAAATAACTTGTTTGACACTAATGCAGATTTGTATGATTTGATTGCAGGTATGAAAGCTAATTGGACAGGAAATGATTTGATGGCATTGTTCTGTAAAGAGCTTTATCAAGAGTTTGAAACCAGTGCTTTAAATTATACAAATAACGTAAACATTGCTTCTACTCGTCAAGAGACAGCTAAAGTTATCTTCGGAGAGAACACTGATTATGAAACAATGATGTCAACATTCGCTTTCTCTACCATCACTTTGAATGGTAAGAATTTAAGTGTTAAATCATTTGATTTGTCTTATGATCCTACTTTGTTTGCTCAAGGTGGCGCAAGCAATAAATTCCAAAGCATGGGATTTGTTATTCCTGCTGAAAAGCAAGCTGATGCTCAAGGAGTATTGCGTAACGCAGTTGAATTAACCTATAAGTCAATGGACGGTGAAGATCGTTTCATGAAAGTATGGGATGATGGTGCTGCTTCTCCTCGCAGACTTGGACCAAACGACAACTACGTTGTTTATATGTTAACTCAATTCGGTTTTGACTGGTTCAAAATTGAACAATGCGGATTCTTGTATAAGTAATCTGAATACGAAATAAAAAGAGGGGGTGATTCGTCACTCCCTCATTTTTAAATAAAGAAATAAAAACAAAAAATAAATAATTATGATTTACAGAGAAGGTGATCGTTTAAATGAATATGATCTTGCGGATAAAATTGAAATCCTAAAACACATATTCCCAACTTATTTTAGAAAAGAAAATCCACTACCAATCATTATTGATTTTGTTAAATCAGCAAAATACAGTATTGAAATGTTTAAACCCGGAGGTGATGTTAGTGCAGGTAGAAGATTAAAATCTCCTGAAGATAGAAACATTGTTGCTATTGGGTATGAAAATGTAAATGGATTTAGATCTGAAATTAGATATACAACTTCAGCCCCTGTGTTTAATGGAAATTCAATTAATTGGGGTAAAAGTAAAATTACATTAGGTGAAAAAACTCAGTTAAAGCCTATTGTTGATTTAGAAAAACTAATATTCTTATGGTTCTATTGTGATCATATCACAAATAACGAATGTATAAACAAAAGAGGTGATGCTAAATTTGAATTTATTATCCCTGAGAAACAAATTGGTTCTAAGTACGATAATATTTCATTTAGAAGGCAGATTGAAGATGAAATCCTTATTGAATCTACTCGAATCTCTTATGAAGCATTGACTACTATAGCTCAAAGTATGGGCATTAAATTAAGAGGCGAGGAGAAAGTAGATCGTGTAACATTCTTTGATTCTATTATTAATAATAATGAAAGAATTAATAAATACAAGTCTTTAAAATCTAATCTAGTTCTTGAAAAGAAATCCACCGTTAGTGAGGTTGTTGAATTAACTCAAGTTAAGAACATCGTTGCTAATTTGGTAGATAGCTTGAAGATATTTGATGATGAGAAGGGTGCTTGGAGAATTAAAGGTCCCGGCAAGCCAAAGTTCTTGTGTGATATTGAGGGAGAAACTCCAGAGGAGAAGTTATTTAACCTTGTAGAGTTTGTTTCTAGCAATCAAGAAGTTTTGCAATCAGTGAAATCATTGGTTAAGTAAAACTAATTAAAAAAAGTGTAAAAAGGGGGTAGTATTCGCTATCCCTTTTTTTATTTTTGTAGATAAATCTCTTTTAATCATGGCAATAGATATTCGTCTATATTTTGACTGTACAAACAAGAAAACCTTTGTTAAGGATTTGACTGACTATTACACAGATATTCCTACAGGAGTTAATGTGGTAGGATATGGTACTTTGGCAGCCCCTAACCAAACATTGATTATTAATGCTAATAGTGTTCAGGATCCTATAATTAGTAGTAGCATGACTCCAAGAGTTTCTGCTTTATATAATTTAACATCTCCTATTCAAGCAGGTCAGTACACATTTAACTACACTAATTACTATTCTTACGGAACTGATGTAGCTCAAAATAAATTTATTGTTATTTTAAGTGATACGAGTATTTTTGTTGATGGTAATATTGCTTCATTATTTAAAGCAGGGGATATTGTTAATATATATGATTCTGCTGAAAGTCAGAATAATGGAGATTATACAGTTGTTAGTTTGCAGAGTCAATATGGTGGGACTATAATTACTTTTGAAGATAGTGATTTAGTTCCTTTAGATCCTGTAGGTAATGATCCTGATGCCGGATTTAGCATTACTACTACTGAAGTTATTTACACAGATAAGATTTATACATACAGTGTTTGTTCTTCTACCCCAACTCCTTGCGTTGAATTTTCTTACGATTGCTTCACAGGATCTTATGGAAGTGGTCAAATAACTGACGCTACTAACTACACTGGATATACAGTAGAAACAAGAGAGTTGTCTGCTTATTATCCAAACGCTTTAGATCCAGCCCCTGCTGATAATCCTGTTATTACTGAAACAGCTATAATCAATATCGGAGAATTGGCTACAGGAACTTGGAGCGTTAAACTTACTTCAAATATATCAAGTGAGCAGGCTGATGGTCTTAGACTTCAATCTACTATTAACACTCTAAAAGAGTTTAATGTAGCTTGCTCAAGTAATATGTGCGGATTGTCTGATTGTTTGACTAGGCTTAAAGATAAGCACATTTCTTATTTGAGATCATCCAATATAAGCCCATTGCAGCAATATGTAGATAACGTGCAGTTGTTGTACACAATGGCTAGAGAAGCTCAGGCTTGTGGGGATAGGAATGCGTATAGCGACTATGTAAGTCAAATCTATGCAGTTCTTAAAAAGACAGAATCAGAATGTGGATGTTCTACAGGTTCTGGTTGTGGATGTGGATGCGAAAGTGGTGGGTCTTGTGGATGCGGAGATCAAACTCCTCAGTGGGTTAATAATATCGGTGTTGATATTAATAGCTTGCTTGCAGATTTTGAAATATTCATGAATAATACTTTGCCTAGTTTAGAGGCTGATATTGATTCATTGAATAATGACATGGAGCTTGTTCAGGAGAATATTATAACATTGCAAAATGATGTAAATGATTTAAGCTTTGGATTATTAACGGTTACTACGCAGACAACCACTAATACAGGAGATATAAGTAGCTTAGATAATCAGATTAATAATCCGGTTACTGGTCTCGCTGCTCAAGTTGAGGAAATTCAAAACGAGATTACCAATCTAGCCGCTTCTACAAGTGAGGTTTCATTGAACGAATTGTTTAATGAGCTTCCTACTACTAATCAAGGTGTTTGGAAGTGTACAGAAGGTCAAATTGGAGTAAATCCATATACATATATAGTATTTATAAGTCAAAATCAAACCGCAGATTTAGAGGTTGGAGAATTTGTTTCTTTATACAATCCCCCAACTGAATCTTGGTTTACTGGTGAAATTACAGCAAGTTCTTTTTCAGCAGGTCAAACTCAAGTTACTATAGATTGTGGCGGTATTAGCAATACCCCATGTTCATTTTTAGCTACAAATGATGAGTTCCCATTGTTTATAAAAACAGATTCTAGCAACGTAACTAAATATAACTTTAGAAAGACATTTTACTTGCAAAATGATGCTTATTGGAAATTTGAAGATTTAGATTGGAAATATTGGAGTAAGTTGAATGTTACATTTGCTTGTAATAGTATAATGGATATTTCTATAAAAAATAACACTACAAACTCATCTGCTCCCCCAATTAGAATAAATCCCGGAATGTTTATAGAACTTGAGTTTATATTTGAAAAACAATGGACTGGAGCAGCGTATAACACTTCATTTGTTGGGGATATTAAATATCAAGGAGGATCTCAATCAGGTGGAGTTGATGAAAATAATGATTATACTTTTGGTGGATTTTATGGGTATAATCCAGATTGGAATCATGGATTGAATTTAAAAAATTCTGGATTTATACAAGTTTTTTCAAATGGAGAAGAAGGCAGTCCTGGCTGCGTATTAACTCAAGATGTTTACGATGGAATAGGAAGAACTACAGCTCAAAGAGAGATAGTAAGATATGCTTTTGGTCCATCTTATCCACTTAATTCATCTACTCCATTATTTTTCAATGGAGAAGAACCAGAGGAGTTAATTTTCAATTTCTTAAACAGCAATATAACTATATTCAAATTTGAGCAATCATTTGGTAAATTCCCAAATAATATAGTGTAATATGAATTTACAGGAGATACTAGATAAAGTTTACTCGGCTTTGGGTAAGGATCAATTCGGGGGTTACATAACCCCTGAATCCTATAATTTAGCTATTCGATATGTAAATCTTGAGCAAATCAATGACTTGCTTAAAATATTTGAGGAGAAGCGTGAGATTACGGATGATTTATTGCCTTTTGTTAAGACATTAGGTGATCCCACATCATCAGCTTTGTATCAAAATAACTTTGGGTATGTAGAAATACCGGAAGATTATTGGTATTACATCAGAGCTTATTTAGCTGACTTTGTTAATGACTGCGATACATCTACTGTAACTCCTCGACCTATTGAGTTTTTGAATCAAGCAGATTTTGGGTACAGATTAGGGACTGAGATATTAGCCCCGACTATTAAGCACCCTATAGCCGCCATTCAAAACAATAAATGGTTAGTTCAACCTATCACTAAGCTACCTATTATATTTACATACCTTAGACAGCCATTAGAGCCTAATTACGACTATTATGTAGTTGATGGGGAGATAATATACGCTGCTCCGGGAACAACTAAGCCAGATGGCTCTATTAGCACTTCAGTTGAATTTGAATGGCCTGAATCGGTTAGGCTTAACTTAATTCAATTAATCGTGAAATACTTTAGTGTTAGCATTAGGTCTGACTTCAATCTTCAAACTCTTGAGATTAACAAAGGTCAGCAAGGTGGAGGGAATAGAGGAATACCGACTTACGGAAACTTATAATTTTAGTAAATGATTACGAAAAGACAACTTGTAGAAACTATACAGAACAGATTAGCATCTGGTGATGTTACTGATGATTTGAGAGGTAAGTATCCCTATCAAGTAATCAGTTATATACTTAACTTGGCATATACTGACGCTGTATTCAGTAATCCAAACGCTAAAAAAGATTTATCTGTAAGATATGAGGCTCCTGTTTCTTGCAAGAACGGACAATACTCTGCTGTTCTCCCTGTACTTCCATTGTTAGGAAGTGAAGGTGTTGTATATGTTGAGGGGGAAGGATGTGTTTGGTATCCTATTAGAATGGGGTCAACTGAAAACAGAATGATGAATTTAATCAAGCCTCAGACAGATAAGATTACTTGTTATATTGTAGGGAAGAAGATATTCTTTAATTATAAGCCTACTGATAATGTTTACATGGACATTATACCGAATGTAGCTCAGATGGATGATAATGATGTTATCACAATCCCTGGTCAAGAGGCTGCTCTATACAACATGGTTATTCAGATGATACAGCAGACAAATACTAAGCCTGAAGAAGTTTATAATAACGCAGTAGCCGATACTGATAAACCTACTAATCCTGCTAAATAATGAACGATCCAGTTAAAAATATAACCCACATAGTTCTAACAGCGATTAACCGCATGAAGAACTTTAACTATTCAATCACTGATTACGAATGGTTGGAGCAGATTGCTATTGAGTTTTATCAACAGCAGTTATCAGCATACAATATGCCATCAGTAGTGGCTGAATATATTAATGTAGATACTAATACTCGTATATGGCCTATGCCTGCCGATTATATTAGATACACAAAGGTTGGTTATAAGATTGGTAATCGTGTTTGGACTTTAGGTATTGATAATAGCATAGCATTTAATACGGTTGGGCCTTGTGAAACAATTACAGACGCTCAGCTAAATCCAAATGTGAGTGTTGGGACAGGGTTTTGGATTGCAGAAGGTTTCTATAACGGAACATATTATGGGCCATTATACACAGCCGGAGGAGGTTTTAACATCAATTATTACAGAGTTAATGACAAGGAGAGATATATTCAATTCGTTGAAGCCCTTCCTAATGGTCAAGCAGTAGTTGAGTATCTAAGCTCCGGGAAGAATGTGTGTGGAAATACGCTAGTTCCTTTGTCTTACATAGATACTTTCCAAAAATACTTGTTGTGGCAGATGTGTGAATTGAAGCCTGAGTTGATTAACTTGGCTAAGGATAGAGAACGTCAATACAAGGATGCTCTTTGGGATGCCAATATCTTAGCTAAAGGTCCATTAGTTGATGAGATTATGGATACAATTTATGGTGCTAGTGGATTTAATATTCGATAATATATGAAGGGCAGTCAAGAAATAACTTTTGTAGGGGGAATAAATACAGACGATGATGTGAGATTTGTGTCTCAAGGGGACTACAGAAGTTCTATGTACACAAGATCCGGATCTTCTGAATCTCAAAACGCAGGAGCTTTAGAAAGTATGCCCGGAAATGTAATCATAGAAAATGAGAATTTACCTTCGGGCATTAATACAGTTATCGGAAGCGCTAAATGGTTAGAGAACGAAAGCATTATTTATTTCGTATATAATACCAATGGGTATAATACCATTTGGTCCTATAGCATCACAACACAAGCCATAACTAAAGTAATCGGAAATATTACAGATGGTTATGCCGGAACAGCTCTTAATTTAGATCCTGAATATAAGATATTTCACGCTAATGTTGTTGATAACATTCTATATTGGACTGATGGACTTAACCCTCCTAGAAAACTTGATTTATATCAAGCTATTAAATATACAGAGAGTGACGGATTAGACCCTGATGGGTATCCGTTTTTAGCTTTTAGTTCAGAGTATATAGCTTCATTCACAATGGATGTGGTTAAAGCGCCACCTACATTTATTATTCAGGCTGAATATCAAACCAATCAAGAAAAGAACTTTAACAAGCTATACGGAAATCAATATCAGTTCAGATACCAATATGTTTACGAAAACAATGAGGAGTCTAAGTGGTCTATGATTTCTAAGCAGCCATTTCCTCCATCTGAAGAATTTATTTCAGGTAGAGATATTCGGGATTCATTAAAGTGGAATGAGATTGAATTAACTTATTTCACTGGATCATATACGGTTAGGCAAATAAACTTTGCTTTTAGGAGGGGAGAAAATGGGAGTTGGTTGGTCTTTAAGCAACTTGATTTAAAGAGTGAAGATGTGCCAAATTCCATAATTAATACCCTTGTATTTGATGATAACGTAGCTCCTCAAGGAGCGACATTGACTGATATATTGTACGATAATGTGCCACAAACTGCACTTTGTCAAGACATTTTACCAAATCAGTCATTGGCTTATGGTAATTTTTATGCTGATTACGATTTACTTCCTCAGATTGATATTCAAGCTAGTGGACTTCTAAAAGAAATGAAGGATGCTAATAATTTAATTTTCAGCTCTCCTTCAATTTATAACACTCTTGAAGAATCTTATATTTACATAAATTACATATACGACTACAATGGAACTTTGATAGCTGAACAATCCCCTTTATTTTACTATTCTATTGGGGATGTTATTGCAGTATCTATGTATAATATAAATCAAGGATCTTCAAGCACTCGTAATTTTTATTACGAAATTACAGAAGATGATATGCCAGATTTGTTACAAACAAATGTTTCAGCTTTAAGTGATTTATGTTTTAATATATACAATAAGTTTAATATTGATTATCCTGATGTAGATTGGGGTATTGTAACATCTATAGAACCGGGGACTCCATACTACACATCTGTTTATGCAGATGGTTGGAAATCTTCTAATGGATCTACATGGGATGTAACTAAAATTTTAAGAAAAAATGGAGCTACTACTTCTTTGAAAAAAGGAAGCAAGAAAGTGTTTGGTATTCAGTATTACGACAGAGCTAATAGATCAAATGCAGTTCAAACAACCCCTGAAATGATTATTGATGTTAAATTTCCAGGGCAAGCTGATTTATCAAACTTCGGTAATAATATAAATCAATATGGAGAAAGTCAGTCAGCATACACTGTAAGTCCAACATTGATTATAAATCATTTACCTCCAGATTGGGCTACTCATTATTCTATTCTTGTTAAGAAAGATGAAATGATTAGTAGTTTTATGCAAACTACAGTGACTGCATATTCTTATGACGCCAATTTTTTATATGCAGTAAGATTGCAATTAGATAAAAGAGGGATTGATACAACAGAGTTTGATTATTACACTTCATCTTATAAAGGAGCTGCATATTACCATACACCATCTAAAGGAGATAAATTAAGATTTTTAACTTGTGAAGCAATAAAATCAATATATCCATTTGATGAAAATCCTGTTCAAGATCCTTTCTGTTATGTTCCGTGGGCGCAGTATAATAATAATTATATTGAATTAGATGTATTGCAATATGATGCTGAAACTAACTCTGTTTTAGTTAATGATTTTGATTATAAAAAGCTAATTGGAGGTTTTTCTGGTGCTGTTGGAGCTTTAGTTGAGATATATACTCCTAAAAAAGATGTGGCAGAAGAAGTTTGGTTTGAAATTGAAAAATTCAATATATACACGGCAGAAGATGGTGCAAAATATCATGAAGGTAATACTTATGATGGATTTGGAGGTAATCAAACAGCTACTCAACCTGCATATATATTTTCAGATTACGGAGATGTTTTTTATAGGCAGAGAGATTTAGCTACCGGTATTGCATTACTTACATTCAATACATACGCTGATATGTTGGCGGCAGATACATCTAAATTTGCTAATGTATTAAGTTATGTTGAGAATGGAGATCAATATAATAATACTTATTTTTACGATGGTTTTAATTATAGATTATTGTTTGAGAAATTAGAATCAGAACAAACTGTTAATTTCTTAAATAGAACTTATTACATCGAAGATTACAACTATAGCGATTATTATGTTTCAAATGGTCACGGAAGGGGAAGAATTGGAATAGAAAACAATAAAACTAGAAGGACTCACTATAAGACAGGAGTTATTCACTCTGCTCCGTATGTAATGGCTTCATTTATCAATGGATTATCTTCATTTGACACATTGGGTAACGCTGAGTATTTAGATGATACCTTTGGGCCTATAAATCGTTTAAAAACGGTTGGATATACTCTTAAAGCATTACAAAATAGAAAGGAGACAAGTATATACATTCAAAGAGCTTATGCTACATCAGCAGATGGATCTGGTCAGTTGGCTTATACATCTAAAACATTCGGAGGTATTAACCCTTCAGAAACTTTGTTTGGATGTATTCATCCCGGTTCTGTTCAAGTGATTGAGAATGATATGTACTATTACGACTTCTACACTGGTGCTATTATTAGAAGCTCAGCGAATGGTCAGTATGACGTTACATCAGGTAAGTACAAATTCAATTATTGGATTTCAACCAAGACCAATGATATAACTAAAAAGGAAACTAAAACTTTATATGGTAAAACATACAGAGCTGTTTATACTCCTATTGCATTGGTTGATGAGCAGAATACTGAATACACTTTGAATTTTGTTAAAACCTATGTTTTAGATAAGAGATTTCCTAACTTGCCTATAGAAGTGTATGATAGTAACATTGGTCCAACATTCAACTATTCAGAAGATCGTTGGAAAATGTTTGTTGATTACGACTTGTATTGGGCTGAGAATTTAGGTATCAATGTGTTCTCTTTCAATGGAGCTGATTTATATGTGCATAATGTGAGCCAATTAGCAGATGAAACTCCTAATGAACTTACATTCTACGGAGAGCAAAAGACCATGAGTGTTGAGTTTGTGATGAATGATTCAGCTATATTAATCAAGAGGCCATTGAGTATTGGTCTTAGGTCTAATAAAGTATTTTCTGTCCCTAGTATAACTACTCAAGCTAGTGCATCTTACCCTGCTATGAAGTCAATGTTATATCCAAACAGCTTTAAATTAAAGGAAGGGTATTGGTGGGCTGCATACTTGAGGGATATGAACTCTCCTAATAAGACAGAGGAGCAAGGATTGATTAATGGAAGGGAACTTAGGGGATACGCTATAATCCACAAGGCTGAGTATAGCTCTAATGAAAAGGCTGTATTGTTTGATGTGAAGTGTAGCTATATAGGAAGTGAGGCGTTAATATAAAATTTGAAAACTTTTTTTGGTAAATAAACATATAATTACTTAATTTGCAGATACTATGGATCCAATGACCGCGATGATGCTTGTAAACATGGGGCTTTCAGGAGCGCAAACTGCTTACGGCATTGTTCAACAACAGAAAGCTAAGAAGGAACTTGAACAACTTGGGGCTAGACCTGAGTATCAAGTACAACCAGAGGCTTATAAGGCATTAGGAATTTCCCAAAGTTTAGCTTCAAATCGTAACCTTCCCGGTCAGCAAGACATGGAGGCCATGATTGATGCTCAGACAGGCAATGCTGTAACGGACATTAATCGTTCAGGTGGTAGCACAGCAGATAGAATGGCGGCTATTGCTGCTGCTTATGCAGGTGGAACTACTCAAAAGGTAGGTATTGGAATGCAGGCTCAACAGCAGTATCTAAACAACCTTCAGAACTTACAACAGGCTTATGGTCAAATGGTGTCTGAGAAGGATAAAGTGTTTGGATCTAAACAACAGAATTATGATTTGAAAAACGCAGCACTTCAGGCTTTGATGGGAGCAGGTATTCAAAATATGGCAGGAGGTGTTCAAGGAATGGCAGGATCTGCAAATCAAGGATTTTCATATCAAGGGCAAATGAAACAGCAAGAGCAATCTCAGAAAGATATGATGGCTCAATTAGCATTGATTTACGGACAATAAAATTAAATAATGGCAGACGGATTAATACCAGATTTAGCACCTAATTTATACAGCCAAGGACAGGTTGGAACAGGATATGCTCAAGTATTTGATTTGGGCGCTCCTAACCCATTCGCTGTTACTCAAGATTATATTAATCAAACCGTAGCTAATAAAAAAGAAGCGGTAAAGGCTGCTGTAGCTAATGAGGAGAAAAGGCAACAGAAGTTAGATGAATTTCTAGCTTCTATTGATGATATTGATCAACCTTGGAATGTTGCTAAGGTTGAGATAGGTAACGCTATAAATGCCTATGGGGAGCAAATAGCTTCAATGAGAGCGCAAGGTACTGCAATCAATTCAGCCGAGTTGATGAAGGCTCAGAAGAACTTAAAGAATTTAGCTAAGGTTAATGATTCTAATTATCAAAAGGCTATGAAGATTGGGGCTGAAATGCAGGATCCTCTTATTTATAGTGATAAAGAAAGGGAGGCTTTTCAAGAAGAAATTAAAAAAGCGGCTGATATTGAAACAGGAGGTGGAGTTAATAAAGTTCAAGATGTTTTAGATAAGTGGCAAAAGAGCGTTGCAACTCCTAATGTAGTTGAGGATTACAAGAAGGTAAAGCCTGTTGCTAAAGATGAGACAGGATATAGGAAAGAAACTACTGAGGATGATTTTAATAAGACTGTTAAAGGCCTGTTAACGAGTTATCAAACCCCTCAATTAAAGAAACTATTGAAGATGTATCAGGATGAGAATAGGATTACTTCTGCTTTCACATCTGAAGATATTGATGCTAATAGCCAAGAGGTTTTAGACGCTATTGAAACTCAAATGAGGGTTGACTTACAAGGTCAAAAAGAACTTGATGTAACCCCTAAAACAGTAACTAGAACGCCTGATACCCCAGAGGAGAAACGGAGAAAATCAATCACATTGACGGCAGCCCCTAAATATGGGAAGGGTTATAATGAATCTATAACAATCGGGGATGTTTCAAGAAAACCTATGGAATTTGAATTATCTCCGGGTAATTTAGTTAACATAATACCGGGAGAGGTTGCTCCTATTGGCGCAAATCCTGATGGATCTAAAGTTAAAGATGGATTTGGGAATGAAGTTGAACCCGGTAAATTATATATAATCGGTAAGCAAGTAGCGGCAGGTGGAGATAAAGGATATTTTACAAGGCAAGAAGCCCAAGATGAGTTGCTAAAAACAGCTACCGGTGGGACAATAGAAGAATATCAAGATGAAGATGGTACTAAGAAATATAGGATTTTATCAGGAGCTGTATTGTATATACCTTTAGATGAAATAAATAATTCAAGGTTTTCATCTCAATCAGGTGGTATTGACCTTAGAAGAAAATATAGCCAAATTTACGGTGGTTCTAAAGAGGAACTAAGCACAATATTTGGCAATACAGATAGTAATGCTACATCTAATCAAAATAAAAGAAAAACAAACAGGCCTGCACCTAATTAATAATATCAATGGAACAAGATTATTTAGATAATTTACATGGGATTTTAAAAGATATTTATGGTGATGAATTTTCATTAGATATAGATTCTTTTAAATCTAAAATGGTTAATGAAGCTCCATACCGTGATAATGTTTATGGAATCATGCAGGATGAATATGGTAGTGAATTTACTTTAGATCCTAAAACATTTTACAATAAGGTATTAGAATCTAGTAAAAAAAAAAGTCAATCCGAAATTGGCTCGCAAGCAACCCAACCTGGAGGTGGCTCAGAGAATGCCCAATACGCATTTGAGCCAGGATTCCAAGGAGAAAAACCATTTTTTCAAACTCTTAGGCCGGAGGATCAGCAATTTCAAGAAGAACAACAAGTTTCTGAAAAACCTAAAAGGGTTATTTATAGGGGAGAAGGAACTAGAGAAGCGTTAGAAACTCAGTTTGCTCCAGAAGTAAAGAAAGAGGCTAGAAAGGCTACTGTTGTAGAGGCAACTAAGCCTATTGCTAAGGAAATGGGTGAAGTTATTAAGCCTACTTCTAAAATACAGAAATTAGCGGATTTGAATTACATGAATCAGAATCCTGATGATTTCAACGCTACTTACTATGATGTGTTTAAAGATGAGGCAGAGAAGTCAGGGGATCCTGAAAAATACAGTAAGGATTTAAAAGATAAATACGCTAATGACTTTATTGATGAGGAATTTAAAGAGGAGTTCAATATAGCTAATGAATTGAAATATATTGAAGATAAGATGAAAAGAGAAATATCTTCTTTGCAATCTAATCCCAATGCTAAAACACCTCAAGGTCAAGAATACATCAAGAATAAGATTAATGAGTACACTCAACTTATTCAATCTAAGACTGCTAAATTAGATGAAGTAAGAAAAGCTAATAATCAAAAGTATCAGCAGAGAATAGATGAGATAGATAATCTTTTCAAAACAGGAGAATCTTTTATGAGGGAAGATGGTTTAAATGCTGAGAAAAATGAGTTGATGAGAAAAATGAAGCTCATAAAATTAGCAGAAAATCCACAAGGTTTAAAGCAGGAAGTTGGGGAACAAGAATACAATAAAATACCCGGATCTACTGCTGACGAGAAGTTGAACAACTATTTGAATACAAGGCTTACAATATACGACCAATTCAAAGAAGATGCTTTAGATGCCGCTTTCGATAGAAATAGATTTTATGGAGAGAAAAAAGATAGGGCTGATCAAGTGTATAATTCATACATGAACCTTAAAGGTGAATTGAAGGATTTGTATTATTTAGCAGCTTTAAAAAGATATGCCAATCCAGAGGATAGATCAAACTTTTTAGAAGCGGCAGGAGAAGGGTTCTTAGGGGGATTTGCAGAAGGAGCTTTTAACTTTGATGATGTAGGGAAGAAGCATTCTGAAAATTTACAAAAGATTGCTCAAGAGGCAGGGATACAATATAGTGATCAAGATAAATCATTTATAGAATACACATCTGCTCCTGCTGAACCGTGGAGTAGTGAATGGTGGGGTGATATGACAGGAACTTCTTCAGCTTTTATGGCTGAATTAGCATTAACAAGAAAGCCAACAAGCGCAGTCCTTAAAGCAGCAGGATCTGCACTTAAAGCAGCCCCACAAGTGACTAAAATAGCTCAAGCAGGATTAAGTAGATATGATAAATTAGGTAAGACTGGTCAGAAGTTTGTAAATACCGTTTTCAGCGCGGCTGAAGAAGGGGCTTATTTTGAAGGGGCTAATCAAATGCTTCATGATGGAGAAAGCTCTGAATTAACATTTTTGACAGGATTGACAGGAGGATTATTAGCAGCTCCGGTAAATGCTTTATTAAAGAAAACAGGAGGTGTAGTATTCAATTCATTTAAGAAAGGAGCTGCTCAAGAAATAACTAAAGATGCTTTAACTGCTGAAAGAGCTGCTGTACTAGAATCTCTTGGCGCACAAAAAGATGAGGTTAAAACCTTATTATCTCAGTTTGTAAAACCAACAGCAGGTAAAGATGCTGTTTATATGATCTCCGGAACTTTCGGGAAGCAATCCCCAAAGGTTATTGATTTATTAGAGAAAGTGGGGACCCATTTGATTGCTAGACCAACAGGGGAAGTAGCTCAAGAGTTTGGGGAAGAATTGGCTAGTATATATCAAGAAACAAGTAATTTCGAGGAATTTAAAAAAGAGTTCTCTGCACGTTTCCCTGATGCTGATGCCGCTACTCAATTTGTAGTAGCTTCATACATGATGGGGGTTGGTTTTGGAGGTGGAAACTTCATAGGTGATGTATTTACGAAGAAGTCAAAGCAAGGATATGATGCTTTAACTCCAGAGCAAAAGAAAGTGGCTGATAAAGCTATTGCAGAAGCCGATGCTGAGATTAAAAATAAAGAAGCTGAAGTTCTTAATGAGCAAGAGATGAATACCCCTGTTAAAGAAAAAAGCAAGGAGGAAACGGATTGGGATAATGCTCGTGTCGAAATAGAAGGAAAGATTTCTCAGTCAGGTAATCAAATATCAGCTTTAGAGAATCAAAAGCAGAAGATATATGACAAGTACGGAATTACAGATCCTAAAACACAAGATATTTCAGGGTTGAGTAATGACGATGCTATTAAGATTGAAACAATAAATAGCGAAATTCAAAGGGAGAAGAAGGTTAAATCTAAAGAAGAAATTAACCTTTCAATCCATGAAGATAACAAGCCAGTAATTGAGGAGGCAGAAGAATCCCCAATGGCTGTTCATGCAGACGAATTAATTGATAAAAATAAACAAGATGCCGTACAAGAGCGAAGCGCAGAGGAAGTTCTTCCACGCGAACAAGGAGAAACTACAGAAACAGGGGGTGAACCTCAAGGAATGGGACAAGGCCTCCAAGGGGAAGAAGTTGCCCAAGAAGGTAAGCAAGAAGAAGTAAGTGTAAATAGAGAACCTATTGCAGAAGATATTGCTCCTGAACAGAAAGCTAAGATTGAAGAAGCTAATGCTCAAGATGAGGATGAGGCTGTTACTGAAATTTATGACTTCAATGATGAGATAAAAAGCGTTGGGACTAAAGAGCAATTTAAAGCGTTTTTAAGGTCTTTATCTCCCAAAGGAGTATTTAGTCGTATTGCTTGGCATAATAGCGATAAAGAGGCTCTACAGCCAAGGGAAGGGCAATATTACACTAATACCAGAAGAAACGCTGAGGAAACTTACAAAAGAGAGTTTACTCATCCTGCTATAATATTCGGGAATAGCCCTAAAAAAATGGATTTTGATCAAGTTCAAGAGTTTGATATTAATGATGTTAAATCTCAAGGGAATGACATTGTAATCACTGATGATTTATCTCCTGCTATTGGGGCTGAAATGAACTATAGAGAGTTTATCCCATCAAGTGCGGAGCAGATTATCCCTATTGGGACTAAGGAGAATATTGATGCGTTTAAAGCGTTTGTAGAGCAACAGAAAGCTCCGGAAGTACAATCTACCGAACAAGTAGCCGAACAACCTACCCCTCAAGTTCAAGAAGAAAAAGAGCCAACTACTGAGGAGCAAACTAAAATGGAGGATGAGGCGGCTAAGTCAGAAGCCATGACTCCTAAAAACATGAAGGATTTGATAGGTATTTACAGAAAAGTATTTAATCTACCATATCCAAAAGCCTTAGTTTCAGCAATGGTTAGTAATCGATTAGTCAAGCAAATGGCTAAACGTGCAGGGGTTACTCCAGAGCAGATGTATCAGAAGTTAAGTTTTCAGCAAATTACAGAGCAACAATTAAAAGGGCTTAGTAAAAATGGAAAATTGTTAAAGCAAATAGTTGGTAAAGATGCTAAAGCTATAAAAGGTAAAGATTTTGATTTTGATGGAGAATATGATGTTGTTGCCAACGGATCTAAAATAGGTAAAATCCATTATGATAGATCATTAAAATCATGGATGAACTCCGAATTTTATAGAGGTTCAGAAAGAGCTGGTACATACAAATGGATATATGGTGATATATTAGGTGATACTAAACAAGAGGCTATTGATGAATTAATTAAAAGATATAATGAGGCTGAGCAAAATCAATCAGAACAACAGTCTCAAGAAAAAAAGCCGCCTGTTAAAAAAGAAATAACGCAAGAAGATGTTGATGATATTCTTGGGGATATTCAAGATTCAGGCATGATGGTTCAAAAAAGCCCAATAGAAAGAGGCGTGTATATTATTAATGAAAATGTTAGATTAGATCTTAGGGCTTTTGATAATGTTATTAATTTGAGTAGTATTCTCTCTATTGAAAAAGGAAAGGGTTCTGCTAGTTCTGTTTTAAGAGAAATTGGTAAATCAGCTGATAAACGAGGTTTAACAATAAGTTTAGATGCTAAAGCTTTTTCAGAAGGAGGGTTAAGTACTTCAGAATTATTAGATTTCTATTCAAGATTTGGATTTGAAATTGATCCAAATGGGATTTTCAAAGATGATTCTATAGAAGAAATTAAGGATTATATTGAAATGTACCCAAATGAAAGTGTTGGGATGATTCGTAAGCCTAGTCAAGAAATATTATTTCAAAACTACGGTGAGAAAACTCGTGGTGCTGTTACTATCGCAAAAGATGGTAGGGCTATTATTTACGCTTTGACTGACGCGAATGTATCTACTCCTTTGCATGAATTGGCTCACGTTTTTGAACATTATCTTACTGATGCTGAAAAGAATAAAATAATTAAGGCTGCAAAGACTGAAAGATGGACTAAAGAAACCAGCGAGTATTTCGCTCGTGGATTTGAGAAGTATTTAGCAGAAGGTAAATCAAGTGATCCAATCTTTGAGAAGTTTAAGCAATTCTTACTTGATATATATAAGGCTATTAAAGGTTCCCCTATTGATGTTAAGTTGAATAAGCAGATGAAAGAAATCTACGCTCAAATGCTTGGGGAAGATTTAACTGCTGAATTAGGGGAAGATATTGAAGAACAGGAGACTAAACTAGAGGAAATGGAGGTTTCTGAAGCTAATTTAGTTTCTGAATATGAGCAGATTAAGAATATGTCCGGTATAGATAAGATTGACGCTATGAATAAATGGAAGGAAAAGTATGGAGAATTAGCCAATAGATATATGTATATTGAGAATAATTATGATAAATTAGCGGAACAATTTAAAGCAATAAGAACTTGTGAATTTGAATAATATGAAAACAGAAATTATATCATCAGACTTAGCGGTAAAGCTAAATCAAGCCTTGCAAAAAGAAATGTATGCAAGCCATTTATACAGACATCTTGCTGTTAAATGTCAATTTATGGGGTACTTTGGTACTCAATCATTCTTCTTGCATGAAAGCAATGATGAATTAGAGCATTTTAACAAGCTAGTTGATTTCTTGAATGATGTTGGTTATGAGGCGATAATTCCTTCAACCCCTGAAATGACTGAGGAAGTTAACAGCTTAATGGATATGCTAAAGTTAGCTTACGATACTGAGCAGAAGTTATTGACATTCTATTCTGACATTTACAAGATGAATGATCCTGTAGTTCAGGAGGTTATTTTAGATTTCATAAAAATTCAAAGAACTTCTGTAGGTGAATATGGTGATTTAATATCTCGTTTAGAGATTATTAAAGATGATCCTTGTGGATTGATTATCTTTGATCAAGAAATGAAGAAATAATGGCTAAAAAGATTAAGTGTAAAGTAGAGATAGAATTGGCAGACGGAACTAAGAAAACATTCTCGTCTGATCAGGAATTTAAAGAATACTTAATGAAAGGTGCTTTAGAGGACCTTGCTCAGATAAATAATGTTAAAATCCCCCCAACTGTAATCTCCGGAAAGAGAGAACTGCGTAGAGCATTAGCGGCTCGTAAAGCTATGCAATCCGCTATTATATCTAAGGATTTAACGAAGCAAGAACTTGATGCTAAAAAGCTTGTATATAGCGGTATTGTCAAGGATTTGAATGAGCAAATAAAGTCATTGAAAGGTGCAGTTTCTAACTTAATCAAGAATTGGAAAAGTGATTTATTGAAGGCTGAAAATGCTAAATCAGCAGAAAAGCAGAAGAAAATCACTCAAAAATTAAAGGATGATATAAGAAATGGCGTATTAAAAAACTTCTTAAAAGCTAATAAGATTGATAAGAGGATGCCAAATTCAGTGGTTAAGAAGTTGATTGGGATGGCAGGGGCTATAAACTCTGATGTCAGATTAGATAAGTTCGTTGCTTTTATGACTAAGGTTATTGAAGATGTCAATTTCGCAGCCGCAATAGATAAGATAGAGAAGAATAAGAAAGGGGCAAAGAAAAGAAAGTCTAATAGATTCACTAATGATGTGAGAGAATTTGCATCATTACCTCTATTTGACGAGAATGGGGATTTGACTCTAACTGACGCTGATTTGCAATTATACGCTGACGCATTACAGGATATAAATCAATCTATCCCATCATTTGAGAAGATGTACGAGGTTGACGCATCTGGAGTTTCTCTATTTGACAGGGTGATGATGGCTAAGGTTAGCGCGGAGTTAAGCAAAGAGGCTTACAAAAGAAGTCAGTCTTTACAAAAAGATCCGGCTAAATATGTTGAGATTTTAAATGATATAGCTTCAATGTCTATAAATACATTTGATGATTATAAAGCGTTTAAATCAAGTATAAATGCCGCTAAAAGGGCTTTAGATAGAATGCTTGCTTATGGTCAGATAACCGAGCAAGAATATGAATCTCATTTAGATGCGTTATATACCGTTGTAGATGGTAAAAAGCAATACGATTCTCAGTTTCAATCAGAAATTGACAATTTAATAAATCAAGCCAAGCCTGTAATTGCAGATAATTTTAACAACGCAGATACGTCAGAAATGACTGACACTGAAAAGGAGTTGTTGAATAAGTTGAAAAGAATTGCTAACAACTATTCGGATTGGATTTCTAAACTAGATGCTGATGAAGTAGCAATGCTTCAAAGAATTTCAGAAAGCACATTAGAGGGATATGTACCAGAGTATTTTGCTAACGAATTGCTTAATAAGTTAGAGATTAGAGGTCAAGAGCAAGTGTCTAAACTAAGTAAGGTAATATCCTCAATCAAAGCTTCAATAGGCAAATTAAAGGATTTAAACACCTTTCTTAAAACCAGTGAGCCTCAAAATTATGAGGGGTTATTAGGTATTCTTAAAAGCTCAGATATATATAAGTTTTTAATTGCAGGGACTGATAGGGCTATCAATTCTATGAGGCAGTTTCAGTTAAAAGCAACAACTGCATATTTTAACAGAATCCCTAAAATAAAAGGCAAGGTCACTATTGATAAGGCAAATGTTTCTAAATCAGAGCCATCAACTAAAAAAGAAAGAGTTAAAAAGGCTTTGTACGCTAGATACAAGGCAGGGATGATTTCTCATATCTTAGAGCATGGATTTTCATCAGATAAGAACCAAAGAGCTTCAATAGATTACATAGGTCAAAGTTTGGAGAATGAGAGTCATAGAATGGCTTATGAAGATAATGATTCTTTATCAATAGTTCAAGCTATATATAATGAATTAAAATCTAACCCTAACTTCTTAAATAGTAAAGGGGAATTAGATTACGTTAAAATATATCAAGCTTTCAATTCCAATCCATCATCTGTAATGGATGCCGATACTTTAGCTATATATCAAGCATCTCAGGACGCTTTTAAATCAACAGCTCCTCTTGTAATGTCAGCTAACTCAACTAGGAATATGAATGGATTAAATACCCCATTCTATGTGCCTCACGCTTCTATTCCTAGCACGGCAGGTAAACAGACTTCAAATGTTAAGACTACTCAAGAGGAAATTGCTAAAATAAGATCTGGAGCTTCTTATGAAAGGAAAACTCAGATACCTGATTACGCATTGAATTTTAACATAGATTCATTGGTTCAAAACCATTTATCAGACGTATCTAAAGATTATTTCTTATCTACAAGAATGGCTGAATTGAATACAATAAGAAGGGAGTTTGCTAATCAATTTAAGGACACTCAAGATATGGCAATCTTGAATACTTTGGTTGAGAATGAAAAGGATCGTATGCAATTTGAATTGGCACAAGCTGATGGTATATTTAATAAAATAACAGCAGCCGCAGCACTACAATTCTTAGTTACTCCTAAACGTATATTGAAAGAGGTTATCACAAACGCTATTCAATTACCTATTAGGTCCAGAAGCATATCTAAATTTGCTAAAGGGGCTGTAAAAAAATCATCCATAATGGATATAATGGAATTTACGAAAAGCCCAATGCTTGAAAAAGCTAATTTTCGTTCATCTAATTTTATATCATTAAGAGGTGGTAAATTACTTCAAAAAGAAAGTAGATTAAGAAAGATCAACGAGGTTATTAATGGTTTGAGTGAGGGATTTTTTACTACAGCTATGTGGATGCCTAGATTTATTGAAGAATTTAGGAACATAACCGGAGAAGATTGGAATGATTCCTTCTTAAATAATGATGCTTACTATTACGAAATAATGCAAGCCGCTTCTTACGCAGATAGGGAAACAGCATCAGCATTAAGAGGTGCATTAAAAGCATCTTCAAGGCAGCAATTAGTTGTTGGGTTGAATATACCTGGATATAAGATTTGGGGAAAGACTATTGATGCAAATACTCCGGGAGGTCAATTATTAGGATTCTTTAATGGATTTTTATTCAATGACGTTAATCAAACGGTTATTGGTATTAAAGAAATGACTGATAAATCCACAATGGCTACAGGAGCTTCAAGAATTGGGGGTGTAGCGGCTAACCTAGTTGTTTATTCAGCGACAGCAGTAGTCATAAATGCTTTAACTAATTTAATGTTTGGGGATGATGATGAAAAAGAAAAAGCTGAAGCTGATTTAGAAAAACTATCTAAATTTGATGGGTTACTAGATTTTGCAGCATTATCAGTTATAGAGTCTTTAGCCACATTTGTCACAGCGTCACAAAATAACTTAGGTAAATTATCATTAGGTGCTGGGTTAAATTATTTATACAGAAATAGCGATGATGCTCAATTCAAGCAAAGTTTATCTAATTTAGCTGATAGATTGTATATCCCAATAATAGATAAATCAGGATCTACACGCAGAGATTTGACGCTGTATTTTGCTAGTAATATAGCCCCATTAAAAGTTATTTCAGATGGTATAGCAAGGGAATTTGATGGGCAGATGAAGGATAATGCTAGTGCATCTTCTTTTATTAAGATGATGAAAGGGGAGAGAGAAGGGTATAGTGACGATCCTGCATTAATATCATTACAAGCTATTGGGGGCGCTGCTTCACTTTGGAATATAATAGCAACTACTGGATTTGGATCTTATGTCCCCGGAACTAAAGAAGTTATGCAATATGTAGATAAGCGTTTGAGAGACGCTTCTATTATTGGGGGTTCTGAAATATATGATCAGCTAGGGATTAAGCCGTATAAGAGTTTAACGGTAACGGTAGAGTCTGTCAGTAAAGATGTAAATGAAAAAGTATCTGATGATGCTTCTCAAATAATGAATGATAACATTAAGTCAAGAGAAGAAGAATTGATTAATATGGGTAGAGAAAAGGCTGAATATGAGATTTATAAAGAATCCATAAGAGCTAAGAGAGAGGCTTTAAAGAATAATGGTTTAAATCCGGGCTTAATAGATAGCCCTGAGTCTTATAATGAATACAATAAAAAAGGAAAATTAAAGGCGTTAGACCAAAATTCAGAGGATTACTTAAATGAGCCTCAAGTTTATGAATCATGGAGTAATTTATCCGTTCCTGCACAGGTTAAGTTTTTCAGATATATTAGAGCAGTTGAGGCTAATAAGATATTAAGTCGCCCAACACCTAACTCTGATTTGTATGGAATCCAAACATTTAATGAAAATGGAAAAATACTTCCTGTTGAGGGTCAATAATTAATTACTTTTGTATTTCATGAGCCGATTGATTCATTTTATGTCAGATCACTTACAAGCCACAGATGTTTCGGTTAAAGCTACCGGAGGTTTAATAGCAAGTATTATGCTTGCGGTTCC
>Ga0315905_10001226_pt1 | contig 27610 bp, 22 predicted proteins | sample LakEriMetagenome_5_FD_203522 | JGI IMG/M metagenome (GOLD analysis project Ga0315905, IMG submission 203522) | Freshwater fungal communities from buoy surface, Lake Erie, Ohio, United States - Buoy 4 MA121 | ecosystem: Environmental > Aquatic > Freshwater > Lake | place: USA: Lake Erie, Ohio...
CATCACCCGCCAACCCGGTGGCCAGGCCCCCGACCCCGCCCAAGGTCCATCCACCATGCACCACAACCAACCACCCCGTCCCGGAGGGACCGCAGAGTTCGAGACCGGGATAACATCCCGGGCGAACCCGGGGAATAAAATCCTACCCCAATGGCACCAGCCCCTTTTTCCTCGTACCACCCCCCGCCAAATGCTACCCTGTCCTTCAATCCATCGATCCCTGCTGCCAGGAGCGCCAACCATGCTGTGCCTCTTGCCCCTGTTGTTACTGGTCGCGCCGGCTCAGCCGGCCGATTTCCACGCCGGCTTCGCCGAGGCCGATGTCACACCCAAACTCGGCATGGAACAGCCCGGCGGATACGGCAAGGTCTTCCACCAGACCTTTCACGACCCCTGCAAGGCCCGGGCCGCCGTCTTTCGCCAGAATGGCGTCACCGTCGCCCTCGTCGGCCTCGACGCCCTGGGCATCGACCGCCGCAGCGTCCTGCGCGTGCGCGAGCAGGTGGAAAAGAAGTGTGGCATCCCCGGCGGCAACCTGCTGATCGGCGCCTCGCACAGCCACTCCTCAGGCCCGGTCGGCATGGTCATGCCCGGCGATTACGACCACGGCGACGCGTTGGTCCGCAAGCTCGCGTACGACGACTCCAGCATGGCCGACCTCAAATACCTGCAAACCATGGAGGCAGGCATCGTCGATGCCGTCTGCAGGGCCCACGCCCGTCTGGCCCCCTCCACCGCCGCCGCGGGCAAGGGCCTCGAGACCCAGGTCGCCTTCAACCGCCGTTTCCGCATGAAAAACGGCATGACCATGACCCACCCCGGCCAGAACAATCCCGACATCCTCGAACCTGCCGGCCCCGTCGATCCCGAGGTCACCGTGCTGGGTGCCTGGAACGCCGAGGGCAAATTGACCGGCTGCATCGTCAATTTCGCCTGCCACGCCACCACCAACCCCGGCGGCATCTCCGCCAACTATGTCCACTACATCGAGAAGGTCATCCAGGGCTACTACGGCAAGGATTGCCCCGTGGTATTCCTCAACGGCAACTCCGGCGATGTCACCCAGGTCGACAACCGCAACCCCAAGGTCCACCGCAAGCCGGAACCCTGGGCCGAATTCGTCGGTGGCCGCGTCGGCGCCGAGGCCGTGAAGATCCTCCTTTCCCTCGACCGCACCGGCAAACCCGCCCCCTTGGCTGCCACCGCCAAGACCGAGAACATGGACAAGCGGGCCCCCTCCCCCGAGCGCCTCGCCAAGGCCCTGCAGATCGTCCAGGGTGACCAGAAGAAGGCCGATCCCACCGAATGGGCCTTCGCCAAGGAGACGGTGCTGCTCGACTCCCAGTTGAAAAAATTCCCCACCGCCGAGGTCGAGGTGCAGGTCATCCAGGTGGGCCCCGTGGCCTACATCACCAACCCCGCGGAGTTCTTCTGCGCCTGCGGCCTGGAGCAAAAAAAAGCCTCGGGCTTCCCGTTCACCTGCCCGGTCTCGCTGGCCAACGGCTGCGTGGGCTATGTGCCCGTGGCTGACGCCTTCAGCGAACGCGGCGGCGGCTACGAGACGCGCCTGACCAGCTACAGCAACCTAAAGGTCGGCTCCGCCGAGCGCATCACCGCCCTGGGCATCGAGCTGGCCAAAACCCTGAAACCCGGACCGGTTCTGGAGGCCACCGACGCCTCCCCCTTCAAGGGCCAACCCTGGACCTACGGCAGCGTGCCGCCCGAAATCCGCTAAGCCTTTCCGGAACCGCGATCGCACCATGGATACAGGATCAAACGAGCCTGGCCTGCAACGGGGCCTGGGTTTTTGGCAGGCCACCGCCATCAACATCACCCAGATCGTCGGGGCCGGCGTCTTCGCCACCGTGCCCCTCATCCTCGGCGTGCTGCCCGGCCCCGAGGCGCTGCTGGCCTGGCTGGTGGCCGGCGTCCTGATCGTTTGCGACAGCATGATCTGGGGCGAGCTGGGCGCCGCGCTCCCCTCCGCCGGGGGATCCTACCACTACCTGCTCGAGAGCTTCGGCCGCTCCAGGTGGGGCCGGCTGATGTCCTTCCTGTTCGTCTGGCAGATCCTCCTCTCCGGCCCGCTCGAGGTCGGCTCGGGCGTCGTGGCCGCCGCCCAGTTCTCCAAGGCCATCAGCCCCGAATTCAAGGCGTTTGACGAGGCCAACACGGTCCGCCTGGGCGCCGAGGTAAACGGCCAGTTCCTGGGCATGATCCTCAGCCCCACCCGTGTTTTCGGCCTGGCCATGGGCGGCCTAATTCTGGCCCTGCTCTACAGGCGTGTGGACAGCCTCGGGAAGATCAGCCTGGTGTTCCTGGCGGCCGTGATGGCCGTGATCGGCTGGGTCCTCCTCGAGGGGCTGCCCCGCTTTCAGCTTGCCACCTTCATGGCGGGCAGGCCCGACGACACGGCCCCGCGCCACCTCACCTCCGGCCTAGGTGCCGGCATGGGCCTGGCCATCTATTCCTATTTCGGATACTACAATGTCTGCTACCTGGGCGGAGAGGTGCGCGATCCCGTCCGCACGCTGCCCCGCTCCATCCTGGCAAGTTCCCTCGCCGTGGTGGCCCTGTTCAGCCTGGTCCACCTCGCCTTCACCGGCGTCATCCCCCTCGACTCCATCCTCGAGAACAAGGACAACCTCACCGCCGAGTTCATGACCCGCCTCCGTGGCGACTGGGCCGGCAAGCTGGTCACCGTGCTGCTGGTGGGCAGTTGCTTCGCCTCCTGTTTCTCAGGCACCTTGGGCTATTCGCGCGTCCCCTACGCCGCGGCGCGCGAGGGCAACTTCCTGCGCTGGTTCGATGCGGTCCACCCCGTCCACCGCATCCCCCACCGTTCCCTGCTGCTTATCGGCGGGCTGGTGCTTTTCTGGAGCCTGTTCAGCCTCGACATGATCATCAGCGCGCTGGTCGCCACCCGCATCATCGAGCAGTTCATCGCCCAGGTCTTCGCGGTCATGCTGCTGCGCAAAAAAGGCGTCGCCATGCCCTGGCGCATGCCGCTCTATCCCCTGCCCCTGCTGGTCGCCCTCCTGGGCTGGCTCTTTGTCTACGCCGGCACTGGCTGGCTCTTCATCCTGCTGGGGCTGGGCACGCTGCTGGTGGGATTGATCGTCTTCCTGGCCTGGAGCAGATCCCGCGGGGATTGGCCCTTTGCACGGGCCCAAAACAACGCTTAGCGCGCCAGCCGCTCCTTCCAGACCGGGCTGGAACCCGCCAGCAACTCGCCGATGCGGCCGCGTGTCTCCGGGGTCAGGTGGGCATATTTCTTGTCCGCGCTCCCCTCCAGCAAAATTTGCCGGATCCGCGCCACCGCCCGGGCCTTGGCCTCGGCCGGCAACCGCTCGAATGCCTGCGACAACACCATGTAACTCAAGGGATATCGAAACATGCGATCGGTCAAATCGAAATCCCGCAGCGACCGGCCCCGCCCATCGCGCGCGCCCTTGGCCTGGAATTCCGCCGCGAAACCCGAGGTCCCGCTCACCTTTCCGCCCAGCGGCGCCTCACCCGCGAAAAACAGGTGCTCCACCAGACTTTCGCAAGCCGAATCAATCCGCCGGGCCGTGCTTTCACTCGGCCCCTTTTCCTGGCGGCCCAAAATCCGGTCGAACTCCTCCTGCTGGTGCAGCGCCAGCCGGGTCTCAAGCGCCACCCGGGTGAGCCGGTTGTGCAACTCGGCCTGGTGTTCAAGGACAATCAGCGCCACCAGGTCTGAATGCTTCGACAGGTATTCCCCGGTTTCAAAGAACCGGCTCAGGTCGTTGCATTCGGTTCCATGCGGGTTGCCGCTTGGTTGGTACCGGGTGTTCTTGGGTAGAATCAGGTTCCCCAAATGTTCGCGCCCCGGGTTGCTGCCGGTCACATACCAGCCACCCCACCGCTTGGCTAGCGGCGTCGAATGGTCCACCCGGCTGGTCCCCAGCGAGAAGATCGGCTGCCCCTCCGGATCTGGATACACCGACCGCACCAGATGCCCCGGAAACCCCTGCGTGGCCGATGATCCATGACAGATCAGACAAGCTTCCGTCTGCCGCCTGAACCGCGGCGGCTCATCCGACTGCTGCTCCAGCGTGTAAAACACCGTCCCCAGCGACGGGTCCGCGATCGAGAGCTCCATCACCTCGCCCGACTGGCAATACCCCACATACATGTCATCGTTGAAGTAGATGGCGCGGGGGGTCTTGGGAGCGATCCGGTTCCGCTGCAGGCTGGTCTTCGAGAACACCAGCACCTGCGAAGACACCGGCACATCAAATGCCCGCAGGATGGCCGGCAGGTATCCCTTGTCCTTGTCAAAGGCCAGTTTGGCCTTGCCCGTGTCCAGGGCCTGCTGCAACCGCGAGACCGCGTTGTTCTCCGGGGCCGTCGCGTAGTGGATGGGGGCGTCATCCAGGTCGGCGGCGCGGGAAAACCCGCGCGCCACCCCCCCCGCCAACATCAGGGCCAACACCCAGCCTTGCGGTGCCATTCTCATGGAATACCCTTCCCCGGAATGCGTGCGCTACCTCCACCATACATTAAAAACTGACAAATTAGTCCGATTTATTCCCACCCCAGGCTTTTCGCCCGCTGGGCCATGCCCTTTGACCACCTCCAAACCGTTTGATTGAATGGGTTTAGGACTGCAAAGCACGAGCCATGCAACCGCCACCCTTGCCACCCCTGGATCTCTCTGCGCTAGCTCAGGCGGAGCGCCTTTTGGCCGCCGCCCTTCCCCCCCACCGAGCCTTGGCCGACCTGCGCAAGCACCACCCCCCAGCCACTTCGGCCTGGGCTTGGGAAATGGCCCAGGTGCGCCTCCATGCCCGGGCCAAGGGCTGGACCGACATGCTCTTCACCCGGGAGGCCCTCGAGCAGGCCACCCGCCACGAACTCGCCAGGCATCGGGCCCAAAGGTTTGCCGGCCTTGGCCCCGTCATCGAACTCGGCGCGGCTTGCGGAGCCGATACCCTGAACCTGGCCCGGGTGACCACCGGTGTGGCGGTGGAACTCGATCCCACCCGGGCCCTCTACCTGGCAACCAACCTGAAACACCATCAACTCCACCACCGCGTCCTCGCCGTCACGGGCGATGCGGAACGGTTCCCAGCCTCACACTTCGGCTGCGGCTTCGCCGACCCGGCCCGCAGGCAGGACGGCAAGCGGCTCCTAGACCTGAACGCCTATTCCCCGTTCCTCAGCGGGCTGCTGGCCCACCTGCCCGGCCCTTGCGCCATCAAACTGGCCCCGGCCCAGCAGGCGGAGGAACTGTTCGCCCAGCCTGGCGGCAACCACTTCTCCCTCGAATGGGTCGGCTGGCTCAGCGAGCTGAAGGAATTGGTGCTCTGGCGGCATATTCCCCTGCCCGGCCGGCGCGTGGCCACGGTTTTCCCGGCCGGCGCGTCCCTTGCATGGCCCGACCCGGCCCCTCCCCTTTGGCCAGAGCAGAGGCCCCTGGGGGCCTTCCTGTACGACCCGCACCCCGCCGTCACCCGGGCCGGTCTGGTGGGCCTGTTGGCCAGCCAGCTTCAGGCTGCTCCCATCGACAGCCAGATCGCCTTTCTGACCACCGACCAGCCAGCGCCAACCCCATTCGCCAGGTGCCTCAGCGTGCTGGCCGATTTCCCCTTTTCGCTGAAAAACGCCCGTCAGGCCATCCGCCAACACAATGCCGGCCCGGTGGAGATCATCAAACGGGGAAGCGCGGTGGATGCGGTCGAACTGCAAAAAGCGCTGAAAACCGATGGCGAAAACCCCGCCAGCCTCATACTCACCCGCATGGCCGACAAGCCGATAGGCATACTCGCCAGAGCCGTTTCCCCTCCCACCATCTAAAAAACTGAAATGGAAACCGGCCGGGCGGCAACATCTCTTCAGAAGCCGGCGGGAATCAAATGGCGGGCATGGATCCGGAATCGCTGACCCGCCTTCTGGCCGAGCACGGGCCCCGGTTGATCCTTTACGCCTCCACCTTCACCCGGTGGGGTGCCGATGTGGTGCAGGAGGTGTTTGTGGACCTGTCGCTCCGCCAGACACCGCCCGACAATCTCACCGCCTGGCTGTTCGGCGCCACACGCAACCGCGCCCTGCATTGGGCCCGGTCTGAGACCCGCCTTGCCAAGCGCGAAAAAAAGGCCAGCCGCCCCGAGGCGACCACGCCCCTTCAGGCCGCCGAAAAAAAGCTCGATGCCGAGAGCGCCCTGGCCATCCTGGATACCCAGCAGCGGGAAATCGTGGTGGCCCGCTTGTGGGGCGACCTGAACTTTGACGAGGTGGGCAAGCTGGTCGGTATCTCCGCCGCCACCGCCTGGAGGCGGTACGATCAAGCCCTGGCGCTGTTGAAGGAACGGCTGGCCGGCGATACCCAGGGGGGAAAAACCGCATGAATCCCTTCGAGGAAAAACTGCTGGGCCTGCCCCTGCCCCAGGTGCGCGATTCCCTGCGCGACCAGGTGCTTTGGGAATCCGGCCGCAGGCAAGGCGAACGGTCGGCACGCAAGTGGCAGGGGTTGAGTCTGGCGCTGGCGCTGGCAATGGGCACCACACTGATTCCTTGGCGCCCCGCGGCTCAGCCCCAAATACCGGCCCCAAACGCACCAGAACCCCTAACCACGCAATTGACTTCCCAGTCCGACCCGGTGGAGGAACCCCCGACCAGCGAGGAGCCCTGGCTGGCCAGCTACTTGAAGCAACACCAGTTGGACCGCGAATTGCAGGTGCTGCATGCCACCCGCCTGACACCGCTCGAGCCGGTCACTCCGCCTCGCTGGGCCATGGGCTCCACTGAAAACAACTACCTGCAACTGATTGACAGCTTGATCCAATCGGAGGACAAATGATGCTTCTATTCGGTTTCCTGACAAGCCTGACCATTTGGCTACCCTCGCAAATCGCCCTCTTGGACACCACCCAGGCGGAGGAAAAACCTGCCAAACCCAACTGGGTGAAGGAAGTCACGCTGCATCCTGCCAAGATCCCTTACCGGGCCTTGGCACATCCCCTGCTGCCACAGACTGCCGAACTGGTGAGCGGCAACGCCGCCCTCTGCTACTACCGGGCTTTTTCGCCCGAAACCTTCTCCCACAGCCGCAACGACAAGGACTGGTGGAAAAAAGAGGAAGCCTGGAGCAAGGCCAAGCTGCAGGACCTGCCCCAGAAGGAGATGGAATTCCTCCTGAGATACTGGCCCCTCGAACAGATCGAGCAGGGTGCCCGCCGGACCTACTGCGACTGGGAAATGACCGACCGGCTGAAAAAAGACGGCTTTTCAGCCCTGCTGCCCGATGTGCAAAGCATGCGCGAACTGGCGCGGCTGTTGAGCCACCGCATCCGCCTCAAACTGGCCCGTAAGGATTATGAAGCCGCTCTCCGCGACATCCAGACCCTGATCGGTTTGGGCCGCCATGTGGGGGATGGGCCGACCGTCATCCAGCATCTGGTTGGCAACGCCCTTTGCTCCATCGCGCTGGAAAGGCTTGAGGAAGGCATGCAGCAACCTGATTTTCCCAGCGTCCACTGGGATCTTTCCGTGCTGCCCGTCCCGTTCCTAACGCTGGAAACCGCGTTGGGCGGGGAACGGATCGGCGCCGACAGCCTGCTCTCCATCCAGGACCTCAACAGGGTCATGAGCAAGGAGGAGGCCAATGAGAAAATGGCCAAATTCCAGAAGCAATTGGGCATGCTGTCAAGCGGTGACAACAATTATCAGGCGGCCGTTTTGGCGATCTCATTGATCTCATACACGCAATCGAAGGAATGGCTGGTCAATCAGGGAACCCCGCGTGAAACTGTGGAGAAAATGCCCGTCTCCCAGGTGGTGATGCTGCGGATGGCGGGGGAGTTTAACCGCGAGCGGGACGAGATGTTCAAATACGCCAACCTACCCCTGTGGCAGGCGGCCCCGCTGCTGGATGAGCTAGACAGGCAACTTCGTCCGGGTACGGGCCAATCGGTCTCAAAAATCCTGGCCAGGCTGCTGCTGCCAGCCTTGCACAAGGTTTTCGAGGCCCGGGTGCGGTTGGACCGCAGGATCGCGACCCTACGGCAGGTGGAAGCCATCCGCCTCCACGCCACCAAAACCGGTAGCCTGCCCGAAAAACTGGAGGACACCCAGATGCCGCTCGCGCTCGACCCCTGGTATGGAAAACCCTTCGAATACACCCGAACCAGCCCGACCGAGGCGACCTTGACAGGCAAGCCGCTTGGCAAAGGTACCATGGGCTTGCACAACACAGTCCTCTACGAAATCCACTGGAAGAAGTGACAGTCGGTATACTTTACGAAGCGTTTCATTTCTCAAGGAGTTGCTGATGCATCGATTCAGGATGTTTTCGTTTGTGGCGGCCATCGGCATGGCCGTCGCCGGCTCGGTACCCGCCCGGGCGGTTGATCCCACCCCACACCTGGACGGGGAAACCTTCCTCGTGGTTCGGGTGCGCCCCGGCAAGATGGACCTGACCAAGGCCGTGGCCTTCCTCAGCTCCAAGAAGATCATCGACCAAACGCAGGCCTTGGCAGCCGGCCTGGCGATCGGCACCGTGAAGGCCGGCATCGACAAGAATGTCGATGAGATGTGGATCGGCATGAGCACCAAGGGGCTCGACAGCGGCGAGCCGCTGCCGATCATCATGGTCCCCAAGAAAGATGACGAGCAGGTCAAATCGTTGAAGAGCCTGCTGGCCCGCGTACCCGGCAGCGACATGCTGAAGATGGAAGAAGGCAGCGGCATGCTGTTCTGGGGCCCGGAGTCGGCGTTGAAGGCAGCCAAGGAAGGCAAGGGCAAGGCCCGGGCAGACCTGACCGAGGCCATGAAATCATGGAATAGCGAGCATTCCATCCAGATCGCGATCGTGCCCACCGAAGACCAGAAGAGGACCCTGCGGGAATTCGCCCCCACCTTGGGCGGGAGAATTCCCGGTTTGGACCCCAATGACCTCACCGAAAAGCTGGAATGGGTCGGGCTTAGCTTTGATGTGTTCCCCCCCAAGGCCAAGCTGTTCATCAAGCAGGCGGATGGCAAGGCGGCGACCAAGGCCCTCAATTTCATGCAGAAAGGCCTGGACATCGCCCCGAAATTGCTGGCCCAACAACCGGACGCCCGGGACATTGTCGAGCATGTTGGAAAAATCGTCGACGAGATGAAAAAGGGACTGAAGGTCGAAAAAGACGGGTTGTTGATGGAAATGGAGGATTCCCAACCCATCCTCGACCTGATCGGTGAGTCCGCCAAAAAGGCGCAGGAAGCCGCCAAGCGCATGCAGTCCGTGAACAACATGAAGCAGATCGGCCTGGCCTTCCACAACAGCCACGATGCCCAGGGCGGTTTCCCCGCCCCCGCCATCACCAGCAAGGACGGCAAGCCCCTGCTGAGCTGGCGGGTGAAGATTCTGCCCTACATCGAGGAGGACCGGCTCTACAAGCAGTTCAAGCTCGACGAACCCTGGGACAGCGACCACAACAAGAAACTGATCAACCGAATCCCCAAGGTCTACCAGAATCCCAACCTGAAGCTGGAGAACGGCAAGACCACCTACCTGGTGCCCACCGGCAAGGGCGGATTGTTTGCCAACCAAGGGAAGGATGTGAAGCTCAACAGTGTCACCGATGGCACTTCCAACACCATCATGGTGGTGGAAGTGCCCGCCAACATGGCGGTGACCTGGACCAAGCCCGAGGATTGGGAGGTTTCCGGCGCCGAGGCTGTCGACAAGTTTCTGGCCGGCCTGAAGGATGGCTTCAACGCCGCTTTCGCCGACGGATCCGTCCGCTTCATCGCGAAAAAAGTCGAACCCAAAATCCTGAAGGCTCTCCTCACCCCCGATGGCGGCGAGGTGATTCAGAACATCCCCTGATCTCCGTTCCACGGGATTCCTGAAAACCGAAAGGCCCCGCCTGATTCAGGCGGGGCCTTTTTTGGTTCACTGGCGAGGTTCCAGGTGTTCCCACCTGAGGGGGCCGGCGGGCTTGGGGTCTTTGTCGCCGGACCAGTTTTGCCGGAGCCCCCGCTTTTGGATGAAGGGCGCGACCCCTGAGGTGACTGTCGCCTCCAGATAATCCTGACCGCTGGGCGATTTTTTCCAGGCCACCTCGCAGGTGCCGGGCCAGTTGTCGCCCGGAAGCCGACCCAGCGTTGCCTTGACCCCTTGCCGGGTCACCTTGCTGGCACCCCAATTGATTCCGGCCCTGGCCAGCCACTCGGCCTGCAACGCGTTTTCGGTTGCCACCGCCTGCTGGCGAGCCATCAGGATATGCCGGGTCAATTCCACGCTCACCGAGGCGGTGAGCGTGATCAACACCAGAACCCAGATCAGCGAGAATCCGCGGCGGCGGTGGAGCCGAACCAGCCTCATGGCAAATCCCCCCCCCGCAGCGCGGTGTACTCACCCCGGACATGGCGGCCGTTCACCCGCACTTCGCCATGACGAAGGATCACCAGATTGGCTTGATTGCCAGGGGCGAATTCCACCCAGTTTTTGCCAGGGCCCAGCACCCAGTCGCGCGCGTTTTTTTGGCCGGCGACCACCCTGACCATCCTGTTGTCCCGCATCTTCCAGGTCACGGTTTCACCGGGCAGTTCCAAAACCATTTCTTCCTTGGCCGATGGGGGTGCCGCCTTGGCCAGGCGCACATCGCACCTCCAGGCTTCAGCCATGTCGCGGCCTTGAGTGAGTGAGTCGAGGTTCCAGGCCGAAGCGGTGTTCAGTTTGGTGTAGCCGTACAACAGGGCGGTGCCCATGGCCATGAACAAGCCAACCACGGCCATCACCACCAGCACTTCCAGCAGGCTGTAGGCGGCACGCTTTGGAGGGTGGGTCCTCATGGCTTGCCCCCCGGAACCGCCACCAGTGTGGCGACACGCACCGGACGGACCGGGCTGCCGGTCGAACCGGTCCAGCGGACCTCGACCTCCACCCTCCGCAGGCTGCTGTCGGAAGGCTCATTCGAAATGGAGGCCACGATCGTTGGATCCACCATGTGGCGGGTCAGGTGACCGGGCAGGTTGATCGTGTCGGCAAACGAAGACAATTTGCCCGCCGCCGCGGCGGCGCGTGCCTCTTCCAGGCAATTGGCCGCCCAGTGGGCCACCCCATCGCGAGAGCGGGCGGCTGCCATTTCATTCCAGGTTTTCACCGTGAAGGCGGCCATGCCACCCAAAAGGAAGGTAGTGATGGCAACCGAAGCCAGGACCTCGGTGAGGGTGAAAGCGGGCCGTGGCCGGGAGCTGGCGGTTCTCATAATTCCACCAGCCAATCGAGAATATCGACCAGCGGCATGAAAAAGGCCACCACCACCAGGCCAACCATGACGCCGACGATCAGGATGCCCAGGGTGCCAACCAGGGTGGAACGCCAGCGGAGTCGCCGGAGGGACAATGCCTGCAGGCTGCCGCCCAGTTCCACCAGGGCATCGGCGAACCTGCCAGACTTGGTCGCCAGGCCCAGCCACGCCTCCTGGGCCCCGTTGATGAGGCCTGAGCGGCGGAGCGCCTCGTTGGCCAGGGTGCCGGCCAGAATGTGTAGGTGGAACGCCACCAACCTTCGCCGGGCCTCCACGCCGTGCAGCGGGGCTTTGTCCAGCAGCCCCACCGCCTCGGGCAAGGGTCGACCAGAACGAACCAACTGACCCAGCGATTCCAACAGCCGGCCACGGCCCCAGGGAGCGACCAACCCGGCCAGGCCGGGGATTTTCCATGCCAAGGATGGCTTGAACCAGCACATAACCAGAATCAGCAGCACAATCAGCACCAACCCGATGATTTCCTCGGCTCCCCCTGAGACCACCCCCTGCACCTTCCCGGTCAGCCACGGGTAGGGCATGGAGAACTCCTGCATGATTTTCTGCATTTTGGGAGCGATGTATTTCAGCCAGAACAGCGCCACTTCGAGCGTGAACAGGACAATCAGGAGGGGGTAAAGGGCCTGGGAGGAGGTGCGCGCCAATTCGGCCCTAAGCCTGCCCCCGCGGATTCTCCCGGGTTCCAGGCCCGGGACCAGGCGGTCCATCTCCATGTCGAGCAGGTCATCGGAATGGAGCAACCCCGGCTCGAGGATCGCCTCGGCGTCACCGGCCCTGGCCCGTGTGATGGCTCGCTGCAGCACGGCGCGCGCGCCATACTTCCAGGCGTAGATGGGGGCGTAAAACGGGTAGGGGAAAAACCAGGCGGCAAACCGTTTCCACAACGGGGCCGGGGCAGCCATCGGGTTGCCCTCGAGGACCGGCAGCAGGGGAACCTGCCGCCGCATGGCCACTCCCAGGGCCATCGCCAGCTCCCGCTGCTGCATCCAGCGCAACTGAATCATGGAATCGAGCACCCAGGCACCCAGGATCGGGATCAGGAATAATCCCGGCAGGGAAAAGGGCCCCAAAACGGCCAACGCCGTGCCGGCCATGAAACCGATCACGAGCAATGCCAGCATCAGTCTGCCGAAGCTCATCGGTATCAGCCTGAAAGGGCGTCTAGTAGACGGAACATGGGCAGGAACAGCATCATCACCACCAGTCCCACCACCACCGAGGCCAGGATGACCATCACCAGCGGCGGCAGCACCATGCGCAGCCAGCGGGAGCGGTTTTCGGCCTGGGCCTTGCAGGTGGCGGAAAGCTCCATCAGGTTTTCAGGCAGCACGCCCTGCCCCTGACCCACCTCCGCCAACCAGGCGCCCCACGCGGAGCCGAGATGGTGCTGGCGCATCGATTCTGCCAACAAACCTCCCGCCTCCAGATCAGCCGCGATGCGTTTGCCCGTCTGGTGCAGCAGGGGGTCGTCGCTGGCATCGGAAGCTAATTCCACCGCCTTGGGAAGCGGGGTTCCATTTTGGAGCAACATGGCGACCAGGTCGTACCATGCGGCCAGACTGGCCTCGCGCAGCATCCCGCCCACCACCGGCAGGCGGCGCAGTAGCGCCGAGCGGCGAATCGGCCCGAGCAACGCCCAGACAAGCACAGGCAGACCCACCACCACAAGCGCGAGGAGGGCCCAGGACCACGGGCTGATGTCCGATAACGACAACAACCAGGATGTCAGTGTGGGGATCCGCATCATGAATCCCCGGTAGATCTCGGCAAACCGGGGGATGACGAATGAAATCAGGAAAGCCAACAGGCCGATGGAGAACAGGAGCACCACCAGTGGGTAAAAGGCGGTTTGCCAAAAGCCTTGGCGGAGGGAGTGTACCATCCGGGCGTGCCCGGCCAAACGGTCGAGGCACTGGGGCAGACGGCCGGAAGCGAGGCCCGCCTTCACCAAGGCCACCAGGTACCGGGGCATGTTGGGATCGTGTTTTTTCAAGGCCTCATCGAGCGGGATACCGGCACCCAGGTCACGGGCGAGGGCCTCGCATAACCGGCCGATCCGGTCGCCCTCCATCTCCTGAGCCAGGGCGGCCAAGCCACGGTCCAACGGCAGATTGGTTCGCGCCAAGGCGCCAAGTTCCTGCCCCAAGGCGGACAACTGGTCCGGAGACATGCTGGAAACCATCCCGAATCGATGAAAATGTTAGCTCAATGTTACTTGGCCCATTCCCCCGTTCCTAGAGGGGGTTGATTAAATATCAGATACAACAGGTTAAATATCATTCATCAAAACCAGGAAAGGCTAGCACGAAAGGTCCGGCCCCTTGGCAAATCGGTCGGCAAGGAAAGGATGCAGGGCGGCGTTTGTGGCGAGGCAATCGGGCTGGAATGGATTGAAGCGGCTTGTGGGTTTCACCAGGTTGGAAATCTTTCCGCCAGCCTCGCGAACGATTACCGCGCCGGCGGCGACATCCCACGCGTGGTTGTCAAACGCGTAGAAGACCTCCGCGCGGCCGGAGGCGACATAGGCCAGGTGGAGGGCGGTACTGCCGGTGCGCCGCAGGGCCTGGGCGTTCAGCGAAAAATAACGCCACCAGTCGAACAGGGCCTCGCGCCCCTGGCACTGGTAGGGGAACCCGGTGGTGACCATGGCCCTGTCGAGGCGGTCGTGGGAAGTCACCGAAATCCGCTTGCCATTCAGAAAGGCACCTTGGCCGGAGGCGGCGCTGAACATCTCGTCGCGCAGTGGGTCGTAGATGACACCGACCACCAACTCGCCGGCCACCTGCAGGCCGATGCTGGTGCAGTAAAACGGAAAATCATGGGCATAGTTGCTGGTGCCATCGACCGGATCGACGATCCAGGTGGGCGGGGCGTTGGGGCCCGGGTCCTTCTCTTCAGGCCCGCCTTCCTCGCCCAGGATTTGGTGGGTGGGAAAACGGCTGACCAAATGCTCGTGGATGACGCGCTGGCTTTCGATGTCGGCGTCGGTGACCAGATCGTACTGGCCCTTCTCGCGGATCTGGAAACGCGAACGCCATTTCAACAAGACCTGACCGGCCAGGCGCCCCGCCTCGCAACCGGCATCGAGCCACCGCCGCAACTGAACGCTGTCCGCCACTTCCGCCATGCGCGCACCACCCCCGCGTGGCAGCCCACCAATGGGCGGCCCGCAGAGGAAAATATAGGGATTCAGCTCCCCTTTTTCAGGGCGTGAACCGCCTTGCGGGTGCGCACGATCAACATATCTCCGGCCACGGCGGGTGATGCCATGCATCCGTCTTCGAGCGAACCGCCGCCCAGAAGCTCGTATTTGCGGCCGGCTCGGACGCAATAGCCTTTGCCTTTGTCATCGAACAGGTAGAGCTTGTCACCGCACAAAACCGGGGAAGCGTGGAACTTGTTGCCCAAGCGCTCCTGATAGACCTCCTTGCCTGTGGAGGCCTCGAGGCAGCAGGCGAATCCTTTCTCGGTGGCGGAATAAACCAGGTCGCCATCGACCACGAGGCTGGAGTATTGGGGCGCTCCTTTGGCCGTTTTCCACAAAACCGCCTGTTCGGGCAACTTGCCGGTGCCTCCTAACCGAACGGCACCCAGGCCCCAGCCGCCGTCGCTGCTGGCGAGGAGAAGATTGCTTCCGGCGCGCTGTGGAATGGAGGCGGCATTCATGCCGCCGTGCTTTACCCGCCAGACCTCTTGGCCGGTTAGCGCGTCGTAGGCGGCGGTGTGCGAGGCGGAGGGGCAGATGACCTGGGCCTTGCCATCCAGTTCCACCACGCGGGCGGTGGCATAAGCCTTTTTGCTATCTCCATTGTCAGTTCCATAGTCGAAGCCACGATCGGTTTTCCAGACTGTATCGCCACTTTTGGCGTCGAGGCAGGCGACATACTGGCGGTCGAAGCCGTCAAAAATGAGATAGAGCTTGCCATTCCACAGGAGGGGGGAGGAGCCGGCGCCCCGGTGGTGGTCGCAGGGCAGGTCGTTCCGTTTCCAGTTGATCTTGCCGCTGGTCGCATCGATGGAGGCGGTGCCGGCCGAGCCGTAGTGGACGAAGACCGTGCCATCCTTGGCGGTGGGCGTGGAGCTGGCGTAACTGTTGTAGGGGAAGCAAAAGGCGGGCTTGGCCACCTCAAAGACGGTGATGTCATGCACCTGTTTGCCGGTGCCCAGATCAAGGACCAACAGCGACAGACGCTTGCCATCCTCGGTCGCGTTGGACAGCCAGACCTTGCCCTGGTGGACAATGGGGGAGGCCCAAGCCTTGCCCGGGATTTTCACACCCCAGGCGTGGTTTTCAGTCTCGGACCATTTCTCGGGGAGGTTGGCGGCCGGGGCTTTTCCCTCGCCGTTGGGACCGTGGTACTGGTTCCATTCCATTTGGCCGAACGCCAAAAGCATCAAACCGGCAGAGAGGGCTTGCATTTGCGCATTCCTATCGCGGGACGGATTCATCCAAGGCGGGAAGGTTTGAAAAGCAGTCTAACCCGTACAGGAGGCTCGGTCATCCCCCTGGCGCATGTTTTTGGAGGAGGACTTTCAGGGCGTTTTTTCGGGATTCCTCATGCCGTTCACGGGCCGGTGGAGGAAGTCCGGCCAAATCGGCAAGTTTGCCGTCTTTCAGCGCCTGGGTTGCGTTATTGGATTGCCACCAATGCCGCGCAGCAAGAACCTTGCCATCGGGTTCAGCCAGTATCGATTGCAATTCCGAGGCGGAAATCCCCCATTCGGTGCCCAATCCAGCCAGACCTGACCGGATTGGAGGCCAATCCGACGGGTTGGATGGGCCTTCCGATACTGGCCCTCCGGGCAGGGCCAGTATGGAAAGGAACGCCGCCTTGCCCTCCGCCGTTTCCAAACCCAGATGCCTGAGCGAGTTGTTCAGGGGGCCACCCAGGCGCAAGATGGCGCCCGCGGACAACTGAGGATAGATGGCCTTGAGTTGCGAGGCCGTGACACCCTTTTCGGGTGTGATCCGCCAGAGCCCCCAGTTATTGCCATTGGGCCTGAGGGTGCCTGGAATATTCCCCAAACCGACCGGGATGTTACGCACCTTCGGGCCCGCTTTTTGGGGATCCTTTTCGATGGGATCATGCACCACCAGCGTGGAGGACCCGCCGCCATCGAGATTGAGCATCTGGGTGCAACCCAGGTCTTTGCCCAAAAGGCCCAACTCCTTTTGACTGACCCCCTCGCTGACTTTGGGCTGGCGGCCGTCGATGACCACCCAGACCATGGTTTTGGATTGGCCGTCCGGCCCTTCCTCCACCCCCAGCGCGGTTCTTGGATGCAGGGGGTCGTCCTTGGCCTTCCGCTCCACCACCCGGCCATCGACCAGCACCATGCCGAAGCCGCCGGTACCCACGATGGCTCGGTTGAGGGCCCCCGCGGGTGGCTGGTCCTGAAAAAACCGCAAGCGGTGATCGCCACTGAGCAACCAACAGGCGTAGTGTTTCATGGGCGGGCTGACAAGGTGGTGTTCACGCAAGTGCAGGCCATGGATATCGAGGGGAACCCCGGGCAGCTTGACCACCGGCGCGAAGGGCGAGGCGTTGACGGCGATATCCAGCTTTTCCTGTCGGGCAAAATCGAGCGTGGTTTGGCTGAGGGTTTCCGCCGGCAATTCCATCGGTTCCTTGCCGCCGACTTTCACCTTGGCCCCGGCCGGGGCGGGCCTGGAAACCGTTTGGGCCAAATCGGGATCCAGCAGATCGACCCGCAGCACCCAAACTTTCAGAGGACGGGGCTGGTCATATTGCCTGAACTGGATCGATGTGCCCGTGATGGCAGGTATGGATTCCACCTTCACGGGTTTGGGAAAGGGGGCCTCCTGCCCCGCCAAAAGAAACCCGAGCAACAAGCAGGCAAACATCGATAGGCACCCCTGAGGTTGAAACCTTTCCTCATGCTAACCGGGCCGGATCGGTTGGTGTACGATCAGGGCATGCAGGAACAGGCTTTTGAACATCTGGCACGGAGGGGCGCGGCGGGGGTGCCGGTGCTGGTGGATGCCCTGCTGGCACGGGCACGGGCCCGTGGGGCCAGCGACTTGCATCTGGAGCCCACCCCCGGGGCCCTGCTGGCCCGCTTGCGGGTGGATGGAGTGCTGGAAAACCTGACCGCCCTGCCGGCCGAACTTGCCCCCAATCTGGTGGCCCGCTGCAAGGTGATCTCAGGCCTGTTGACATACCGCAACGATGTGCCGCAGGAAGGCGGCTTCAAGGATGACGGCGGCGAGGGGCGGGTGAGCACCTTCCCCACCATCCACGGTGAAAAGGTGGTGGTGCGATTTTTTCAGGCCGGGGTTTCGATCTCTCTGAATCAATTGGGGTTTTCGGACCGTGTTCAGGCCGGGCTGACCAAGGCGCTGGCCTGGCGCGAGGGTATGGTGCTGGTGACTGGACCGGCCGGTAGCGGCAAGACCACCACGCTGTACGCCTGCCTGGAGCGACTGGCCCGGGAGGGCAGGCAAGTTTCCACCCTGGAAGATCCGGTGGAACGGGAGTTGACCGGGGTGACCCAATCCTCGATCCAGCCGGCGTCGGGTTTTGATTTCGCGCGCGGACTGCGGAGCCTGATGAGGCAGGACCCCGAGGTGTTGTTGATCGGGGAGATTCGCGACCGGGAAACGGCGGAAATTTCGTTGGAGGCCTCGCTGACCGGGCACCTGTTGCTGGCCACGCTTCATGCGGGGCAGGCATCGGGGGTTGCCGGCAGGCTTTTGGACATGGGTCTTGAGCCCTACCTGCTGACCGGCGCGCTGCGGGGAGTGCTGCACCAGCGACTGATACGGCAACGGTGCGCATGCGGCAGCGTGTGCGACCGCTGCAAGCCCCTCGGCTGGGCCGGAAGACGGCCGCTGGCGGAATGGCTGGAACCAGGCCCAGCCTTCCGGGCGGCGATCCTGGCGCGGGCGGATGCTAGTGGGCTGGAGTCGGGGGCACGCGCCGATGGATTGGTGCCCCTGACAGAGGAGGGGCGGGCGGCAATCGGGGAAGGCTGGACCACACCCGAGGAAGTGCGGCGGGTGCTGGGGCCCGAGTTCACAAATTGATCAGCTCGCGCTGACTCGTGCCAGCAATGAATCTACCTAGGCTGACTGGAAGCCGGTTTTTCATCGCCCCGCAGGGACATGAATTTGGGCCACAGGTGATCCGCCACCTTCCTTCCCATCTCCAAACCGGCGGTGTTGTCCGATTGGATATGGTAGCCCCCCAAAACCCTTGAAATGCCAGCCATTTTCGCCGTCTCGGAAAAGGTCGGTAGCCGGAGGACCACATCGCAGGAGAGATCCTTGGATCCTGTGAACTTTCCGTTTCGTGCCTGCATCACCTCGCAGGTGAAGCCCGGTTCGGTGAGTTCACCGGCATGCCTGTTCTCCACGGCACCGAATGTGTCACTGCCGGTAAAAAGTTCCAGGGTCCGGGCACAGGCAGCGCTAACGCACGAATGGCCGGACACATAGCCGGGAAAGGGGGGCGTGATGAATGTGGCCGGGGAATAGGGCAACCAGTCTCCGGCATCCCGGAGAAGCACCCCCTTGCCCGGACCGGCCCAACATTCCACCTTCTGACCCTTCTTGCAATGACGCACCAGCGTCCATGGCCGCGAGCTGTCGTAGTACCTTTTGGCTTCCCAGGCGGCGATGAAGGCATCGAGGGCGGTGTTGCCGACGGCGAAGAACAAAATGACATCACGGTCGAGACTGTTTTTATCCCTCGCGGAAACGGCCTGGGCGAAACGGAGCCAATGGCCTGATTGGCCCGTCGACCTGGGTCCGTCCCGCATGAATTCCACGACCGCCTTCTGGTCGGGGGTGAGGTTGGCGTTCAAGCTGATCACCTCCTCGACCTCGCGCCGGAGCGCATCCGACCCGACCTTGGGGGGAGGTCCTGGCCTGAACATATCGGGCCTTTCCAAGCCGAACGGTCTCACCCTGTACCAGTGGGGCGTCAGGAACCCCAGGACAACCGTGCCACCCTTGCCGTCATCAAACGGGATCGGTTGCCAGCGGTCTGGATCCACGACTTTGTCGACGGAATTCCTCGGCTCATAAAACGTATAATCGGAGTATGGTTTTCCCCGGGATCCGGCCTCACCACCGGTCTGGTTGGAGCCATCCATTCTGCGGAAACGAATGAGGGCCTCAGCAGCCAACGCACCCACCTTGGACGCCTCGTCGCCCGGCCCGGGCACATTGAATTTTTTCCTGAAACCCTCCAGCTTCCCGTCGATGAAAGCGGCATCCTCCGGAAAAAGGAAATGAAGGGACACGGATAGCGCCTGGGTCATGGCGGCGATTTTTCCGGCCTCGGTCCTGCAATCGGGAGGCCGCCTAGGCGGGCCATCCGGCCTGGTTCCCACCGCCCGTGGATCGAAGGGTGCCCAGGCGTCATGCATCGCGGTGACGAGGATCGCCAGCATCCTTGATCCGACAGTCGGCCGGGGTCCGTTGCGTTCATGCTCGCGCGCGGTCACCTCCAGAGCTATATCCAGCAGGGCGGATGCGGCAGACGGTTGCCAAGCAGCCGCGGTTTGCGCCGGGGCGGATGGGATCCAGATCGAGAATCCAAGCAAGATAACCAACAGCAGGGATTTTTTTGAAAAAATCTCGGAAGGAATCAAACTGTCGGCCATTTGTCCAGTCCCCCCTCATTTATTAAGGTATATTTAATCAAATCATTCGGCTGTCCACCATTTGGCTCAACCGGAACCAATCCATGGCGGCAACGACCATCCCAAACAAACGCGACGAGGGCAGCCGCCCGGGCAGACTTGGCAAGTTCGCCTTATTGCTGGCAGCAATCGTGGGAATCGGCTCGCTGATTCCGGGGTCGCCGCTTTTCTTTGGGAATTGGCTGCTTCCAAACCAGCTCTACCAGGGAAAGTCAGCCAGTTTCTGGCAAAAACAAGCTCTCAGCCCCGATCCGGGGCAATCCATCGAAGCAATCCAGGCGCTCGCCTCGCTGGGCGCCTCGGGGGGAGAACAGGCCCGCCATGCCTCCCTGATCGGGAATCTTCTGGTCACCTCACAGGATCCGGCTGTCCGGGCTCAAGCCGCCTTCAGCTTGTCGAAATTGGCCCCTGAATCCGCCTCGGAGGCGCTGTCTCTCGGTCAGGCGTTGCAGGACGAAGACCTGAATGTGAGGTTGTGCGCTGCCAAGGCGCTTATTCCACTGGGTCCACTTGCCCAGCCAGCCGCCAAACACGTCCGGGCAGCGATTGCGGACCGGCAGAACAGGACCAACCTCGGCAAGTTCTCCCACACGATCCAGCAGGCATCCATTATGGTTGCAGGCCGCATCGGCTCGGAATCCTTCCTGGACTTGTTTCTGTCCGAAATCCAGAACGTCGAAACCGACCTCGACCGCATCTCGCTGTGCCTGGCGCTTGCCAATCTGGAACTGAAACAGGATTCAGAGGGCTGGAAGGAAAGGGCGAAGGCGATCAGCGCGATGGCACTGGATCCCTCAACCGATGTCGCCGAGACGGCAAAAAATTGCCTTGAGACCCTGGGACTCAGCGTGCCCGCCCCGTCTCAAACCGCGGGCAAAAATGAATTGACCCTGCCGCCCGAGGAGCGGGAATACCTCTGGAACACCGAGCAGCATGGCAACCGCCTGGGCCAACTGGGGTTCAGCCGAATCGGGCAGGCCATCGAACGGGGCGACTGGCAAAACCTGAAGGCCAACCTGGCGCCGGGTTTCACCTGCCAAGCGCTACCGGAAAACCAACCGGGAACCCTGGAAGCCCGCGCGAAAGGCTACTCCCTGAGGAAGGTTGGGCCACGCGAAACCCCGAACCCGGTGGAGATCCGTCGCGACCAGGCCTGGCTGATCGATCGGCTGGCCCGAATCCGAGGGGAATTCGGCGAAAAACCTGGAAAATTGAAAGCAAAATTGTCACTCATGAACCTCGGGCCGACCAACCGCCAACATCCGGAGGGCACCTGGGAGGGCACGGCACTCCTGCGCATCTGGGGAAGCCAAGCGGATGGCTCACCCCGCGAATACACGGCAACGATTGGATTCCAGACCGAGTGCCCCACGGAGTCGAGGCTTTCGGGGGGAGGATGGCTCCTGAAGCTCAGTTTCAAGCAGGAAGCCGAAAGCCGTTCCGACCAGCCTCTTTTCCGTGAGATTTCCGGGAGCATCGGCATCGAAACCGGATGGCTACAGGACAACTGGAAAGGTGGCGAGGAATCGATCACCACCGGTGGGGTTTTCTTGTGTGACATGAATCATGACGGCCGCCCCGATATGTTGGTGACCGATATCAACGGGACCGCGTTGTACATCGGCGGCAAGGGGAAACGATTCCAGAACCGCACCCGGGAAATGGGCCTTCCAACCGGTCCCCAGGTTGTCATGGCCTCAGCCTGGGTGGACATCGACAACGATGGGTGGGAAGACCTGGTGCTCGGGCAAACAGTTTTCCGCAACCTGGAGGGCCGCCAGTTATCCCCGATGGGAACCCGCTGCAAGCTGCACATCCCCGATGACACCTCCAACCTGGTGGTGGGTGATTACGACCGGGATGGCAAACCAGACATCTATGTGGCCCGGTCCGCGGCACCCAGTTCCAACTCCTGGCTGGACAACAATTCCAACGATCGCAAGGGGAATATCCTGCTGCACAATCTGGGTAACTGGGAATTCGAGGATGTGACCCGCCAATCGGGCACGCGGGGCGGCGCCAGATCCACCTTCACGGCGGCCTGGCTGGACGCTGACAACGACGGTTGGCCCGACCTTTTCGTCCCGAACGAATTCGGGGACGGCGTCCTTCTGATGAACCAGGGGAACGGGACTTTTTTTGAGAACAAACTTTCCGAGGATCCCGTTGATTTCGGCACCATGGGGCTGGCGGCGGGCGACCTGGACAATGACGGCAACATGGACCTTTACTGCGCCAACATGTATTCCAAAGCAGGAACCCGGGTGATCGGCAACCTGAAGGAAGGCAGCTTCGACGCATCGGTGATGCGCAAGTTGAGGCGTTTCGTCGCGGGCAGCCAGCTTCACCTGAACCGAGGCAAGCTGAATTTCGAACATAAGGGCAAGGAAATGGGCGTGGCCGCCGTTGGTTGGGCCTACGGCCCCTGCCTGGCCGATTTCGACAATGACGGCTTCCTGGACATTTACGGCACAGCCGGTTACGTGAGCAAGAATCCAGACGAACCGGACGGTTGAAACTGCGTCTGGCTGGCTGTCGTGTCACAGCCGACGAACCGCCAGGCGACGATACCCCTCCCAGGCAAGCTCGACAACAAGCTGAAGGAGTTTTGGGCGGACAATCCATGGAGAATCGTTGCCGGTGGCCACAACCTAAGCTCATTTGAAAGAAACCGGTTTTTCCTGAACCGGGACGGGGTCGCTTTCCTCGAAGCCAGCCATATTTCAGGCACCGATAGCGACGGGGACGGACGGGCGGCCGTGGCCGCGGACCTGTTCCACTCCGGGAAGATGGACCTGATCGTTCGGCAGTCGGGAGGCGGTCCGCTGCTTGTCTATGAAAACCAGTTCTCAAATGGAAAAAGCCTGCAGATACGCCTTGCCGGCAAGGGTGGCAGCCGGCAAGGAATCGGCGCGCGCGTCACGGCCGATTTTGGCGGCAGGCGGGTGGTACGCGAGAATTATCCCTCCAACACCTACGCCTCACAAACGCAGGCAATCATCCATATCGGCACGGGTGACGAGGACCTAATCAAGCGACTCCAGATTCGCTGGCCGTCAGGTACCATCCAAACGCTCGAAAACGTTCCCGCGGGAGGACTCGTGGAAATCCGGGAGGGCGAGGCTGGTTTCGCGCCAGTCCAAGTGGAGTGAACCGCGCGCCCGAACCGATTCCCGGAATCAGGGCGAAATCGATGCGCCTCCCCCAATAAAACCCAACAGGATCGAAAGGTTTTTTCGGGCCAGATTCACCGCATCATGGCCCTGGCGGCTGAGCTCTAGGTGGACTCCTCCGGTGTAGCCCGCTGATTTGAGGCCGGCCAAGGCATCCCCCACATCCATGTCTCCCTCGTCCAACTGGAGGTGTTCATGGACGCCGCGCCGCATCCCCTCGACATGGATATTCCAAATCCGGTCAAGCCAGCGGAAGAGGTGGGGCCCCATGGGAAGCTCGCCCAGGCAATGGAGGTGCCCCAGATCGATGGTGAGGCCGAAATAAGGATGGTTCACCCTCTCAAAAAGCCGCTCAAAGCTGGCCATGGTGTCGATCAGCATCCCCGGCTCGGGTTCAAAACCCAATCGTTGCCCAAACCGGTACGCGTGGTCGGCCAATGCGGAGCATCCATCCGCCAGGCGGTTGACCAGAGCCTCCCTGGGCTCTAACGGGTCCGCGGGGGAGCCAGACCAGAAGCTGATCGCATCGGCCCCCAGGTCGGCCCCGATCCGAACGGCTTTTACCAGGAAATCGAGGCGAACCGATCGCGCAACGGGATCAGGATCCAGAAGGGTTGGCTGGTGCTTGCGCCAGGGATCGAGCAGGAAGCGGGCACCGGTCTCGATGACGCAACGGAGTTTCAACTTATTCAGAAGTGCTGAAATCTGCCCCACCTGATGGGTGAGGTTTGTTGCGGACGGGTCGAGGGCGTGGTGATCCAGCGTTATGGCCACGCTTTTGAAACCCAAATCAGCCAGGATACGGATCGCATCGTCCAGCCGGTGGTGGGGAAAGCCGTTGGTGTTGTGGCCAGGCAGCATGGATCAGCGACCCGTTTTTTGCAAATCGGGAAGTGAATCCAGCACGGCACGCGCCAATCTTCTTGCTGGAAAATCCAGCGCCAGGCCCGAATTCTCCGGGAGGACGGCCGGACTCAGGAGCAACGCTTCGCGCAGCGACCTGTAGCCATCGGTGTAATCTCCACGCTCCAGGGACAAAAGTCCCAAGACGGCAAACCCGTTCATTTCCAGGCGCCACTGCCCGAGCAAATTGAATATCTGACTGTCGAGGTCGTTGGGGGCGACGCGGTGCCAGGTGGCGGCCACCCCATTTCCCTGGGCGGCCAGTCGTTCCAGAAAGTCCCGGGCAACCGCCAGCGCCATGGATGGGGCCATGGGTAGCGCCAGGCGGGATTGGCCCCTGGTGAGGTAAACGGCCTCCTGGCATGCCTCGGAGTAGTTGCCCATGGCTGCGGCCGCCTTGACACGGAACCAGTGGAACATGTCCGGAGGCAGGAATCCTTCATGCTCTGCCGGGTTGAGCCAGGCCTGAACTTCATCGGCCCGCCCCAGGCGCAGCAGCAAGTCCACCTCCAGCGCCATGCCTTGCGCACCGAAAGCTGAAATGTCGGAGGCAAGGAGTTCGTTCAGGGCAGCCTGGCCCAGTCCCCTGTCCAAGGCCATGCGGGCGCGGTCGAGTGCCTGGCGACCGGCGCTATCCCGTGTCCAATCGTTCAAACGGGAGGCCACCTCCGACTCCACCCGCAGCAGGTAATTTTCCTGCGCGGCCTGGCGGTCCCTGAATTCGGCGGGGTTCATTCCGGGTGGTGGGCCGGCACGATTGGCCAGGTCCCATGCGAGACGACTGTGGCGCACCTCCAGGTCGCGCAGGCCCATGTCGAGGAATATGGAAGCGAGGAAAAGGTGCGCCCGGTCCAAATTTGGATCGGCCATCAGGGCCCGCTGGAAGGCGAAGGCCGCCTGGGCCTGGCGCAGCTGTTTCCACTCCCCAAACTGGGATGTTCCAGCGATCTCGGCGGCGGTGTTCATCAAGGCCAAAGAGGATTCCCCCACCACCATCCAGGCGCGGGCCTCAGCCGGATCGATCGCCACAGCCTCCCGTCCCCGCCTCATGGCCAAGGTCAGCAGGCCCCTCAATTCCCCGTCACCTGGAAACGGCAATGCGGATGAACGCCAACCGGTCAGGGCAGAAGCCACGGGTGAGGGACCATTCCCCGCCTTGGCATCCGCAGGTGTCGCCAAGGGCGAGGAACCCATCAGCCACGCCGAAGAGGAGGCCCAGGTTGGCAGGTTCGGGGACTGAGCCAGGGCGAGGTACTGACCGGCCAGCATTCCCCAGGCGAAATCGGTTGCCCGCCGGGCCAATTGGCGGCGGCGGATGTCTGAAAGCAGCAGCAATTCCCTGCCCTCTGATGCAAGGCCAGCAGGCATGGCGCCTGAACGAGGCTTTTTGAAGGCGTCTAACACCGGGAATGGGCCGGGCCACGGTTTTTCAGGGGGATCTGGCAAAAGTTCAGTCCCGGGACCGAAGGCCATTTCGGCCCAATCGAGCGGGGGTGGTCCATATTCGCCGGAACGGGGTCCCACCACCACCAGGGGGCCGGCCACCAGCCACAGGCTGAACTTGTCGGGGTTATCGGCCAACCCCTGCAACACCAACTGCATTCTCGCGGTATCGGGCTCTGTGATGACCAGATGGCATTTATTGGAGAGGCAAAGGCGATGGATACCCTCCACGCCCTGCCTGGTGCTGAACAAGGCTGCCAAATCATCCTGCAAAAGATCCAGGTTACGCTGCAGGCCCGGCTGCAGCCAGGAATAGGCCGCCAAACTGGAGAGCCTCAGGTGGACGCTGCGACTTTCCGTAGGAATGAGACCTTTTTCCCGCCATTGGATTTCAGCGGCTGCCGCCTGGGCCGCGGCGGGAGGCAGAAGCAATGCGAGCGACCGCCTCTCGTGGGGAGCCCCCTGCAGCCAACCGGGCCAGGCCAAGGCCAGCAACAGCGCGCCCAGCACGGCCACCAACGGCGACAACCACGCGGGAGGGAGGATTTTCCGCGTCTGATCCTCCTGCCGCATCCATGCGCCAATTCGTAGCGCCACACACGGACCGCAGAGGATGGCAAACCAGGGGATCCAGTTGGAATTCCAAACGCTTAACAAACCGAAGACCAGGGCCGGAAGGCGCCAGCGAACCGGGACACCGTTGCCAGGCAGCAAAACTGCCCCCAATCCCAAGGCTAAGGCGGGATAATATGCCAATGAGACCGGAACCTGACGGGCTGCAAGCCAAGCGGCGGGGCGGAAGGGTGAACGGGCGAACAGATCCGCCCCAGGCCCGGCCAGGCCCCATTCCGGCGGCAAAATCCAGCCGAAACCGGACCCGGGGTTCAAGGCAGCTAGGATTGCCGCGCCAACCAGCCAAACCGCCATCGATCCGGCTTGAGACCACCGACCGGAGTAGGGCACATCAAGAATGCCGCCCGCCAACACCAAAACACCTAACAACCATCCGGTAAGCGCATGATCCTGCGAGCGGTCCCCCACCTGACGCATGGCAAACAGCCAGGACAAACCGCAGGCAAGCGCCATCCAACGGGAGCCGCCCCGAGTCAACGGAACGACCTCCGTAGCCAGGAGGATGCCCACCGCGAACACCAGGCTGAATGCCAAGCCGTTGAGGGACAGGTAGGGCCCGATCCCCAACACCGACACGGCGAAAGCGAGGATAACGCCCCATCCCGGGGCTGAGCGTGAAACCCGCCATGCGAGTGCCCCAACCGACAACGAGATGAGAAACGCCTTCACCCCCACCAAACCGGATGGCCCGAAAACCTGGTGGGAAGCGAACAGCAACGCATCCATCAGCCACGAATCGGCGAAAACCCCCAGCGTGAACAGGGTGCGGCCGCTGACGAGGTGGACCCAAATATCCGGCGACCTGGCCGGGAAAGCCGCCAGCATGAAAGCCAAACCAACGGCAAAACCAATCGCAAACCAGGAGAAAACCGTCCGCGCGGATGGTTTTTCAATTTCTGTCAGAGGGGAATGGCCGCCGCTCATAAATATCGCCTTGTGATCGTTTGATCCGTCTGGCAATTGAAATCCCAAAAACAACAAAAGCTCATGGTAAGGCTTTGTATGGCCATCAACGGGACTAAGGCCAAAAGATTCATCTCAGTATCAGGGTTGATATTGTCTGGTGTTTTTCCAAACGGACCGCAAAAACATTTGTTAAACGAAATTGAGAACATTTGCACAGCTGCAATAAAAGCAAAGTAACGACATTGGTCAAAGTGCTATCTAAGCATTCGTCCGTTTAGTCAAAAATGTTCGTAACACCCAGAAACTTACAATAAATCCATGTTAATTGATTAAAAACAAACCGATTTTCATTATTAAAAACAAATACTCATTAGTTTTTTCTTGACTGGCTGGATTTGTTTTGCGAAATATTAGACAGGCTTAATCAGCCTGTACTTTCTTCCTTAATCTTCAGGAGCATTCATGATTCATTACCTCTCCGGGCGGGATCGGCGTGGTTTCACGCTGATTGAACTGCTCGTGGTTATCGCCATCATCGCTGTGCTGGTCGGCTTGCTGGTTCCCGCCGTGCAAAAAGTGCGCGAGGCGGCCAACCGCATG
>Ga0315905_10001228_pt1 | contig 27584 bp, 16 predicted proteins | sample LakEriMetagenome_5_FD_203522 | JGI IMG/M metagenome (GOLD analysis project Ga0315905, IMG submission 203522) | Freshwater fungal communities from buoy surface, Lake Erie, Ohio, United States - Buoy 4 MA121 | ecosystem: Environmental > Aquatic > Freshwater > Lake | place: USA: Lake Erie, Ohio...
GGAGCGGGTGGGGGCCGGGGGCGGCGGCAAAGCCGGCGGCGAAGGGGAAGAGGCGCGCGACGACGCCGCCGCCGCCCTTGGTGCTGCCGGCGCCGCCGCCGTCGGCGGCCGTCGAGGCGGCGGCGGCGGCGGCGGCGGCGGCGGCCAGGGCGTCGCCGCCGCCCGCCGCCTGCGCGTCGTTGCTCTTGCTCTTCTTCTTCTTGGCCGCCGCGACCTCGGCCACGAACCGCTCCCACCGCGCCAGCACGTGCGTCACCCAAAAGTTGCCCGCGCTCTCGCACGTGGCCGCCGCCGCCTCCGGGTCCACCGCGCCGCCGGCGCCGCCGCCGGCCCCGCCGATCGCGCGCGCCACGCGCGCCACCTCGGCCAGCAGCGACAGCCGGCGCGCGAGCGCGGCGTCGACGCGCCCGCGCCGCGAAAAGTCGCCGTCGACGTCGAGGTCGCGCTCGCCCGCGCCCAGGCGCAGGAGGTGGCGCTCGGGGACGTCGCGCGCGGCCAGCTTGGCGAACAGGTCGTTCAGGGCGGCGTTCGAGTGCGTCGCGAGCAGCACGCGCCGCCCGGGCTCGCTGCGGTACAGCACCGAGAGCACCTGGGCGCACGTGTCGGTCTTGCCCGTGCCGGGGGGCCCGACGACGAGCGTGAGGCCCGGCTGCACGCCCGCGCGCACGGCCTCGACCTGGGTCGGGGTGAATCGCACGCGGTTGGGCGTGGGGGCGTCCGAGGGGTAGGGCCCTGGGTTGGGCGGGCTGTACGGGCGCACGAGCAGCACGGGCTTGTCGCTTTCGGCGCCGCCGCCGCCGCCGTGGTCGCCGAGCGCCGCGCGGCGCCCGGCGACGCCCGCGCGCGTGGCGGCGGGGCAAGAGGCGTCGCGCCCGCGCTCGGCGGCCTGCGGGGGGAAAGTGGCGCGGAAGGGCGGCCGAGGGGCCGACGGGCCGGCGAGGAGCTCGTCCAGCGTGCGGGCGAGGGGCGCGTCGGCGTCGTCCTCGCGCGCGGCGGCGGCCAGGTCGGGCTGGAGCAGGGCGCCGGCGCCGCTGCCGAGGCCGCCGGCGGCGGCAAGGCCGCCGCCGCCGCCCGCCGCCGCCCCCCTTGCCGCAGAAGACGCCGCCGCGTGCCCGTGCAGCGCCCCGTGCGTGGCGCTCGTGTCGACGACGATCGGGGGCAGAAAGCGCACGCGGTACTGCGGGAACGACGCGGCCGCGTGCTCCGCGTCCAAAAAGGTGTCGCGAAAGTCGATGCAGCGCGCGTAGGGGCCCGCCGCGCCGGCCATGGCCGCCTCGGCCTCCTCCTCCTCCTCCTCCTTTTGCGCTTCGTCCGGCCCGGGCGGGACGAGGTCCGCGGGCGCGCGCGGGCCCATGGGCGCCCCGGGCAGGCGCGTGTAGTGCGCGGCCGCCGGGTCGCCGTACCCGAGCAGCACGTCGCGCAGCCACGGCGGCACGCAGCCCTCGCCGCCCGCGCCCGAGGAGCCGCCGCCCCCCCCGCCGGCCGCCAGGCCATCGCGCAGCGCGTCGAGCAGCGCGGAAAAGTTGTTCTCCTTGCCGTCGCGGCGCGCGACGACGTTGAACGACGCGTACACGTCCTCCTCGAGGAAGGGGTCGGTAATGTCGTCGCCGGCAGAGTCGTCGCCGCCGTCGGCGTCGTCCTCCTCCTCCTCCTCCTCCTCCTCCTGCCCCGCCTGCTGCCGCAGCAGCCGCCGCCGCTGCCGCGCCGCGCGCGCCCTGTCGCGCGCCGCGCGCCGCGCGGCCGCCGCCGCGCGCGCCTCGACGTCGCGCTGGTACTGCGCCGGGTCGAGCGCGAGCGTGACCGTGCGCGCCGTGCCCTGCGGCGGCCGGCCGTCGCGCGACGCGCCCGGGTGGCCCGGGTCGTTGAGCACGCGCCCGGACGCGTCGCGCACCTCGAGCACCTGGGCGCCGCGGACGCACACGAGGCCCGCCGAGCGGCGGAGCGCGGCGGCGGTGGAGGGGGAGGGCGAGGGCGAGGGCCCGCGCCGGCCCTCCTCGCCCCCAGCCACCTCGAGGCCGGGCCGCGCGGCCGCGCCCGGGCGCACGCAGCAGAGGAAGATGACGTCGTGCGGGCGCAGGCCGTCCCACTCGTCGGACGCGTCGCGGCGCGTGCGGCGCACGTCGAGCACGAGCTCGGCCGTGACGGCGGCGGGCGGGGCGCCGCCCGCGGCGCCGCCCGCCCCAGTCGTCACCGCGGCCACGGCCGGGCGCTTGACCTCGAGGACGCGGAACGTCTCGAGCGGCAGGGCCATGCGCGCCCAGCCGGTAAACGTCACGCGCTGGCTCCACCCCTTTTTCGGCGCAGCAGCAGCAGCAGCGGCAGCAGCAGCGACAGTGGCCGCCCGGCCGTTCTCCTCTTCTTCGTCGTCGTCGTCGTCCTCGTCGCCGCCAGCGGCCCCGGCCTCCCACCGCGGCGCCAGCCGGGGAAGCGCGTCGCACAGGTCCCCGCGCACCTCGTACGCGGCCTCGAGGCGGTACAGCTCAAAGCACCGCAGCAGGTAGTCCGCCACGGACAGAAACTGCAGGTTGAGGCGCGGGAGCGGCAGCGGGCGCGGGCCGCCCGACCCGCCGCCCGTGCCGCCGTCGGCCGCGCCGACCGCCGCGCGCAGCGCGGCGCGCCCGGCCTCGTCCGTGGGCACGCGCCCGTCGTCGAACAGCAGGCGCTCGGTCGGGTAGAGCGGCAAGGAGGCGGCGCGCTGCCGCTGCGAGGGCCGCGCACTGTACGCCTGCAGCAGGGCCTCGGTCAGGACGCGGCGCCGGCGGCCGGCGGAAGCCGCGCCCGCCCCGCCGAGCGGGGCGCCCGCCGCGAGCCGGAGCTGCGAGACCACCAGGCGGCGCAGCTCGCGGTCGGTCAAGGGGGCGACGGCCGCGCGGAGCGACGCGCGGCGCGCGAGGGCCGAGCAGGGGGCGAGGGCGAGGGCGCGCAGGGGGGCGAGGCGCTCGGCCTCGTCCTCGTCCTCGTCCTCTTGGTCGTCGCCCTGGCCGTCGTCGCCGCCGCCGCCGTTGCCGGCCGCCCCGGCCGCGCGCGCGCGCGCCGCCGCCGCGCGCTCGCCGCCCCACCGCTTGAACAGCAGGCGCTGGAGCTGCGCGAGGCGCGCGTCGGCGCGCTCGGCCTCGTCGGCGTCCGTGCGCGGGTCGCCCGTGTGGTCGTCCACGGGGAAGCGCGCGTACCCCTGCGCGAGCGCGAGCAGCTGGCGCAGGCGGCGCAGGCGCGGGTCGAGCTGTTTTTGGGCGGTGGCTTCGTCGCCCTCGTCCTCGTCGTCGTCGTCGTCCTCGTCGTCGTCGTCGCCATTGTCGCCGCCGACGCCGCCGAGGGCCAGGCGCACGCGCTCGAGCACGGCACGGTCCAGCACCACGGCGCGCACGAAGCGGCGCGTCGGCAGCTGCGACAGCAGGTCGGACAGCAGCTCGAGCAGGCGCTCGGCGAGCAGCAGGCGCTGCGCCAGGGGGGCGGCGCGGAGGACCGGGTCGTCGTCGCTGGCGCCGGCGTCGGCAGCAGCAGCGCCGTGGCCGTTGGCGGCGGCTGCTGCTGCTGCTGCTGCTGTTGCTGCTGCTGCTGCTGCTGCGCGTCCCGCCGCCGATTCCTCAGCCGCCGCCGCCGCCTCGGCCACCGCCTCGACCGCAGCCACGAGCTCGTCCAGCAGGGCCGGCACGAGCCTGGCGCCGGCCTGCTGCCACGACGGGCGCTTGTCGTCGTCGCCGTTGGCGTCGTCGTCGTCGTTGGCGCCGCCGTCGGCCTGCTGCGGAGGCTGCTGCGGCTGCTGCTGCTGCTTCTTGCTGTCCTTTTTCGCGAGCGCGCGCCACTTTTTCGCGAGCGCCGGCAGCGTCGCCAGCTCCAGCTCGCGCCGCGCGGGCGAGAGCGCGTGCCACAGCGGCAGCGAGACCAGGCGCAGCGCGTGCGGCCGCACGGCGCCGTCCTCGAGCGCGCGCATCGACGCCGAAAAAAACTCGACGCACCGCGCGCGCTCGGGGACGCGCAGCGCGCGCCAGCGCGCCCCGCCGCCGGCCAGGCGCAGCGCGAGCAGCCGGCGCCACAGGCTGGCGAAGAGGGAGGACGCGGCGGCGTCGGCGGCGTCGGCGGAGATGTCCTCGCTTGCCGACGACGGCGCCGCTGCGGCGGCGGCGGCGGCGTCGCGGAAGGCGTCCCACGCGGGCAGGCCCTCGCGGAGGCGTGCCAGCACGAGCGCGACGACCGACAGCGCGTGCGCGTCGCGCAGGGCGGGGGCGGCGGCCTGCTGCTGCTGCTGCGGGTCGTCGTCGCCCTCGCCGCCGGACGCGGCCGCGGCCTCTGCCGCGGCGGCCGGGAGCGTCGGCAGCAGGTAGCGCTCCAGGTAGCCGCCCAGGTCGAGCTCCGCGAGCCCCCGCGGCGACGGCGCGCCCGCGCGCAGGTGCTGGAGGAAGAGGTCGCGGACCAGGGGGGCGTCGGCGCTCTGCGGCGGCTGCTGGCCGCCCTCGGGCCACCGCTCGGCCGCCAGGCGCGCCAGCTGGTTGTGGTGCTGCTGGTGCTGCTGATGCTGGTGCTGGTGCTGCTGCTGCTGCTGGTGCTTCTGCGTGGCTGCTGGAGGAGGAGGCTGCGCGTCGGGCATCTCGGCGTCGGCCTCAGGCTGCTGCCGCTCCTCCTCGGGCGCCGGCTCCTCGGCCGCCGCCGCCGCCGCCGCCGCCTTGCCCTTGCCGCCGCCGCGCTTGGCGCCCGCGGCGGACTTGGCGCGCTTGGCGCGCGGTGGCTGTGGCGGCGGCGTGCGCGGCGCGCTCGTCGGAGTTGGCGAGAGGGTCGGGCGGCTGCTCCGGCGGCGGCGGCTCCTCCTGCTGCTGCAGCTCCGGCTGCTCGGGCGGCGCGGGTTGCTGCTGCGCCTCCTCTGCCTTGTCCTCCTCCTGCTCCGCAGGGGGGGCCGCCTTGGCGCTGCCGCGCCGGCGCGACGACGGCGGCGACGCGGCCGGGGCGGTGGCGGCGGCGGCGGCGGCGGCGGCGTCCGGCGCCTGCTGCTTCTGCTCAGCCGCTGCTTTGCCCTTGGTCCTGCCCCGCCCGCGCGCGGGCGCTTGCTCCTCGGCAGCCTCCGCGGCAGGCTCCTGCTCGGCAGGCGGGTCGTCGGCCTTCTTGCCTCCACGCCGCGTGCTGCCGCGCGCGGGCGCTTGCTCCTGCTGTTCAGGCTGCTCCTCGTCTGCCGCTGCCTTGGCCGCGCGCTTGCCCCGGGCGCGAGCAGGGGCCGCCGCCGCCGCCTCCTCCACGGGCTCCTCCACGCGCCCCGGCTCCTCCGCCGCCGCCTTGCCCTTGCCCTTGGCGGCGGGCGCGGCCTTTTTCTTCTTCGGCGCCATCGTCGTCGTTCTGGGTGTGCAGACGCCGAGAGCTCGTTCGTGTGCTCGTGTGGTGCTGCTTACTGCGTCATTGTGTTGTGGTCAGAGGAGAGGGCTAAGTGTGTGCACCGAGCGCGCGCGCGGTTGATTGTGCGGACCAGCAGGGGGGCGCGGGCCCGATCACTTGGGCTCGGCGCGTATCGCGCGCGCGCTCGGCGGTCGGCGGCGGCGACGTCCGGCCGAAAGCCGGCGCTCGGCGGCAAGAAAGCGCGCGCGCTCCCACATTTGCCGCTCCCGTCGTCCCACGCAGCCCTTCACACGTCACGCCACTCACGCTCACTATAGCGAATAAAGGGGTCTCACAGTACAACGTCGCTCGGTGTGTTCACCGTTCAAGCCCGCCCTCTCTGCGCGCGTGTCGGCGCCGAAACATCGATCACCAGCAAGGTGCGGCCCCTCCGTTTTGCGGCGCGCGCGCCTTTCTCCCTCGACCCCGCGCTCGACGGCAATGACGATCCCCACGAATGTATTCTTCTCGAGCGTCTCGAAACGAGCGCGGAGAGAGAAACACGTCGTTTTCTTTATCCTTTTCCCGAATCGTGAGCCGCACGAGTTGATCGACGTTGCCGCTGGTCGCCGCCGCGCGCGCGACGCGGAGCGGAGCGGAGCGGAGCGAGCGATCGACGCGCCAAAACGCGCCCCCCAAACCCGAACGACAACGCATCGTCTAATACCCATTCGGACATATATCATCTCAAGTCCCCATGGGCTTCGCTTTGATGCGATAGCGAACTTCCTGCCGCGGCCCCTTGCGGGGCAGCACTCCGTTGTTGCGCACGGGAGGCGCGCGCCACAGGCCCGCCGCCCGCCCCCCGCCGCAACGACGCTGGCCCCGTTCGCGGCAGACACACACCACCGTTTTTCTCTCCAACACCAATACAACTCGCACCGCAAAGGGACCTGTCGCAGAGCCCCCTTCCTGATCTGCCCCGGGTTGGACGACATGCGGTGCCAGACTCGACCGACCCCCTCCCGTTTTGGCCGCGCGCTTTCGGCGCGCGCGCGCGCCGCCCGGTCGGCTCGCCCCCCCCAAAAAAGGGGGGCCCGTCGAGCCCTCCCCGGGGAGCGGCGCGCTTTTGGGGGGGCACAGATCTCAGCTCTTTCTATATCGCGCGCGCGCGCGCGCGCGTCATCCCCTGTGTTTCAGGGCGAATGGCGCGTGCATGCGCGCTCACTGGTCGGTCGATCCGCAACAACACGTCCCTCGAAAACACACAAAAAACGACACAGGGCCGGGGGCGCGTCGCCGCCCGCTGGCTTGCCGGGCGCTGGTTTTGTTTTTCTGGCCGGGAGCGGACGACGAGCGCGCGCGCCGCCCAAAAAATGCCTCGAAAATCCCAGTTATTCCCAAAACGCCCCTCCTAGAGCTCCTGCTCGCAAACCGAGCTCCCCTTTTAACGACGCAAATGCTTATGTCTTCCTTCCGCCGCCTCTTGCCAACCCGCACCCTCTCGTCCCTCACTCGCGTTTCGCCACGACCAATGATGACGACGACGACGGTGGCGCAAGAGGCGCCGCCGCCGTCGTCGGCAGCCGGGCCTGCTCCGCGCGCCGACCACCTGCGCTCCACGGTGTGGAACAGCGACGGCAAGCTGCGCGACGTCAAGTACCCGCCGCTGTCGAGCGACGTCGAGGCGGACGTGATCGTCGTGGGCGGCGGGGCGGCGGGCTTGTCTACGGCTCTCCGCCTGCTGCGCCCGCCGGCCGACGCCACCGCCACCGCCGCCGCCGCCGGCTCGGCTGCCCCTTCTTCCTCCCCGCCGCCGCCTCCCCCCCCGCTCTCCGTCGTCGTCCTCGAGGCGCGCGTGCGCGGCGGCGGCATGAGCGGCCGCTCCACCGCCCACGTCATGCAGTGGGTCGACGACTACTACCACAACATCGAGAGCGCCTACGGCCCCGAGGGGGCGCAAAAGGTGGCGCGCGCGCAGCGGTTTGCCGTCGACGAGGTCGGGCGGCTGGCGGCCGAGGCGGCCGGGGCGGCGGCGGCCGCCAACAAGAGCGGCAGCGGCACCGCCGCGACCTCCCACCAACCCCCGTGCGGCTACAAGCGCGGCGTCGGGTACCTGATCCCGGCCGTGCAGCCGGCCGCGGCCGCCGCCGCCGCCGAGCCGCCCTCGGCCTCTGCCGCGCTCGGCGGCGCGGCCGCGGGCACGGCCGCGGCCGCGGCGGCGGCCGTCGCGGGCGCGGGCGCGTCCGCCGTGTCCTGCCCCCCGCCCGGCCTCTTTGCGGCCACGGGCGACACGGTCGCGCAGCGCGCCCTGCTCGAGCGCGAGCTGGCCGCGTGCCGGCGCGCGGGCGTCGAGGGCGCCGAGCTCGTCGACCTGGGCGGCGGCCCCGAGGTCGGGCGCGCGCGCCTCGCGCTCAAGTTCCCGCGCAGCGCCGAGATCGACCCCGTCGAGCTGTGCGAGGCGCTGGCGGGCGCCGTGGTCGCGGCGGGCGGGCGCGTGTACGAGGGCACGCGCGCGCTGAGCGGGGCGGCGTTCGGCGCGGGAGGGGTGGGCGGCGCGGCGGGCGAGGTGCGCACGGCGGGCGGGTTTGTGGCGCGCGCTCGCAAGGCCGTCGTGACGGCGACGTGCTCGCCGTGCGACCGCAACGTGCTCGTGCACGCGCGCCAGCACCCTTACCGCACATTCGCCGTGGCGCTCGAAATCGACGAGGCGGCGTTTGGCGGCGGCGAGGGCGGCAACGACGATGCTTCTTCGGTCCAGTTTTGGTCGACGGCCGAGCCGTACCACTACGTGCGGCTCGCCCCCTCGCCGCTGCTGCCGCCGCCGCCCGCCGAGGCGGCGCAAGAAGGGGGCAGCCACGGCCGCCGCAAGAAGAAGGCCGCGCTGCTCGTCGGCGGCGCCGACCACCCCGCCGGCGCGCTCGGGTCGGCGCGGGCCTCTGCGGCCGACGCTGCCGGCGACGGGCCCTACCAGCAGCTCGAGGCCTGGGCGCGCGCGCGCTGGCCCGCGTGCGGTCGCGTGCTGCACCGGTGGACGGGCATCGTGTTCGAGCCGAGCGATTTCTTGGGCCTGTACGGCGAGGCGCCGCTGTCGTCTGCGGCGATGGCTGCCGTCGGCGGCGGCGGCAGCAGCAGCAGCAGCGACCCGGCCAACAAGCCGCCCAAGCACTACATCATCACGGGCGACAGCGGCCAGGGCATCACAGGCGCGGCCATCGGCGCCGACATCGTCGCGCGCCAGATCCTCGGCCTCCAGCCCAACGACTGGGCCGACCTCTACTCGCCATCGCGCGGCCTGGCGCCGCTGCTGCGCGCGCCGGCGGGCGCGCTGTCCGAGGCGGCGGCGACCGCGTCGGGGCTGGCGCGCGCGCTGCCCGGCGTGGGGATGTCGCGCGGCGGCAGCTTTGGCGGCGCCGCCTCCGGCGCCGTCGCCGGCTTGCGGCACGCCCTGGCCGACGCGGCGACCGCGCTCGTGCCCGGCGCCCTCGAGCGCGCCGAGGCGCGGCTCAAGCCGGGCGAGGGGGCCGTGCTGCAGGCGCCGCTCTGGCGGTCGGCGGCGGCGGCGGTCGGCGTCGGCTCCACAGCGGGAGGCAAGGGGGGGAAGGAGAAGGCGCCGGAGCAGCAGCAGCAGGAGCAGCAGCGCCGCTGCGACGGCAACGTCGGCAGGAGTTCGTTCGTCAAGCGCGCGCTGCTGGCGGGCAAGGTGGCGTCGTGGCGCGACCCGGAGACGGGCCGCGTCGTGCGCCGCTCGGCGCTGTGCACGCACATGGGCTGCGCGCTGAGCTGGAACGCCCTGGACGGCGCGTTCGACTGCGGGTGCCACGGGTCGGTGTTCGACGGCAGGGGGCGCGTGTGCAGCGGGCCGGCGGTCGCCGACCTCGAGGAGCTGCCGTGAGAGGAGGAGGGCGGACCGGAGCGCGGCCTGCTGGCCGGCGCTGCCGCGCGACGCGTCCCCGGGGGGGCCGGCGGCTCGGCGCCGCTCTCGCCCCCCCCTCGGCGCGACGCGCGCGCCCCGCGGGCAAGTTGCGCAGAGACAGAGAGCGCACCCAGGGCGCGCACATTTACACACGCACGCACGGTCGCATAGTCGTTGCATTGCAAAGCACGCGCGCATCACAGCCCCGCCGGCAGCCTGTCCGCGCCCAGCTCCACCACCTCGGTCACCGGCGCTGCCGCCGCCCCCCCGTCGACGCCGCCCCGCGCGTACACGACGCGCAGCCGCAGCGCGAGCGGCTTTTGGCCCTGCGCCGAGTTGGTCACGTGCATGCGCTGCGTGACGGAGGCGGCGGCGGCGGCGCCCGCGGGGGGCAGGGACGTGCCGCTCGCCGGCTCGAGGCGCAGCTGCAGGTACTTGGGCACGGCCGCCTGCAGCGCGAGCGAGGTCACGGGGCGCGAGGGGTCGGCGTTGGTCGCCGTCGCCAGGACGACCACCGTGGCCGCCGCGCCGCCGCCGGCGCTGGGCGCTTTGGAGAACGCCAGCGTGACCTTGAGGCCGTCCTTGTCGAACGCGACGACGGGCGGAAAGGTGGTGGTGGTGGTGGTCGGGGCCGACGACGACGGCGCGGCGGGAGCGCCGCCGCCACCGCCGAGCAGGTCGTCGAGCAGCAGGGCGCCGGCTCCTCCTCCTCCTCCCCCGACCGCTGCTGCTGCCGCTGCTGCTGCTGCTGCAGGCGCCGCCTTGGCTCCTCCCCCGCCGATGCCGCCGAGCAAGTCGTCCAGGCCGATCGCGGCGGCGGACCCAGGCGCCGCCGCGGCAGAAGGGCCCGCCGCCGCGGCGGCACCGTCTCCCGCCGCGGCGAGCCCCGGCCCGAGCAGGTCCGCCAGGTCGCCGCCTCCAGCCGCCGCCGCCGCCCCCTCCCCGCCACCAGGCCCGGCCGCCGCCCGCCCGGCCGCCGCGGCCGCCGCCTCGGCCCCCAGGTGGCTGCGCAGGTACTCGGCCTCGTCGACGGCCGGCATGCGCTCGAGGACCGCGGCCAGCAGGTCGCCGGCCGGCGCGGCCGTGTCGAGCGCCAGCACGCTCAGCGCGTCGTCCACGGCCACGAGCGAGCCGCCGCCGTCGTCGCCGCCGCCGCCCGCCGCCGCCACGATCCCGCCCTCCTTGAGCAGCGCGCCAAACTCGCACGCGCGCGCCTGCACCTCGAGCGGCGCCGACGCGCGGTGGCGCGCGAGCAGGGACGCGCAGCGCTGCGCCTGGGAGGGCAGGCGCGCGGCCAGCTTGGCCAGGGCCGTCAGCGCGTACTCGGCCACGCGCGGCGGGAGCAGCGCGCTCGAGCCGCCTGCCGCCGCGCCCGCACCCGCAGCAGCGGCCCCGGACGACGCCGAAAACGTGGCGTCCACGAGCACGGCGCCCTGGTCCCTGCCGCGCGCGGCCGCCAGGCGCTTGGCCGCGACCGAGTGCACGCTCATGGGCGCCTGCGCGGCCGCGCGCCGCAGCTGCGCGGGCGTCATCATCAGCGCGGCCGCCGCCTCGATCAGCGAAACGACGCCCGCCTCGGTCAGCGGCGGCGAGAAGGGCGGCTCGCCCTCGAGCAGGGAGGAGGCGAGCGCGGGCGCGACGAGCGTGTCGCCGTACTCGCCGAGGACCCAGAGGGCGGCGGTGAGGAGCGCGGGCTCGGCGGCCGAGGGCGTGAAGGCCGCCGCCGCTGGAGCGGTCCCTGCCGCACTGCCGCCGCCGCGCGCGCCGCCGGGCGGCGCCCCCGCCCCCACCCCGGCCGCCCGCAGCGCGCGCACCACCCCGCGGGCCGCGTACGCCTGCAGCTCGGGCGGCGAGTTGGCCACGAGCACCGCGAAGCCGCGCACGGCCTCCTCGCGCACGTGCCCGCCCGCGCGCTCCAGCACCGACAGCAGCGCGTCCACGTGCCACCGCCGGTCGGGCGCGTGCCGCTGCGCCAGCTCGGCCACGCGCGCCGCGAGGTCGGCGCGAAAGTCCGCCTCGCACACCGACAGGTAGTCGATCAGCTCGCGCGCCAGGGGGCGGACGTTCTGCGGGGTGGCGAGGGCGCACGCGAGCTCCAGGGCGCGCTTGCGGATGCTCGGGTCGCCGTCGCGCACGCAGTCGACGACCGTGGCGCGGTGGCGCTGCACGAGCGCGGCGCCGTCGGCGGGGCTGGCCGCGCCCGAGACGACGCGGCAGAGCACGCCGAGCGCGACGAATCGCATGTTGTCGTCGCCGCGCTGCGCGAGGAAGCGGCCGAGGGCGTTGACGGCCATGGCGCGCAGGCCGGAGACGGACTCGACGCCGACGATGGTGTTGACGGCCTCGTAGAGCACAGCGTTGGCGGCGTTGGAGGAGCGCGCGGCGGCGGCGGCGGCGGCGTTGGACGCGGCGGCAGCGTCGCCCTCGGCGCCGCCGCCTCCAGGCGACGACGCCGCCACCGCCTGCGCCAGCACGTCGGCCATGGCGTCGCTGGCGGCCGCGTCGCCCTTGCCCAGGACGCGCAGCAGCTGCAGCAGGCGCACCTGCAGGAACGGGTCGTTGATGCCCCCGACGTCGTGCTCGGCCGCGGACAGGTAGGTGGTGGTCGAGGCGCCGCCGCGGCCGCCGCCGCCGCCGCCGCCGGCGTCGCCGCCCCCGACGCTGTTGCCCTGCAGCACGCCCTTGAGCAGCCTGCAGATGGCCGGGACCATGGCGCGGTAGGCCGGGAGCGCCCCGGACGGGTCGAGCGCGCAGATGGCCATCATGAGCGTCGCGCCGGACAGCACGACGCCGTGGTGCCGCGCGTCGGCCAGCAGCTCGGCGGCGGGCGCCGCAAAGTCCTCGGCCAGCTCCGGGTTCTTCTTGAGCACGCGCACGGCGCACAGGGCCGCCTTCTTGCGCACGTACGGGTTGGCGTGGTCCTGCAGCAGTCGCAGGACGTCCGGCGCGAGGTCGCGCGCCATCTCGGCCGAGCAGATGTTGCCGAGCGCCGCCAGCGCCAGGCCGACCGTGAACGGGTTGCGCCGGTTGCACAGGTCGTTCTTGAGCGAGTTGGTGACGAGCATGAGGACCTCCTGGCGCTCGTCCAGGAGGATCATGAGGCCGAGGTAGCCGATGCGCTGGTTTTTGTCGTGGTGGTGTGGATGTTGTGGTGTTGATTGGGGTTGGGTGAGAGAGAGCGAGAGAGAGCGCGAGCGAGCGCGCGCGCGTTGCACGGACCCGCGGCGGCGTTGCTCGGCCGTGTCCGTCGGGCGCGGGCCGCAGCCCCCCCCGCGGGGTGCGGCGCAGCAGGCGACGGCGACCAAACGTGCAACGCGGGCCCCCCGCGCGCCTCGCTCACCTTTTCCGGAAACCCGGCGGCCGCGATCAGCTTGAGCGTCTCCATCTGCCCAAAGTGCGTCGGGTACCCGAGCATGTGGATGTACATCAGCTTGGCCACGTTGCGGTGCCGGTACAGGTGCGCGAGAGGGTCGCGGAACGCCTCGCGCAGCGCGGCCGACTCTTTCGCGATGGCGGCGCGCTCCTCGGCGGCCGTCTTGGCCGCGCGCACGGCCTTGATGAGCTCGCGGAGGCGCACGGAGCCGGGGCCGACGGAGACGCCGAGCTCCTCGGCGATCTCGCGCACGAGCTCGCCCGCCATCGTGGTTGTGGTTGCTTGTCGGTTGTCGTTTGGCGGGCGGGCGGGCGAGGAGCAGGCTCGACGAGAGCACAGGGAGGCGGTTGCGGTTTGCGTGTGCGTCTGCCTCTTTCTCGCGCGCTCGCCTCGCGCTCGCGCTGGAGCGAGCGGCGAGCAGGTGCGGGCCGCGCCGATCACCACGCGCTGCTGCGGGGGGCCCGCGCGCAGGGAGGACCAGGGGCCAGGTTTTTTCAGGACGGTGTCGCTGTTTGTGCTCGCTCGTTGCGCGGGACGCGCGCTTGCGTTTGCGTTTGTTCGTGAGAGAGGCGCGCGCGCTCCTGACGGTGTCGCAAGGTGCGCGATGATCGTGATGAAGGATGATGGATGGAGGCGACTAGCAAACGCAAGGTCGCAGCGCCACGACGAGCATCGCCTCAAGAGCGCCGCGGCCCGCCGCCGCTCGCCGCCGCCAGCAGCGGAGCGAGAACGCCGCGCGCGCCTTGTCCTCGTCGGGCGCCGGCGGGGGTTGGAGGCGTTGACAGAGCGCTGGAAGCACACGGCCGTTTACAAGAACTCGACGAGCATCGCCTCCAAGACGCAGTCGCCGGCTGCCGCCAGCGAGAACGCCTCGAGCCCGTCCTGCGGCGTTAGCGGCCAGGCCGCACCAGCTGGGAAGGACGACGACGGCGCCGCCGCGGCCGCAGACCACCCGCCCGCGCCCCGCGCGCGCCGCCTGGCCGCCGCGCCAAAGGGGCCCTTGTCGTCGGCGCTCTCGTGCGCGACCTTGCCCCAGTCGTCGACCGCCTTGATGAGGACGACGGCCCCGCCACGCCGCGCAAACCCGCCGCCGAGCGGGGCAAGGCCCCTCCGTTGCTGCCCGGCGCCGCCGCCGCCGCCGCCGCTCCCGCCGCCCAGCGTCAGACGCCACGCGCGAAAGAGGCCCGGCTGCTCGTGCTCGAGCTCGAGCGGCAGGTTCGGGGCCGGTGGAGGCAAACATGGCAGGGGCGCGGCACCGTCGGCCGAGGGCGTCGGCGCCGATGAGGGCGGCGGGCGCACCTCGACCCCGACGAAATGCAGGGTCGCGCGATTTCCCGCCGCGTAGCGGATGCGGTGGACGTAGCGTCCGCCGTCGCGCGTGGCGTGCGGGTTGAAAAAGCACTGGCAGGACGCGTGGTGCACGCGAGATGGGGGCAGCAGCTCGTGCGTCGGGGCTGCTCGTGCTCCAGCGCCGGCCGCCGCCGCCGCCGCGGCCGCCGCCGCCGCCGCCTCGGGGCTGAGCTCCCGCAGCTCCTCGTTCCACACCTCGGCGTCGGCGGGGTCGCCGCCGTCCCCGGCCGCGCCCGTGACGCACACGTAGGCCGTGTCCTCGCGGTGGCGGTGGAAGAGCGTCAGGCGCTCGCCGCCCGCCGGGAAGACGGCGGCGTAGGCGCGCGCGGCGGCGAGCGGGGGCTTGGCGCCGCCGTCGGCCTGGCGGTCTGCTGGTGCCTCGGGCAGCTCAAAGAGCAGCTCGTGCCGGGGCTCGTCGGGCCACTCGACCCACTCGACCTCCTCCAATTGGTCGAGCGCTGCTGCTGCGGCATCTTCCGGCGCCGCCGCCGCCCCGTCTGCCGCCCGCCGCCGGCGCGCGAGCACGCGTGGCATCGGTTTTCAGGAGGGCCGCTGTCTCTGGCGCGTGATCGTCCACACCCCCGATCCTCTCGCTCTCTGCTTCTGGTACCCGATAATCCGCGAGCCACGATCCAACGCGATTGCACAGCGTTGGGGCGCGTCGGGTCACGAAAGCAGCAGCGAGGGGAGGCCCTCTCTTGATGGTCGATCGTCCTGTCGCGCGCTGATCCCTCGTCTTCTGCGGGCGCGCGTTGAATCGTGTGTGAGGACGAGCGGTATCTGAATCGCGGTGTCCGTGTGCGCGCCAAGGCATCAGCGTGTTCTCTCAAATGGCGACGGCGCGGCCACCGCCATCGCCGCCCGCGTGGCGCCGCGCGCGCGTCGAAACCACGATCAAGCTGAGCACGACGGGCGGCACCGTGTGGGGCGCCGCCGAGGCCGCCATCGCCTTTTTCGAGAGGCACTGGGACGCCCTCCACCCGAGTGAGCGCCGCCCGCTGCGCGTCCTCGAGCTCGGCGCGGGGTGCGGCAAGCTCGGCCTCACGCTCGCGCTCAACGGCAGCGGCGGCGGCGGCGGCGGCTGCGCGGTCTTGCTGACGGAGCAGCCCGGCGGCGGGGCGCTCGAGCACCTCGAGCGCAACGTGCGGCTCAATACGGAGGGGTGGGAGGGTGGTGCGGCGGACGCGCCCCGGGCGGTCGCGTGTGACTGGGCGGACTTTGTCGAGGCGGCGGCAGCGGACGAAAGAGAGGAGGAGGAGGAGGAGGGCGACGACGACGACGACGACGGCGACCAAGCGTGGCGGTCGTGCGCGCGCGTCTCGCCGCTCCCGCACCTGGGAACCCTGCCGCGCGCCGACGTCGTCATCGGCAGTGACCTCATCTATTTGCCCGAGGGGGCGCGCGCGCTGCCGCGCGCGATCGCCGCGCTGCTACGGCGAGGCGGGGGCGGGCAGGCGCGGCGGCGAGCAGCCGGCGGCAAAGACGGCGACGAGGACGCGGCCCCCCCGCGCCCCTCGCCCCCCGTGGCCTACTACGCCCACACGCGCCACCGCTTCGACGCGCTCGACGTCGAGTTCGAGGAGCAGTGCGCGGCTTGCGGCCTCGAGCTGGTCGAGCTGGACGCCGAGACGGGCGGGCCCGTCGGCGGCGGCGGGGGGCGGGCCGAGGGCGCAGCAGCAGCAGCAGCAGCAGCAGCAGCAGCAGCAGCAGCAGCTGCGCCGTCGTCGCCTCCGCCGTTCACCGAGCTGTTTCCCGAGCACCGCGTCGCAATCTACCGCCTGAGGCTTGCTGCTGCTTTGACAAGACCTGAAAGATCGTAACAACCGCTGCTCAATCACCGCTTGCTGCCGGCTCCGCCGCCTCTTGTGTCGTCCCCGCCTCTTCCGCCTGCTCCTCCACCGCCATCCAGATCGTCCCCAACCGCACCCCCCGCCGCGGCCGCCGCCCGCCGCCGCTCCTCGCGCTCCTCGACGCCGTCGAGCACCTCGACGAGGCGCGACGCGCGCGCCACGTTCTCGCGCACGCGCTGCGCGGCGCCGAGCATCGCCTCGAGCTGCCGCGGCGAGTAGAGGCGCGCGAGGCGCATCGCGAGCTCGAGCTGCCCGAGCAGGCCGCCCGCGGCGACCCCCTCGTCGAGGCTGCGCGCGGCCTCGACCAGCGACCGCAAGCGCTGGCGCTCGGCGAGCAAGGAGCGGTCCGCCGGCGGCGGGGGCGTCGGGGCGGGCGGGCGCGGCGGCGGCGGGGACGGGGACGCGCCTGCTGCTGCTGCTGCTGCTGCTGCTGCTGCTGCCCCTCCCCCTTGCAATTGCGCCAGGATCGCGCGCAGGCCCTCGTCCGTGTCGGCGCGGCTCGTGTACCACTCGAGCATCTCCGGGTGCACCGGGTAGGGCATGGACGGGAGCGGGAGGGGGGAGGGGAGAGGGGGCGGCGGGGAGGCCGGCGGGGCGGCGTCGACACGGGCTGCTGTTGCCGCTGGCTCGGGGGGCGTTGTTGCGGGCTCGTCGGCGGCGGCGGCAGTAGCCACAGATGGTTTGGTTGCGGCGCCGATCTTGCCGCTCTTGGCCTTGACCGCGGCCTTGCTGGTGGTCGACGCAGCGCGCCTCTTCTTCTTCTCGCTGTCGCTGCTGCCCGTGGTGGTGGCGCGGCCTTTTTGCCCCTTGCCGGCCGCCGCCGCGGCTGCGCCGCCGCCGCCGTCGTCCTTTTTTGCGGCCTCGGCCGCCGTCGCCCGCTTCTTCTTCGTCTTCGGCGCTGCTGCTGGCTCCTCCTCCTCCTCCTCATCAGCGACGCTCTTGACCTTCCTGCGGGTCGATGCCGCCGCCACGGGCTTCTTCTTGCGGGGGTCGGGCGCGGTGCTCGACGCCGCCGCCGTCGCCGCTCGCCGCTTGGGCTTGTTGCCGCCGCCGCCGCCGCCTCCGCCGGCGCTCGCCGCCGCCGCCGCCGCCGCCACCACCAGCGCCGGCACTCGCCGCCGCGGTGCCGGCAGCAGCAGCGGCCGCGCCATGGCTGAGCGGAGCGATAGCGACATGGTGGCGCCCCCTGCTGCTGCCTCGTCCTATCTCATGACTGTATCGGCGAGGGAGAGGAAGGAGACGTGAGACGCGCGCGCAACGGCTCGGAGGGCCGAGCTGAATGCGTGAATGCGTGGCGGTAAACGACGGTGGCTGGTAGTGTCGGGCATGGACATGGAATTGAACAAAGAGGACGCCAGTCGCGCAGGACAAAGAGCCCGCGCCGCCGCCGGCGTCGTGCGCGCGCCAAGCCGGGAGAGCGTCGCCTTTGACGCCGCCGCTTTTCTGCGACCCCGCCCATGTGTGCAGCGCGCAGAGGCATCCAGCGCGGCCCGTCACGCCAATACGACAGTGTCCCTCCTGTTCTTTTGCGCAATAGTGTTCCCGGCGCGTCGCTCCGCTGCTCAGGTGATTTGCCCGCGCGGGGCAAAAGCGCAAAAAGTGCAGGCAAAGCAGACCGGGACAGGCCTCGCGACCCAACCGAATCGGGATGCTGTCGCGCCAGCGCGCCCCGCTCGCGGGGCGCGCGCGCGCCGTATCTACGGGTCTGGTGCTGCGCCCCAGCCCGAGCTCTCTGCTCGCGCGCCCGCCCTCGCTCTGCCGCAGCCACCACCACCACCGCCACGGCGACGCCCCGTCGCCGGCGCCGCCCGCCTCTGCCGCGCGCCGACTCCTCGACGCCGCGCTGTTGGACCCGCTGCACGACCTGGCGCTCGACTTTGACCGCACGTACCTGACGCACCGGTGCGGCCAGTCGGTCCCCCTGCTGTTTGACGGGGGCGGCGGCGGCGGTGGTGCTGCTGCTGCTGTCAACGAGGCGGCGGCGGCATCAACAACAACAACAACAACAGCAACGAGCGGCAACGACGGCGACAACGGCGACGGCGACGCGCGCCTGGACCGCGCGCTGCTGCTCCAGCGCGCGTACGGCGGCGCGGTGCGCAGCCTGCTTCGCGCGCCCGACGCCTCCGTCTCCGACGCCCTGGACGCGGCCGTGCTGCTGGGCGCGTTCGTGCTCATGCCGTCGGCGGCCGACGACGATGAGGCAGGAGGACAAGACGGCGCGCCCCCGACCGCCGCCGCCTCGTCCTCGTCTCCGGAGGAGCTCGTCCGCGAGGCGCGCGCCGCCGTCGAGCTGCTGGCGCACCGCGCCGTCGCCATCGCCCGCGGCGACCGCAGCGCCCGGGGACTCTCCGCGGCCGTGAGCGAGGCGCTGTTTGCCGTTGGTGGCGGGGGCGGCGGCGGCGGCCCGGGCGGCGGCGCGGACTATTACGACCCGTCCAACTCGTGCGCGCTGGCCGTGCTGCGGCGGGTCGTCGCGGCGCGGCGGGCGCGGGGGGAGGGGGAGGAAGGGGAGGGGGCCAACATCGGCGTCCGCAACCGGCGAACCCCGAGCCCGACGCGCGACCGCCACCACCACCACCAGCAGCAGCACCAGCAGCAGCAGCAGCACCAGCCCCTCGGCTCGCCCGCCGCGCTCGCGCTCGTGTGGGCGGCCGTCGCCTCGCGCGCGGGCCTGCCGTGCGCCCCCCTGCCGCTGCCGTCGCACACGTTTGTGCGCGTGTGGTGCCCCACGGCGGGCAGCGCCGACGGCGGCGCCCCCCCGCTGCCGTGGCTCGTCGACCCGCACAACGCCGGGCAGCTCTGCACGGCGGGCGTCGTGGGCGCGCGCCTCGGGCGCAACTGGGGCGTCGACGCGGCGGCGCTGGGCGACGGGGGCGGGCAGGAGCAGCGCGGGCAGGGGCAGCCGGGGCACCAGCAGCGCAGGGCGCTGAGCGCCCTGGCGCTCGTGCGCCTGCTGTGCAACCTGCGCGAGTCGAGCTGGGCGCCGCTGCCGCTCACGGGGCGCGTGCGGTGGGCGCCCGCGCGCGTCGCCGGGGACGGGGGCGGCGGCGGCGGCGGCGGCGGCGGCGGCGGCGGCGGCGGTGCCGCGGCCAGCCAGACCCCTCACGCCCGCCGCGCGCGCTGGCCGGCCTCGTCGCCCCCGCCGCACGACGCGGTGGCCGCGCGGCTTGCCGTGCGCGCCCGCAAAGGGTGGATGGGCGGCGGCGGCGGCGCAGCGGGTGCCGCCTCAACCCCCGCCCCGCCCGAGCTGGCCCCGCTCGCCGCGCGCTGCGTGCGCGCGGTGCGGCTGCTGCGCGCGACGCTGCTCGAGATGGTGGCGGCGGATGTTGAAGCGGCGTCCGGAGGCCACCATCCGCAGCAGCAGCAGCACCTCGCGGCCGCCTTGCCGCGCTTGGACCGGGACGAGGGCTACGCCCTCGCGTGCGGCGGCGGGGACGGCAAGGCCTCGCTGGCGGCCTACTTGGAGCGCGCGCCCGACGCCGCCGACGCGTCGTGCGTGCGCGAGTTTCTGTAAATCGCTCTTTCGTCGCACTCGCCCGTCGCCAGCTGCTGCGCTTCCTTCCCTCTTCGCACCTCGTGCTTGCGTGCGTGCGCGGACCTTTCTCGACAGCGCGTTGCCTCCCTTGGCGCGCGCGCGCGCGCGCTCGCGCGTGGACCTTTCTCTCTCCTGGCTCTCGAAAGCAGTGGCGCGGTTGGTCGGCCCGCCCCCCTCTCTCTCCCTCCGCGCTCTCCGCGACCGAGTCGCTCGGAAAACATGCCGAGCACCTGGCCCCCGCCCGACGCGGACGGCGTGCTGCTCGTGATCGCGCACCCGGACGACGAGGCCATGTTTTTCGCGCCGGCCTTGACGGCCGTGACGGGGGCCGCCGCCCCTTCTGCTTCGCCGCCTCGCCAGCCTCCTCGTCCCCTCCCGCTCCGCGTCCTCTGCCTGAGCACGGGCGACGCCGACGGCCTGGGCAGCACGCGCGCGCGCGAGCTCGTGCGCGCCGCGGGCTCCCTGGGCGTCCCGGAGGACCGCGTCACCGTGCTGGACGACCCGCGCCTGCGGGACGGCATGCGCGAGCGGTGGGGGCGCGGGGACGTGGCGCGGGCGGTGGCGGCTGAGCTGCGCAGGGCAGAAGAGGCGTCGGGGGCGCGGCGGCGAGGAGGAGGAGGGCGAGGAGGAGGAGGAGGAGGAGGAGGAGGAGGAGGGGGAGGAGGAGGAGCAGGGGGAGGACGGGCAGGCTGGGCGGTGCTCACGTTTGACGCCCAAGGGGTGTCGGGCCACCCCAACCACCGCGACACGAGCGCGGGGGTGGCAGAGGCGGCGGCACAGAGCGGCGGCGGCAGCAGTAGCAGCATCAGCGGCGAAGACAACAGCATCCACAGCGTCTGGCAGCTGCGCAGCGAGCCGCTCGCGCTCAAGTTCCTCGGGCCTGTCGGGGCGGCCCTGGCCGCGCTGCTGGCGCTGCTTGGGCGGCGCAAGAGCGGCGGCGCTGCCCCGCCGCCGCCGCCGCCGCCGCCGCTCGTCGCGATCGTGCCCGCGCGGGCCCCGGTGCTCGCGTCGCTGCGCGCGATGCGGCTGCACGCGTCGCAGTGGGTGTGGTTCCGGTGGCTGTTCGTCGCGTTCTCCTCGTACGGGTGGGTGAACGTGCTCGAGCGGGTGGATGTCGGACGTCGGAGATGATAATCGGTGCAAATACTTAGATTACACGCACACGCGTTTTTCAGCGGCGGTTGAACGAGGGTGGTCGGGGCGGCGGCGGCGGGGGCCGAGCGTGCGCCGCGCCGCCGGCTGCTGCGACGACGGCCGCGGCCCGCCTGCGCTCCTGGCGCTCGCGCTCGAGCCGCTCCTCCCGCAGCGCCTCAAAGTCGAGGGAGCCGCCCTCCTTTCGCCGTTGTTGCCGCTCGGGCGGGGAGCGGGACCGCGAGCGGCGGCCGTCGCGCCGCTTGCTGCGGTGGCGGTCACGGCTGCTGCGCGCTGGGCTGCGGCTGCGGCTGCGGCTGCGGCTGCGGCTGCGGCTGCGGCGGCGGCGGCGGCTTCGGTCGCCCCCCCCGCCGTCGCGATGCCGAGACCGCCGCCTGTCCGGGCTGCGGCTGCGGCTGCGGCTGCGGTCTCGACGCCGCTCGCGCTCTCGCCGCTGCCGCCGCTCGTCGCTGCTGCCGCTCCCATCGCGGTGTTTCGCGGCGGGCGCCGGCGGCGCCGCCTCGTCCTCCTCCTCGAACCAGCGCCTGCCCGCGCCGACGACCGCGTCGGCGCGCACGCCCCCGGCACCCCGGCCCGACGCCGACGACGGCGCTGCGCCTCCGCCGCCCAGGGGCACGCCCGCCGAGGGCGCCGCCCTCGCCGGCGCCGCCTTGCCGTTGGTGGTGTTGGTGCGGCCCTGGCGCGCTCCCGCCGGCCCTGGCTCCTCCCCATCCTTCGTCTTCTCCTCGCGCCCGACAGCCCCTGCTGCTCCTGCCGCGGCGGCGCTCGTGCTCGCGCCGCCGCCGCCGCCGCCGCGCGCCCGACTCAGCATCGCAGCGTGCCTAGCCTCGCGCTCCGCCGTCTGGTGTTTGGTGGCCATGACGGCCGCTTCGGCCGCCGCGACCGCCTCATCCTCGGCGACGCGGTCGCGGTTCTTCTTGTTGTAGACGTGCCACGACTTGTGAGGCAGCTGTGTTTCGGTGCGTGTGTTTCGGGGGGGGCGGGGGTTGGGGAGTCGTGAGGGAGCCGCGTTCAGGCCTCGCGCACGCGCGGAACAAGGGCGCGGTGTCTCTCACAATGTTGAGCCCGCCGTGGCCGCCCATGATGCACACGAGGGGCCGCTGCGTTTTGTGTCGCGGCCTTGTGTTGTGTGTGTGCGAGGCCGCGGCGGCGACGAGACGCGCGCGCTCGTCTTGGCCCGCCGTCGGCGTCGCCGCGCGTGCGACGCGCTCGCTCGCTTTCGCGGCTGCTCGGCTGCTCGCGTGCCGGATTCGTTACTCGATCCCTCCGCGCGACGGCAGCAAGCCCTCCTCCTCCCGTCCACTCAAACTTCCATAGCCGCTGCCTCCGCCGCCGCCGCCACCCCCACCCACCCCCCCCGCCGCCGCTGCCGAAAAGAAAAACGCCGCCCCGACACAAAACGCCGACGCCAGCACCCCCAGCTCGGCCAGCGCGGCCGTCCGCACGATCGGGCCGCGCACGTCGGCTCTCGCAAACGCCTGCGCAAACGTGGCCTTTTCCTGCAGGCCCGTGGCGATCGCCACGAGGGCGGCAGAGAACGCGCACATGCCCAGCAGGCGGTGCCACGGGCTGAAGGACGCGCGGCGCTCGGGAGGCTTGAGCCCCGGGAACACAAAGGCGGCGGTGCCGAGGGCGGCCTGGGCGAAGAAGAGGGTCATCGTCGTCGCGCCGATCCACGAGTGCGGGCTGTACAGATGGGGAATGGGCGGGTCGGCGAGGGCGTGCGAGCGCCAGGCCGCGCTCGAGCCGAGCAACGCGATCACGAGGGCGCATGCCTGGAGCGAGGCGTGCGCCGCCTTGCGCGCGCTGCGCGTCGGCGGCGCGGGGCCCGCTGCCGCCAGAAGCAGCGGCGGCGGCGTGCTGCTGCGATAGGCGAGCATGGCCTCGCCCGAGCAGACGAGGAACGCGAACGACATCAAGATCGGGTGCCAGTTGAACAGCTTGGAGGTCGACGTGACGCGGCCCGTGGCCGGGTCGCGCTCAGGGGACCAGGAGACGCCGCCCAGCAGGAAGTAGGCCCAGAAAAAAACAGCGAGCGCCGTCGCGACGAGCGAGACGCGCGCGGCCAAACAGGCGGCGGCGGCGGCGGCGTGCTTTGACTGAACTGGTGGTGGGGGTCGCGCCGATGACGGCGGTGGCGGCGGTGGTATTCCGTCGGGTGCTGCGGACGTCGGCGCCGAGGAGGGCGCCATGATGTTGATGGTGGGCGACGTTTGGCGTCAAGTGTCGTTGTCGAGCACCAGGTTGGGAGTCGGCTACTTCGATCGTCGTGGGGTGGGTCGCGTGATGGCGCAAGCGGCGTGGGTGGTACCGGGCAGTGTAAAGGAGCGGGGGAGTGCTGCGCGCGTCGCCGCCCCCCTTTTGGAGGTCGATTGTTGCGACGGTGCGCGCGCGCGCGCGCGCGCGGCGGGCGCGCCCGCGCGGCGGGCGAGCGCGCGCGTCGACCCGGCTGTCCTATCCGCCGGGCGACGCGGCGCAAAATCGCGCGCTGCGCTCTCTGCTCACACGCGCACACACTAGGCCACAGTACTGCTCCTGTCCTTCGTCGTCCGCCACGCTCGCAGCCTGTGTCCTCACACCACCAGCACAGCACGCGACGACAACGAGCGCAAACCGCCTGCGACCAAACAGGAGAAGAGGGGAGGAGACCGGGCGCGCGCCCGAGCAAGAGAGACAGATGGCCGACACGGTCGCGATCGCGGCCGTCGCGCTCGGCCTCGCCCTCCTCGTCCTCCTCTTCCGGTGGTCCTACAACGCGCGCCAGCAGGGCATGCTGGGCCGCCTCCAGGGACGAGGAGGCAAGCGCGGCGCGGCCGCTGCGCCGCCCGCGCGCCGCCGCCTGCCGCGCGTCCAAGGGCGCGACAACGTCTACACGCGCGCCGAGGTCGCGCGCCACTGCACGGACGACGACCTTTGGCTCGTCATCCGCGACCGCGGCACGGGCGAGGACCGCGTGTACGACGTCACCGACTACGTGGACGAGCACCCGGGCGGCATGGCCATTGCCGACCACGCCGGCGGCGACGCGACCGAGGGCTTCCACGGCCCCCAGCACCCGCCGACGGTGTTTGAGCTGCTCGAGACGTACCGCGTGGGGGCGATTGGTTCGACTGGTGGTGGTGGGGGCGGCGTCAAGGCCGAGTAGGTGGGAGGGAGTGGGGTAGGCGGGCGCCTGAATAAAAAAACGAAACGCGAGATGAAGAAGAAACGAATCGATTATGAGCGCTCTCCTCGACCGCAGTCGGCGGCGACGCGCGAAAAGAAAAACACAGAGTCGTCCGGCGACCACAAAAATAGCCCCCTGGCTTGGTTCCCTCCCGATTGATGGTTGTTTTTAAAAACAAAAGACGATGGGATGCTTATGTGTGGTTGGTCTGGCGAAGCGAGCTCCTCAAGGAGACGTCATCGACGGCCCGCGCGGCGGGTCGGCCGCCGCCGCCGCTGCCGCCGCCCCCCCGGGAGGCCGCGCCGCGATGGCCTGCTGCGCCAGCTCGCGGAACTCGGCGTCCGCGGCGCTGGGCGCGGCCGCGGCGGCCGACGCGGCGGTGGGGTGGACGGCGGCGGCGGGCGGGGGGGCGGCGTCTGCGAAAGGGTTGAAGGGGTTGGCCGGGGCGCCAGCGCCGGCCGCCGCTGGCGGAGGAGCGCCGTACGGCGGCGGCGGCGGCGGCGCCCCGTAGCCCCCGCCGCCATAGCCCGGGTGAGGCGGGCCCGTCATCTGGTGGCCGTAGTAGCCCGGCGGGACCTGCTGCTGCGGCGGCATGCCGCCCGTCATCTGGCCGTACGGCATGTGGCCGTAGGGCGGCGGGGGGTAGCCGGCCTGCGGGTGGCCGTAGTAGTAGGCCGACGGGTGCTGTGGCGGCGCGCCGTACGGCGGCGGCGGCGGCATCGCGCCGCCGTAAGGGGCGCCCCCGGTGACGCCGCCGTACGGGCCCCCCTGCGCCACGACGCCGGGCGGCAGAACGCCGCTCCCGCTGGCCGACAGGCGCGGGTCCTGCTGCTGCTGCTGCTGCTGCGGGTAAAAAGCCGCGGGCTCGTCGCCAAAGCCGTTGGAGGCGTAAGGGGCGGCGGGGGCGCCGGCGGCCGCCGCCGGCGCCGCGCCGCCGCTGCTGCCGACGACGGGCAGCGGCTCGAGCGCGGCAAAGGGGTCCTCCTTCTCCTTCGGGGGCGCGGGGGGAGGGGGAGGGGGGGACGCGGTGGCCACCGCGGGCTCGGCAAAGGGGTCAAAGGGGGCGTCTGCGGAGGGGGCAGCGGTGGTGGACGGATCCGCCGCCTCGGCGCCGGCTTCTCCCGCTGTCGTCGCCGCCGCCGCGATGGCGGCCGTCGCCCCAGCGACCGCCCCAGCGACGGCGCCTGCTGCTGCCGCCGCGGGCGCGCGGGACGAGGCGAGCGCGGCAGGCGGGGCGTCGTCGTCGTCCAGGTCGATCAGGTTGCCGCCGCCGCCGCTTGCTTCTGCTGGCGCGGCTGCCGCTGCTGCTGCTGCTGCCGCTGCCGCCGCCGTGTCGTCGGCGGCGTCGGGCGCGGGCGCCGCCTCTGCTTCCGCCACCGCTGCTGCCGCCGACGTCGACGGCCCCGCGGCCGCCGCCTCTTGCCCCACAGCCGCCCCACCGTCGTCCGTCAGGCGCGCCCGCCCCAGCGGCGTGATGCCCCCCTCCGCGTCCAGCAGCCCCTCCCGCTGCGCCTGCGCGACCCCCTCGGCCACGTCCCGCTCGAGCGCCAGCGACCGGTCGAGCGCGTCGACGGCGCCGAGGGCGTCGGCCATGGCGCGCTCGCAGTCGGGCCCCTGGGGGCGCAGGGCGGCGAGCTGCTGCAGGGCGCCGTCAAACATGGCGCGGAGCTGGCGCACGTCGGTGAGGAGCTCGCGCGCGAGGTCGCGCTCAAAGTCGGCGTTGTTGGTGGTGGCGGTGTTTGGGTTGGTGGTGGTGGACGGGTCGCCGCCGTCGGCGGCCGCGGCTGCCGCCGCCGCCGCCGCCGCCGCCACCGCCGCCGCGCCGCTTCCGCCACCGCCGCCGCCCTTGGTCACGAGCAGGTCGTCGAGGAGCTCGGTGACGCCGCGCGCCTGGTCCACCATGCGCTTGATCTCGTCCAGCACCGACTCGCGCGCGGCCGCGGCCGTGGCCTGCGCGTTGGCGGCGTCGGCGGCGGCGTCGGTGGTGGTGGTGGTGGCGGTGGGGTCGGGGCCGCCTCCCGCTGCCGCTCCTACGGCGCCGTATGCTCCAGGCACCCCATGAGGCGGCGGCGCGATAAAAGCCCCCACTGACGCCGCGCGCGCCGCCTCGTGCCCGGCGCGCCCGTGCGCGCGCAGCACCTCGACGGCCGCCTGGCGCGCGCGCTGCGCCTGCGCGGCCGGCACGGCGCCGTTCCCGCCTTTGCGCGAGGGGGACGCCATCACGGCGCCGACCGCGCGCAGCAGGTCCTCGCTGTACGGCTGCATGGCCGCCGCGCACTCCTGCAGCACGCGGCCCGTCAGCACCGCCGCCAGGAACTGCTTCTGCGGGTGGTCCATGGCGAGGCGCCGCTGGAGCGCCAGGCACGCGTCGCGCGGCGCGTAGGGCGTGGCGGCCTCGGCGTTGACGAGGTAGATGAACTATAATATTATTGTAGGGAGTGGGTGGGTGGGTGGGTTTGGTTGGTTGGTTGGTGGTGTTTTTTTTTTGTGGGGGTGGTGGGGGTGCTCAGGGGGGGTGGTTGGTCAGGGGGTCAGAGGGCGGGCAGGTGGTCCGTCGCGCACGGGGGGGGGCTGTTGGGCGATCGCATGGGATAGGGGGGGCGCGCGGTTTTTGGCGCGAGGTCGGCGCGTCGGCGGCGCGGCTTGGCGGCCTCACGCCTGCGGCGTCTGCAGACGGGCGTGTCGCGGGGCGCTGCTGCTGCTGCTGCTGCTGCTGTGGACGGTGCTGCCGCAGACGGGGCGACGCGCAAGACAGAGCGAACGAGAGCGCGCGCGCGCGTGCCCTTGCCCCAACCCCCCCCGCTCCTTCCCTCAGCTCCTCACCTGCTGGTTGAGCATCTCGTCCGGGTTCTCGATGTGGCGGCTGGTCGCGCGACGCGCCACGTCCCACAGCGCCTCGCCAAAGGCCGCGTTGTGGAACCTGGGCCCGTTGAGCTTGAACGCGAGGACGCGGAGGAGCTCGGACATTTTGGCTGGCTGTTGGGTGTCGGCAAGTCCGGGGGTGGGGGGCGGATCAGGATGCGCGCCGGCACGCACGCGGGGCACCACACGCCGGGTCGTTCTGTGCGGCGGGTAGAGTGACACTGTGCGTGTGGTGTTTGTGTGGGAAGGGTGCAGACGGGACAGGTTTTTTTTTTCCCCGCAAAGTTGAGCGAGCGACGCGGCAACGGCGGCGAGGACGGCGGGCACGCCAGGCGGCTTGTTCGCTCGCTCTCATAGTAGCGCGACACCGCGCGCGCGCCCGCGCGCATCAACACCTCAATCGAACACGTCACCATGTCCTCCTCATCGTCATCAGTACTGTCCTCATCCGCGCGAGCCCCCGCCACCAATAATCATGGACGCGGATGCAAGCGCGGCCCGCCTCTTTCTTTGGTTGTCGCGTCGTGGCGCACGCGCGTCGCTCGAGCGGGCGCCCCCGAGGGTCGGCGTCGCGCATTGACGCGTCCAGGCGCGGCCCCGGTGGGCTTTGAGGACGCGCTCTACACTGCTGCGACGGCCGCCGATGCGGCGGTGAGGGCCGCGCTGCCGCTCGCCGTCGACGGCGCCGCGCCGCTCGCCTCGTCGTCCTCCTCTCTGACCCCGGCCTCGTTGGCCGTGGTGTTGGCGGCCGGCGTCGCCACGAGCCTGTCGCCGTGCACGCTCAGCGTGCTGCCCTTGACCCTCGGGTACCTCGCGGCCGGCGGGGGCGGGGGGGAGGAGGAGAAGCAGGGCGCGGGGGGGCGCGGCGGCGGCGCCCGCGTCCCCGTGCAGGCGCTCGCGTTTTCGGCGGGCCTGGCGACGACGCTCGCGGGGCTCGGGGTGGCCTCTGCGCTCGCAGGCAGGGCCTACGGGACGACCGTGGCGCTGCTGGACGACCACCAGAGCCCCGCCGCGTCGTCGATCCTGGCCGCGCTGCCGCCCGTGGCCGCGGGCGGCCTGGCCGTCGTCGCGGGGGCCAG
>Ga0315905_10001229_pt1 | contig 27569 bp, 29 predicted proteins | sample LakEriMetagenome_5_FD_203522 | JGI IMG/M metagenome (GOLD analysis project Ga0315905, IMG submission 203522) | Freshwater fungal communities from buoy surface, Lake Erie, Ohio, United States - Buoy 4 MA121 | ecosystem: Environmental > Aquatic > Freshwater > Lake | place: USA: Lake Erie, Ohio...
TCTGTCTCCAGTTGTTCTACAGAGACAACAGTATTAACTAAGCCCATTTCTAAAGCCTGTTGAGCGTTATACTGACGACAAAGAAACCATATTTCCCGCGCTTTTTTTTGTCCTACTATTCGCGCTAAATAACTCGCACCAAAACCACCGTCAAAACTGCCTACTTTGGGTCCTGTTTGTCCGAAAATGGCGTTATCGGCTGCAATAGTTAAATCACAAATTAAATGCAGAACATGACCTCCACCAATAGCATAACCGGCGACTAGGGCAATGACGACTTTAGGCATGGAACGAATGAGACGTTGCAAGTCTAAAACGTTTAAGCGGGGAATACCAACATCATCTACGTAACCTGCCTGTCCCCGGACACTTTGATCTCCCCCTGAACAGAATGCGTATTTACCGTCTATATGAGGTCCTGCACCTGTAAATAAAATTACACCAATATTAGTATCTTCTTTAGCGTCCCAAAAAGCCTCGTATAGTTCAAAGACGGTTTTGGGACGGAATGCGTTACGTTTGTGGGGACGGTTAATGGTGATTTTAGCGATACCGTCGGTTTTTTGGTAGATAATGTCTTCGTAGGTTTTGACGGTTTTCCAGTCGGTTTGCATGGTTGTACAGTGGGTTTATTATGCTTGAAAATTTTATCGCGGACTTGGAGTGATGCGATCGCTATGGTATCTCCAGCCTTGACAATTTGGTAATTATCGGTAAGGCTATCTTTTGCTATGGTCTGTAAAGGCGTTTTTATGTTCGTAGATGAAACTGGTTATGTAATTGATAATTACAGTAATATAATATTCTGTTCATGACTTATAATTCAAGTAGGTTGGGATGAGAAAAGCCGATATCATCCCTCGTTAAAAGTTAGATTTTACTGAGTTAAAACCAACTAAAACCTAATTATAAAACCCTGACAAGATTAAACATTTACAGCTTGTAAAAGCTGGCTTTCTAGATTTTACCTTTTTAAAAATTGGAGTAATAACATGGGACTTCAGGAACAAATTGACAAAATGAGACCAGAGATCCGATCTGATCACTATTCAATGTCCATTGGAGAATGGATCAGTCTATATGAAGATGAATCAATTAATTTACATCCTGAGTTTCAAAGCTTTTTTCGCTGGACTTCTAGCCAAAAAACAAGGTTAATAGAATCTATTTTACTGGGTATACCTATTCCACCAATTTTTGTAGCTCAACGTGAAGATGGAGTTTGGGATATTGTAGATGGTCTTAACAGATTATCTACGATCTATGAATTGATTGGAAAACTAAAAGATGAACATAATAACTGTGTTGAACCATTAATTCTTGAAGGTACTAAATATTTGCCAGATCTAGCGGGTAAAAAGTGGGAAGATAATGATAATCCTCAAAACTCTCTAACACAAAATCAGCGTCTTTTAATAAAAAGAGCTAAAATTGATGTGACTATTATTCTTGAAGAAAGCGATGATAATGCAAAATATGAGTTATTTCAAAGATTAAACACTGGAGGATCAATAGCTACTGTACAGGAGGTAAGAAATTGCATTCTTGTAATGAATAATCAAAAAATGTTTCATTGGATGAAAAAATTAAGTCAAAGTGAAATTTTCAAAGATTGTGTAGGACTAAGTGAAAAATCAATTGCAGAACAATATGATATGGAACTATTATTAAAATTTTTAGTTTTTAGGAATTTGGAAGAAAATGAAATAAAAAATATAAGCAATAATTTCAATGAATTTTTAACTGATAAAATGATTGAACTTTCAGAAAATCCATACTTTGATTATTCAGAAGCAGAAATGGCATTTAATAGGACATTTGAAATTTTAAATGAACACATGGGTATTGATAGTTTTCGTAGGTATTCTTCCACGAAAGACAAGTTTTTAGGAGGGTTTTTAGTATCAGCTTATGAATTTATTGCTTTAGGGATTGGTCACAACTACAAAACTTTATCTAATTCATCTATCAATGTAAGGGAAAAAGTTAAGCAATTTTGGATAGATCCTGAAAATCCAATTGTGTCGAGTCAAGGGTGGTCAAATGCAAATGCACAGCGAAGAATGATAAAATTAATTCCCCTTGGTCGTAAACTGTTTCAGCCATGAAAATAAAAGACATAGAGCAACTTCGTAAGAAGCTAGACGAAGAACTTGGATGGCGAAAAATAGAGCTTTCAGCGTTGAAAGCTATGATTGATTTAAAATCCTTGGAATCAGGAAGAAGAAAAGTATTGCTTCGTAGTGGGGTCACTATGCTTTATGCTCACTGGGAAGGATTTGTTAAAGTATCAGGTAATAACTATATAGAATTTGTTGCTATGCAAAGGCTACCTTATAATCAACTAGCAAATAATTTTATAGCCTTGGCAATGAAAGATCAATTAGATGAAGCTGAGGACACCAAAAAAGCAACTATATATAATAAAGTTGCAGAATTTTTTATGACTAGATTAACTGAACGAAGTGTGATAAAATATGAATTTAGAATTGCTACATCTAATTTATCAGCATCAGTTTTTAAAGAAATAATATCTATGCTGGGTTTAGATTATTCACTCTATGAATCAAAAGAAGTATTCATAAATAAAAGATTACTTGAAAAAAGAAATCTTATAGCTCATGGTAATTATCTTGATATAGATGAAAAAGATTACGATGAATTGCATACAATAGTAATAGGAATGATGGATACGCTCAGAAACCAAATAGATAATGCTGCTGCAACAAAAGAATATTGTTGTCAAAGTTCATCTAATACATCATTATAATATTTTTGAATATTTAATTTCCTATTAAATTGGGTTTGCTAAAACAAGAGGAAAGACAAGAAAGATTAGCATTAATTAGGGTAGAACAAAAAAAGGTGAGCTTTTTCAGCCCACCCCACAAAATCAGAAAATATTCTGCAATAATTAGCCTAACAATGCTTTGGCTTTAGCTAAAACATTATCAACTGTGAAGCCAAACTTCTCTAAACAAATACCACCAGGAGCGGAAGCACCAAAAGTATCAATACTTACGGTATCGCCTTCGCTACCGATATACTTATGCCAACCGAAGCTACTAGCAGCTTCTACAGATAGACGCTTAGTAACAGCTTTGGGAAGAATAGATTCTTTGTAAGCTGCATCTTGTGTATCAAATAAGGTAGAAGAAGGCATAGAAACAACACGAACTTTCTTACCTTCTGCTGTCAGTTTCTCTGCGGCGCTCACACAAAGACTTAATTCTGAACCAGTACCAATTAAGATGATATCTGGTGTACCTTGACAATCAACAATTGTATATGCACCCTTAGCGACACCTGCGATAGATGTACCTTCTAAGTTAGGAACATTTTGACGAGTGAAAGCTAATAAGGTAGAAGCTTGTGCTTTAGACTTCTCAATGGCAACTTTGTAACCACCAGAGGTTTCATTTCCATCTGCGGGACGAATTACGGTTAAATCAGGAATGGCACGCAAAGAAGCTAAAGTTTCAATGGGTTGGTGGGTAGGACCATCTTCACCCTGGCCAATGGAGTCGTGAGTCATGACCCAAATTGAACCAGCTTCAGAAAGAGCAGCCAAACGAATAGCAGCCCGCATATAATCGGTGAAGATGAGGAAAGTTGCACCGTAGGGTATTAAACCGGAACGGTGTAAAGCCATACCGTTACAGATTGCACCCATGGCGTGTTCCCGGACACCAAAGTGAATGTTACGATTGCCGAAATGTCCTTTTTGGAAGTCCCCAGTACCTTTAAGTTCAGTGAGGTTGGAGTGGGTTAAGTCAGCAGAACCACCGATTAATTCGGGTAAAACAGCACCTAATTTGTTGAGACAGATTTCCGAGTGTTTGCGGGTAGGTAATGCTTTATCTGCGGCTGTGTAGGTAGGTAATACTTGCTCCCAACCCTCTGGTAATTTGCCACTAATCAAACGTTCAAATTCAGCGGCTTCTTGGGGGTATTTAGCTTGATATTCGGCATAAGCTTTGTTCCACTCGGATTCGTAAGCAGCACCGCGTTCAACAGCCTTGCGGGTGTGGTTGAGGGCATCTTCAGGAACGACAAAAGCATCGTATTCCCAGCCTAAGTTGTTGCGGGTAGCTATTGTTTCGTCAGGTCCTAGGGCAGCACCGTGAATACCAGCAGTATTAGCTTTATTAGGAGAACCATAACCGATGGTGGTTGTCACCTTAATCATGGTGGGTTTGTCTGTGACTGCTTTTGCCTCTGCGATCGCTTTGGCAATGCCTTCTAAATCTGTGTTACCGTCTTTAACGTGCAGAACGTGCCAACCGTAGGATTCAAAGCGTTTAGAAACATCTTCGGTGAATGCTACATCTGTAGAACCATCAATAGAGATGTGGTTATCGTCATAGAGCGCAATAAGTTTACCTAATCCCCAGTGTCCAGCGATAGAAGCGGCTTCACCAGAAATCCCTTCCATGTTGCAACCATCACCAAGAATTACATAAGTGTAGTGATCAACAATTGTTGCATCAGGCTTATTGAACTTAGCGGCCAGGTGTGCTTCTGCTACTGCTAAACCGACTGCATTGGCAATTCCTTGACCTAAAGGACCTGTGGTAACTTCTACACCGGCTGTAACAAAATTTTCGGGGTGGCCTGGGGTCTTAGCACCCCATTGACGAAATTGTTTGATGTCGTCTATGGTAACGCTATCGTAGCCTGTGAGGTACAGTAGGGCATACTGTAACATTGAACCATGACCAGCGGATAAAACAAAGCGATCGCGGTTGAACCACTGAGGATTTTTGGGATTATACCGCATGAAGGAGTCCCAAAGGACAAAAGCCATGGGAGCCGCACCCATCGGTAGTCCAGGGTGTCCAGACTTGGATTTTTCTATGGCATCAACAGCCAAAAAGCGGATAGAATTGATACAAAGTTCTTGGAGGGATTGGGTTGCAACAGCCATAATCTCTAATTGTTAAGGACGGGTTAGGACTCTTTTTAGGGTTTTTTGTGGGTTCATGAGCAAATGATCCCACTTTGTTCATCATCTCATTCCCAATTATCAATGGACAAGGGGAATTTTTGACGTTTTTAGCGATGAATCAGGCCGATAAGCTGATAAATTTAATCATGCCTTCCCAAAGCTTGGCATTAGCTAGGCTGTTAGTTCAGCTATGAATTTCTCTATCATGCCTTATGTTCACTTCTAAAAGACAAACTAGGAGCAAAATTATGCGGGGATCAATAATAAATACAAGTCTTGGTAATGGATAATTGGGTGATTGACTTTACCTATTACTATTACCTGACTAGTAAGTATCTTTAGGGAGTAAATTTCTTGAAGGCTAGGCTGACATTATGACCACCAAAGCCAAAGGAGTTAGATAAGGCTACCTCAACTATTTGACTGCGGCTGGTGTGAGGGACATAATCTAGATCACATTCTGGATCAAGATTTTCGATGTTGATAGTAGGGGGAATTTTGTCATGAGCTACGGCTAAAATTGTCGCTACGGCTTCAATTCCTCCCGAACCACCTAAAAGATGTCCGGTCATGGATTTAGTGGAACTGACGGCTATTTTATAGGCGTGATCTCCCAAAGCTTTCTTAATGGCGGCGGTTTCGTTGATATCATTGGCTGGTGTACTTGTCCCATGGGCATTGATGTAACTTACCATTTCTGGGGCGATCGCACCATCTTTTAAAGCTAATTCTATCGCCCTAGCCGCACCTAAACCACCGGGAACCGGCGCAGTGATATGATACGCATCGCAGGTCATCCCATAACCGACAATTTCCCCATAAATCCGTGCGCCACGATTCATGGCGTGTTCTAACTCTTCGAGAATTAAAATTCCCGCGCCTTCACCCATCACAAACCCATCCCTATCCCTATCAAAGGGACGACAAGCATGGGCTGGATCATCATTGCGGGTAGATAAAGCCCGTGCTGAGGCAAATCCTGCCACTGATAGGGGGGTAACTGCTGCTTCACAGCCACCGCAAATCATAGCTTTGGCGTATCCCCATTGAATTTGACGAAAAGCATCACCAATGGAATTAGAACCAGCCGCACAGGCTGTTACAGAACAGGAATTAGGACCTTTTGCACCAGTATGAATTGCTGTTAATCCCGCTGCCATATTGGCGATCATCATGGGAATCATGAAGGGACTACAACGACTAGGACCACGTTTAGGATCTAAATAAATGGTTTGTTGGTCTTCTAATACTTTAATGCCACCAATACCAGAACCGATGATCACGCCAATTTGTTCAGCGTTGAAATCATCAATTACTAACCCTGAGTCCGCAACAGCTTGAATAGCTGCTGATACACCCAATTGAGAAAAACGATCCATGCGCTTGGCTTCTTTGCGTTCCAAGTAAGTCCCTGGATCAAAGTTTTTGACTTCACCAGCAATGCGACAACTATGTTTATCAGCATCAAAAGCGGTAATATAGTCAATACCATTGCGTCCGCTCAATAATCCTTCCCAATATTCGGCAGGTGTGTTTCCAATGGGTGTAATCGCGCCCACACCTGTTACAACAACGCGATTACGTTTATAGTCTGTCATGATTACATTAAATATGGCGAAAAAAATATGGCAAAAAAGCAGCAGATTGAACAATTAAGAGTGCTGAGTTTCCAGTCAAATATCCATAAATTTTGAGTATACTGTCTTCTCAATATTAGGACTTTTGGATGAGGACTTTTGGGGTTTTCCTGGAATTTTTACAGTTTAAACACTCAACACTCATGTACCGGCGGGTTTATCCAGTTAATCTGTATACCTGCAAAATATCTCTTTAAACCCGCCCATACTGAATTAACACTTATCTAAGCAGATGTAGTAGGGTGACTATTGATATAATCTAATACAGCTTGAACAGTTGTAATTTTTTCAGCTTCTTCGTCAGGAATTTCGATATCAAACTCTTCTTCCAAGGCCATGACTAGCTCAACGGTATCTAAGGAATCAGCCCCTAAATCGTCAATAAAACTGGCTTCTGGTATAACCTTCTCCGGTTTTTCTACACTCAGTTGCTCAATGATAATTTTTTTTACTCTTTCAAAAGTATCTGCTTGGCTCATAAATAAAAGTCCTTAACAAGTTGCTATGATTTGCTCTCAATGAACAAAGTTTTTTTGGCCATATACATCTTATCGGAAAGGGTGAACCGGCGTATAGGTTCTATCATGAAAACTGAGAATTGAAGATTAGCGGATTTAAGTCCTTACTACTAATCACTACCAATACATAACAAATCCCAATTACCTCTAAAATCTAAATCAAGTATACTTTTATGCCATCCAAAACTCTCAAGTACGCTTATTATCCCGGTTGTGTAGCCCAAGGAGCTTGTCGAGAACTGTATTTATCCACCCAATCTCTAACTAAGGCGTTAGGTATTGAACTGATTGAATTGAAAAAAGCTGCTTGTTGTGGTTCTGGTACATTTAAAGAAGATTCGCAATTATTAGAAGACACCGTTAACGCTAGAAATATCGCTTTAGCGGAATCTTTGGATCTTCCTTTACTAACCCATTGTAGCACTTGTCAGGGTGTCCTTGGTCATGTTGATGAACGATTAAAAGAATGTCAATCTACAAATCCTGATTATCTCAACAAAGTTAATGGTTTACTGGAAAAAGAAGGCTGTTCTCCTTATCGGGGGAGTACAGAAGTTAAACATCTTTTGTATGCTTTAGTGACAGATTACGGCTTAGAGGAAATTTCTGGGCGTGTTAACAAGAAATTAAGTGGATTAAAATGTGCAGCTTTTTATGGCTGTTATCTGCTTCGCGCTCAAAAATCCATGGCCTATGATGATCCTTTTCAACCCGAAGCAATGGAAAATGTATTTCGGGCTGTGGGAGCGACACCTGTATATTATCGTGGCAGGACTCAATGTTGTGGTTGGCCTTTGTCTAGCTATGCGACTACAGAATCCTTCCAAATGGCAGGAAATCATATTCAAGAGGCTGTAGCTAATGGGGCTGATTGTATTGTCACACCATGTCCTCTGTGTCATTTGAATTTAGATTCTCGTCAACCGGAAGTAGAAAAGGTCATTGGTCAAAAATTAGGTTTACCAATTTTGCACTTACCCCAATTAATTGCTTTAGCTTTAGGTGTTAGTCCTAAAGAATTGGGTTTAGAAAGACATATTGTGTCTACAAAACCGGTTTTAGAAAAATTAGGATTTTGATCAAATAAATAAATTGTTGTTGGGAAGGAAATAATATTTTTCTTCCCATTACCCATTACCCATTACCCATTACCCATTACCCATTACAGATTTTTGATATTCTTCTTCACTAATTAAATCATGATTATTTTCCACACGATCTAAAAATACTAATCCTTCCAAATGATCATACTCATGTTGAAAAATTCGGGCAATAAAATCCGTTAATTCTTGTTTTTGGAAATTGCCATAACGGTCTGTATATTCAACTTCAATTGTTTGATATCTAGGAACTAAACCCCTAATTCCCGGAACACTTAAACAACCTTCCCAACCTTTGACTATTTCCGAAGAATGGGCAACAATTCGGGGGTTGATCATTGCGGTCGGCTGCATTTCCGGTGCGTGGGGATATCTAGCATTAGGACGGGAAGCGACGATAAATAAACGGTATGATGCTGCTATTTGTGGTGCAGCAATTCCCACCCCATTAGCTTGAGCAACTGAGGTAATTAATTCATCAATCAAGTTTTGAATTTCTTGACTTTGAACATTCTCAACCGCAGCCGCTTTTTGTCGTAATATCGGATTACCTAATTTAATGATTGGCGCAAATTTTAACATTTTCAAATCTCTATATTTTTCTCATATCAAATTTCATTATCGCCGTTTTGACGATTATACCATTGATGATGTGCGATCGCCTTCCGTCGTTGGCGATCGCCTTGTACCTCCCACGAGTTACCGCCTCATGAAGCACTGCACAGCCAGAGAACACGGAAGAACACAGAAGGGGGTTTGAGGAATATTGTCCGTCCAAAAAGGTTTCTGGGAGGTAGTTCTGGGATTGTGATGATCACTAGATGGAATAAAAAAAATGGAAGAAAAAATTATAAATAAATCAGGACTTACGCAAAATATTCCTCAAACTCTTATTCCTCTGTGTTCTCTGTGCCTGGAGTGGTTCGTTATTCAGTGACTCGTGCGTAAGTCCTATAAATAATTCAGAACCACCTAACCGTCTGGGAATAAATTCCCAGTCTCATAGCAAAAGTCATCTCAAGATGACTAAAAGAACTAGAAAATTTTTTGCCTAAATTTAGTTAGTTTACTTTAGTAAACTTGAGCTATTAGCCTGGAAATGAATTTCCAGACGGGTCTGTAAGCCAAACAAATAAGCCACTTATACTGCTAATTCACACAAATCTAGCTAATAATTCCTCCCGGGATAACTGTAGAGGATATTTTACAACAAAATTCCAATATTGATTCGCGTCTCATTGCGTTTAGCTTGCCGTTCTAAATCAGCATGAATGTCAAATAATTTACCTATACAACTGCGAATTTCACTTCTGCTGACAGGATTACGGAATGGTTCAAATATGGCATAATTTGTGGCCATTCTCCCCAACAACCCTAGTTTTTCTAGGCTTTGTGCTGGTTGTGGATCAGGAATAAATAAAATTGTCAATTTGTCTAACTTCTGCGGTAATATCTTTACTGGTTTCTACTTGTCCATAAGGTGTTAATAGTTCTGTTAGATATTGTTTTGCGAATTGATCATGTATAAAGCGCGTCATCTGATTTTAATTCTAGATATCCTGATTCTAATAGTTTTTAAGGAATTTTATTCCTTAGAAACTGGTAAAGGTGCGGGTTTAACTAAAACTTGAAAAGTTCTGCCATTCCGCTCTACTTGCACTTGTAAAGGAATACCAATTTTACTATTTTCTACTAATTTTTGCACCTCATCAACTTTCAAAACTGGTTGATTATTAATACTTTTAATCACATCTCCTGGCCTTAGTCCAGCAATAGCTGCGGGTGAGTTGGGAACAATTCTAACTAATAAAATTCCTTGATTTGCGGCTAAATTGATTCTATCACCAAATCTAGTAGTTATTTTTTCCTTGACTTCCGGTGTGAGTGTTACCATTTGTATTCCTAAATAAGGATGATCAACTCTACCTTTAGTAATTAATTCTTCGGCAATTTTTTGGACTGTATTAATAGGAATAGCAAATCCTAAACCCTGAGCGCCTTGAATAATTGCTGTATTCATGCCAATAACTTCACCACGGGCATTTAATAATGGTCCACCGGAGTTTCCGGGGTTAATTGCTGCGTCTGTTTGTAGATAATCAACGCGCTTATCACTCGCACCAATATCACTACTAGAACGATCTGTAGCGCTGATAATCCCAGAGGTGACAGTATTATTTAAACCCAGAGGATTACCAATAGCAATCACAGCTTCTCCTGGTTGTAAGGTGTCAGATTTACCTAAAGCTAGGGTGGGTAATTTATTCGCATCAATTTGAATAACCGCCACATCTGTGACCGCATCTTCTCCTAATACTTTACCTTTAAAAGTTCGGCCATCTTTAAGGGTAACTGTAACTAAATCAGCACCGTCTACAACATGAGAATTAGTGAGAATTTGTCCAGATGAATTAATTATAAACCCAGAACCGCTTCCCCTTTCTACTCTTGATCTGGGTTGTGATGGAATTACATTCCCAAAAAAGCCGCGAAAAAAGGGATCAGAAAATTCGTCAGGAACTTGAGTAGTAACGGTTCTAGTTGAATCAATGCGAACTACAGCATTACCGGTTTTTTGGACTACTTTAACGACAAAGTTAGGATCTCCAGAGGAAGAAAAGATCGGAGGAGGAGCAATTTCTGTTGGTACGGTGGTTTTTTCTCCTTGGCCGTTACTGTTTTCTACGGAGGAGGTTTTCTTCAAACTGTTGCAACCTCCCAGCATGAAAACGATTACACCACAGGCTGCAATCCATTTTTTTCCCTTATTTCCCCATTTTTGCCCTAAAAACCTGGTATTAATATTTTTAGCTGCTAATTTATGATTATTGATTTTCATTGTCTTTCTGCTCAAAAAATATTGAAGGTAAATTGCTAAGTTTATCAGATCATCAAGGCTTTGCCCTTAATTCTGTAGACGTACCCAGTACCAGAGGCCTCACTTCAACAAATTCTTTCAGGGAAAGGCCACTTTTGGTACAGTCCTAAAAACAACAGTATCTAAAACACTTGCCATTATTCCATAGATATGTTCTAATATGTGAAGAATCAAAATAAACGAAATATAATATGCAGCCTGACCGCCGCAAAGATGAACAACCTGGTTAACTATCTTTCACACAAAACATTTATTCCACAACTAAATTTGAAAAATTCGTGTCAATCTTCTCTAACTGCGTTATGATAACTATCACAGGACTAAAAATCTTGTAGACTGCATATCGTCACTACTATTTGCCTAATTGGCCTTTAGTGGTAGTAATTACCGTACAAAACCGTATTCTCAAGCAATTTACACTTCACCAGTTATGGTACAATAAAAAAGTTAGAACTAGCTTTGCCAAACCATAATTGCTCCACGCACAGGTAATAATTGCTAGTAGAAAACTGTTTTAATCAAGCATTTACACACAAAAATCTGAAATATACCAAGGTTATGATTCAGCAAGTAATTCACCCAATGGTGAAATTGCAACGCAACGTGCAATCACTCATAGAATCCAATATTATCAAGTCCGATGATAAAATTTGGAAAATTGCCTTACTTTATGGCGATGAGTGGCAATATTGGAAACAAGAGTTGTTAGACTTTGGATTTAGCACTCAAGATCCAATTAGCGATTTATTAGCAGTAGAAACATGGGACGACGAATAAATATTTATTGTATACCAGTTATTTCTCTGTAATACAGACTGGCGTAAATACTCGTAATCGTAGCATAGCAGTGGGATTGCATCTCATTGTTATTGCTTTAATGGTGGGTGAACTTCTGCCATAGTTCTCAGGACTTACGCAACTGGCACATTGGTAGGGTGTGTCAGATATCAGTAATCTGTTTATTTGCAGGATTTATGCAGTAGCAAAGCAGCCCACAACTGAATTTCGAGAAATACTCGACCACGACGGACAACCCTTTGCGGTGTAGATTTTGTCATGATTAATCACTTGATTAAAATGTGTCATTTATTTTAACCTAAAAAACGACTATAGCCATTCCCATTCAAGTGAGGTACAAGCAGTAATAATTAAACGCAGATAATTTTGTACTTCATTAGACTGGGAAATGTTATATGAAAAATCACCTAGGCTTTTGCTTGCAAAAAAAACGCCAATAAAGAAGATCAAGGGGTTGACATTTGCTTTTAAATTTGTTAGGATGGAATTGATAAGGAAGAAATATCTTATTATATACTAGTTGAGTTACATAAAAAATACCCACCTAGCTTGGCTGCTGGTGGGTAATAGTTATTAAGTGCCAAGTCAGAGCTTCATCGCCCTGACTTTAGTAAAACTACTTACTTTCGGTGAAATCAGCATCAATGACATCATCACCAGAGGGAGCAGAACCACCACCGGGGGATTGAGAGCCAGCAGCACCAGCGTCACCACCAGCTTGTTGGTAGATATTACTACCAATAGCAAACAGAGCTTGTTGCAGTTCTGGTGTTAATTTCTGGATTTGAGCATCATCTTCTTTGGCTATAGCGTCTCGAACTTCTTTAACTAAACCCTCAACCTTAGTCTTATCAGCAGCGGGGACTTTATCACCCAATTCTTGTAACTGCTTTTCTGCTTGATAAGCTAAAGTATCAGCTTGGTTTTTGCGTTCAATTTTTTCACGGCGCTCTTTATCAGAAGAAGCATTTTTCTCAGCTTCTCTGACCATGCGTTCTACATCATTCTTGTCAAGAGTAGAAGCACCTGTTATACTAATAGATTGTTCCTTACCAGTACCCTTATCCTTAGCCGCAACGTTGAGAATACCGTTAGCGTCAATATCAAAAGTAACTTCAATTTGGGGAACACCACGAGGAGCAGGAGGAATACCATCCAAACGGAAAGTACCTAAACTCTTGTTATCATTAGCAAATTCTCTCTCACCTTGGAGAACGTGAATTTCCACGTTAGTTTGTCCGTCTACAGCAGTAGAGAACACTTCTGATTTTTTGGTGGGAATTGTAGTGTTACGAGGGATAATCTTAGTCATGACACCGCCCAAGGTTTCTACACCCAAAGACAATGGTGTTACATCTAACAATAAGATACCTGTAACATCACCTGCTAAAACCCCCGCTTGAATAGCAGCACCAACAGCCACCACCTCATCAGGGTTAACGCTTTGGTTAGGATCTTTACCTAAAACCCGCTTAACCACATCCTGAACAGCAGGAATCCGAGTAGAACCACCAACGAGGACAACTTCGTCAATATTGCTTTTATTTAATTTCGCGTCTCTGAGAGCATTTTCCACGGGAATGCGGCAACGGTCAATTAAATCAGAACAGAGTTCTTCAAAAGTGGCACGGGTGAGAGTTGTATCTAAATGCTTTGGTCCATCCTGGGTAGCGGTGATAAATGGTAGGTTAATTTCCGCTTGGGTAACGCTAGAAAGTTCAATTTTAGCTTTTTCTGCCGCTTCTGTTAAACGTTGTAAAGCTTGTTTGTCCTTACGGAGGTCAATACCTTCATCTTTTTTGAACTTTTCTGCCAAGAAATCAACGATTTTTTTATCAAAGTCGTCACCACCTAAGTGAGTATCACCAGAGGTTGATAATACCTCAAATACACCATCACCAACTTCCAGAACAGATACGTCAAAAGTACCACCACCCAAGTCAAATACTAGGATAGTTTCATTGCTCTTCTTATCAAAACCATAAGCTAGAGAAGCAGCAGTAGGTTCGTTGATAATCCGTAATACTTCAATACCAGCGATTTTACCAGCGTCTTTAGTGGCTTGACGTTGGGAGTCATTGAAATAAGCGGGAACGGTAATTACTGCTTGGGTAACAGTTTCCCCCAGGTACTTACTAGCATCTTCCACTAATTTGCGGAGAACCTTGGCGGATATTTCTTCAGGAGCAAATTGTTTACCAGCACCGGGAGAATCTACTTTAACGTTACCACCGCTACCAAGAACCTTATAGGAAACTTCTGTAGCTTCATTAGTGATTTCGTCATAACGACGACCAATAAAGCGTTTTACAGAATAAAAAGTATTTTCGGGGTTCATTACCGCTTGACGTTTAGCGATTTGACCAACTAAATTATCACCATTTTTAGCAAAGGCTACTACAGAGGGTGTTGTTCTAAAACCTTCCGCATTAGCGATAACTGTGGGTTTACCACCTTCCATTACTGCCACACAGGAGTTAGTCGTACCTAAATCAATTCCAACTACTTTTGCCATTTTGGTTTTTTACTCCGTATAAAATTACTAAATGAACTCAGAGAGAATATAAAATTGCATTAACTAACTGTCAATAACAAACCAATTCAAATTTCCCAACTTTGTACGCATAATGTATTGCTCCGAAGAGCCTCCCATTTCTGGGGTAATGTTAGCTTCTTGACATACTCACCGACCTGAAGGTGCGATGATTCTTAACACTTCACTGGAACACGCCACAAGTGGTCTTATCGTCCCTCCATGTCCGTTTAAAGTCTCCCAATGCCCTATGGCGACTATAACCAAATTTTTAACACAAAGCCGTCCTAAAAGCGATGCACTGAGCTTGCCGAAGTGGACGGGGCTTGTATTCCAGATTTTTGGTCAATGTTTTAAGAGCTTGCTTGAGCTTGCAACACTGTTTCTGTTACCTTGAAACTGTTTAATCACAAGCGACAGAGCAGGGAACTAGCTACGCATTCGCCCGGTGTCGTGACTCAAAAAACGTAGTCAGTGAAGACTTAGACTGGTCAGTACAGCTTGCTTGATTACTTTTGCAAGCTCAGTCCCCTTAGGGCTGGGTTACTGACATAAACTCAGTGGTAGCCATGCCACGAAGGGTGGTTTACCGAACCGTCAAGGGAACGGCGAATTTTAAATTATATATGTGTCTAGTGATCTCATGGATTAATGTGCGTTCACATTGACTAATGTATGAGAATTAATACTTTCAGGAATTGGGGTGAACCGTAACTTTATAGTCGTATTTGCCGTCAAGCCCTGTAGGGAGTTAAAAATTAAGAATTAAAGAGAGAAAATTATACCCCTCAATCTGTATTCAGGGGTGGTAATTGGTAATTAAGTAGGTTGGCGTGAAAAATTGTCGTTATGACAAGGGAACAGGTTACAGGGAACAGGTTACAGGGAACAGGTTACAGGGGACAGGGAAGAGGTTTTGGGCAACTTTACTTTTCGTTACTTATGTCGGTTTTTTCCGTTCACCTACTTACCTGATTTTATGAAGTGGGTATGGGAGGGCGCTCTCCCTTCTGAAACCTCAACCAGGCCTGTTGTAAATCAGCAGGAGCAGGATTAGTGGCATCATAAATGACAATTACATTAGTTAAAGGTCCGCTGGGAGGAACTAAAATACTATTTTTAGTGGCTAAGGCTCTAGAACCCCCACCATCTAAATTCATGGCCTCGTAACAACCTATGGCTTTCATTGCCTCCGCTTCTTCCTGCAAGGAGAGAGCGATTTCAAAGTTCGCTAAAATAAGCTTTGTGCCGTCTTTGGTAAAACCAATGGCTGTTCGAGTGCTATTACCCAACACAGAGAGATCTTTAAAACCTTCAATTCTGGGGTTGAGCCAAATTTCCCCCTGTCGCAATAGTCTCGGTCCACCAGTTAGGGAAAACCAATGTTTATTCCATTCTGGTCTACCGTCTGCTCTGGCTGTGACTATTTCCGGTTTGTTGCCAATTCCTAACCCCAGAGTAGTACCAAAGTTTTCCCAAGGACGGTATTTGAGAAATTTTCCCCCTGCTATCATGTTACCCATAACTGTTTTTTGGGGATTTTTGGCGGAAAATGTACCGTTGGCCACTACTGTAGCCCGATAACGCAGCACTAATTTATTAAATTCTTCATCACCACTGGTTTTTTGAATTGTGTTAGCAAAGCTGGCATTTTTGGCTAAACCCATTGTGATTAAGTTTTTTGGGTCTGTGAGGTCAACTATGGTCTGATAAAAAGGGATACCATTAATTTGACTTTTGCTGACCTGTACAGCTTGGCCGTAACTGGGTAATGTGATTGTTAATCCCTGTGCTAGGGTTGCTCCACTCAGAAATAAAAAGGATCTACGGCTGATTTTATTAACTGGCATAATTGATTTTTATTAACTCTGATTTCTTCTTTCTTCTTTCTTCTGACTCCTGACTCCTATATTTTATGAATAATTGCTATATCATTTTTCACAAGCCCTATGGAGTCCTGAGCCAATTTACTCAAGAAAGTCCTCAACATATCACTCTCAAACAGTATATAGATGTTCCCGATGTTTATCCTGTGGGGCGCTTGGACTGGGATAGTGAAGGACTACTATTGTTAACAAATGATGGACAGTTCCAGCATCGTCTCGCTCATCCCCGCTTTGGTCATCAACGTACCTATTGGGCGCAGGTGGAACGCATTCCTACCCTAGATGCCATTAATCAGTTACAAACTGGAGTGAAAATTCAAGATTATTGTACCGCCCCTGCCCAAGTTAGGTTATTGTTAGAAGAACCATCGGTGACACAACGTACTCCCCCCATTAGATTTCGTAAAAGTGTTCCCACGGCTTGGCTGGAAATTACCCTCACTGAAGGCAAAAACCGCCAAGTTCGTCGTATGACGGCCGCTGTGGGTTTTCCAACTTTGCGATTGATTCGGGTGAGTATTGCTAATATTCAATTACATGATTTAGCACCAGGACAATGGCGAGAACTTACTCCCACAGAACTCACTAGGCTCAATTATGCACCGGAAAAGTAAATTAATCTATGGTAATACTCAATACCTTCGCTATTTTTTGATAGGTTGGGTTGATCGCATTAAAATCCAAGGGTTTGTGCCTATAGCACACTACGTTAACATACTTAAAACCAATCTAGGAATCAAGCTTTTGTGAATTTTGCCCTTAGGTAAAATACCAGTATTATCTTATATATTATCAATGCCAATTGATTCCTGAAACAGGAAAATCAAGGAACTTCTATGATGCTGATTTGCCCCCAGTGTACATTTCCCAACTCTGATCATAATAAATTCTGTCAAAATTGTGGCACTTCCCTAACTGATAAAATCCGCCTTGATGCTAATAACGATATTGTATCAGATACAAATCGTTTTTACGATGGGAATATGCCGTTAAGAGATATTCAGTCTCAACAGGTGCAAACTCTGACACAATCAGAAACTACTTGTTCTCTGTTGTCTATGTCAGAAATATCCACGGGTACGGTGGAAGTATCGTCTGGAGAAAATCCTGATTCTTCGCTGACTATCTTACAATTTGACAATCAAACGCAAGACAGAATTGTCAGTGATCAGATGACAAATATACCGCTATCCCCTCCGTTAGTTAGTTGCGAATATGCGGCCTATACTGATACTGGTCGTCAACGAAATCATAATGAAGACTATTTTGCTATTGATAGCAAAGTTCACAAACAAGAATTACCAGAAGGTGCTATTCTGACAAAGACGGGTTTGTATATTCTCTGTGATGGTATGGGTGGTCATGCGGGAGGTGAAGTGGCCAGTAAATTAGCTGTGAATACTATCCGTAAATACTTCCAAGAAACCTGGACTAGTGGGGAATTACCTAACCAAGAAAGTATTAAAGAGGCGGTTTATTTAGCTAACCAAGCCATTTATGACCTGAATCAACAACAAGCCCGTTCGGGAATGGGGCGCATGGGTACTACTTTGGTAATGTTGTTACTTCAGGATCATCAAGCAGCGATCGCTCATGTGGGAGATAGTCGTATTTATTACCTAACTCACAGGGAAGGATTAGTACAATTAACTATAGATCATGAAGTCGCTCAACGGGAAATTTCCAGGGGTGTAGAACCAACTATAGCTTATGGCCGTGCCGATGCTTACCAACTCACTCAGGCTCTTGGTCCACGTGATCAAGATTACCTCTATCCCGATGTATCTTTTCTGGATATTCATGAAGATATGCTTCTGCTGTTGGTATCAGATGGTTTATCAGATAATGAATGCTTAGAAAATCACTGGCAAACTCATCTTCAACCTTTATTGAGTTATGATAGTGACTTAGAAATGGGTATTCAGGATTTAATTGAGTTGGGCAATGAATATAATGGTCATGATAACATTACGGCTATACTTGTACGAGTAATAGTCTCTCCATCTCAACCCGCTTTGTCATCAATTTAGTTTTTTGTTCTGAGGTTTTAGGTTGTATTGTGATTACTTTAACTCTATTGGAAAAAATCACAAAAACACCGCTCCAGCAGTGGCACTTTGAGGATTCTACTGTCGTTCGTATTGGTCGAGCGGTAGATAATCACATTGTCTTGAGTGATAGTTCTGTTTCTAGGTATCATTTAGAACTAAGATTGATTACTAATCCTAAAGGTGACAATTGGGAAATCATTAGTCAAGGCACTAATGGCACTTTCCTGAATGGTAGTTTAATTACCAGGTCTATACTCACAGATAATTCTCTCCTGCAATTGGCGATAGGTGGACCTTTAATCCAGGTGGAAATGCAGAAATTATCTCCCGTAATTGCTCCCCCTTTATCGTCCCTGGTTGGGGAAATTAATCAGGTTATAAAACCCCTATCTTCCCCTTCTCGTTGTACCCATGAGGGAAATGATCCGGGAAATATATTTTGTGTTCATTGTGGCCAACCTATTCTCATCCAAAAGACTATTCGCCATTATCAAATCATACGTACGCTGGGAAAAGGTGGTATGGGTACTACCTATTTAGCTGCGGATGCTACAGGTGAAACTACTAATATAACACAATTGCTGGTATTAAAAGAAATGAATGCTGATATGGCAAAAATTCCCAAAGCACGAGAGTTATTTGAGAGAGAGGCAAGTATTCTCAAATACCTTAATCATGAGGGAGTTCCTAAGTATTATGATTTCTTTGTGGAAGATGGTAAAAAATACTTGGCCATGGAATTAATTCACGGACAAGATCTAGAAAAACGGATTTCGTTAACCGGACCTGTGACACCTCCACAAGCGATCGCCTGGATGGTACAAACTTGTGATATTCTAGATTATCTTCATGGCCAAGAACCGCCACTAATTCACAGGGATATTAAACCAGCTAATTTAATGGTGCGAGGTAGTAATAATAGTATTGTGGTTTTGGATTTTGGCGCTGTCAAGGAAATTGGCACAAAACCGGGGACGAGAATCGGCGCTGTAGGTTATTGCGCCCCTGAACAGGAACGCGGACAACCTCTTACCCAATCTGATTTATATGCTATTGGTCCAACGCTGATTTTTTTATTAACTGGGGAAAATCCTGTAAAATTCTATCGTCAACAGGGGCGAAATTTTCGCTTTGATGTTAGGGGTATACCCGCCATTAGTAGCCAGTTAAGACAGGTAATTGAATGCGTTACTGAACCTCTACCGGCGCGTCGTTATCATACCGCACAAGAGTTAGCTCAGGCATTAAAATCAGTCAGCAGATAGAAGAATTTGGTGAGCGGTGAGTTTCAACGTTGTTTGCTTCAATGAAAAAACCTTGTGCGATCGCAGTTTATCTGATCAAGTCATCATTGAACATACTGATTGTCAAAAACGTTGTAGTAGCGCCCCCAATTGTGTTTTAATGTTAGGTAAAAAGCAATATAAAAAAGTTCATCCAGAAGCGATCGCCTCTTTGTTAGAGAATCATTTAATTGGTTATTGATTCTGGTGCATCTACTGTAATTGAATCTTCACCTTGAGATACAAGATAATGTCTTGGTATTTTGATTAATGGCATAGTTTTATGCTCCTGGTTATTAGATAAAATCTTGAGGATGAATGATGGTAATTTCGGGAACAGCTATAAAATCTTTGGGGTTTAAAGTTAAAATATGGCTGATATTATGAGCAAGCATCACGGCTAATATGTGTATATCATGAGTTCGTTTACCAGAAATATTATATGTTGTTACTAAGTTGAACCAAATAGAAAATACATCAGGTGTTTCTTCTAATAAATCAAATTGATTTATTAACATTTGTACTGCTTGAGTAGTTTGTGCTACAGTCCATCCTAAGCCATTAACATTAATAGGACGAGTAGCAACAACCCAAAATTCAATAATTACTTGAGAGGTAATAAAACATTGATGATTATTAGATATTAAATATTTAATTGTTTTATCAACTAGATGAAAATCAGGAGATGTGATATCTCTTGAACGTAACAGAATATTGGTATCTAATAAGTAATTACTCATGCCCCTCTATCATCATAAATGTTTTCTCGACGTAGTGCTTCATCAGGAAGATTAACAGAACTTTGAGGAGCTTTTTCTATCCACTCTTGCCAAAGTTTTAATCTTTCTTCAGGTGTTAAAGGCTTTTTAGTCTGTCTGTTTAAATCCTGATAAATTAACCTTTGTTGGAAAAGTTGTTTTTCTTCGGGAGTTAATTTTAACACAATTTCTACAAGGGAGTCAACAAGTTGTACATTCATAATTATTTATGTCATTTACTAGGTTATAGGCAATATTACACTGTCTATCAATTATAGACCCTAAACTGTCTGATAGCGAAGCGTGGCGTTAGCCATATCAGGATAACCAGGATTAAAGGATTTACAGGATGGTTATTGTCTACATCAAATATAGCATCAATTAATAATTCACTTGATCAATATCGGTGTGAATAAAATCATTACCTTTGAATAATAAAGGTTGATTTGTAGATTTTGCTAAAGCATAAGAAAAGCAATCTCCCATATTAAGTTTTGCAGGATGACGGCCTTTACCAAATTTCAAAAATGCTGCACTTGCTAATTGTGCCTGTTCTACAGTAAAAGGTACAATAGTTATAGACAATGCTGCAATTAATAAATTCAGATTTTCTACACCTTGCTGACCATGTTTAGTACCTAAAACAATGGATGCTTCTACATAACCTGGAGAAGAAAGTAAACAATCTGCACTTTCGTTAATAAGTTCAATAAATATCAATTCTTCAGGTTCAGCATAAATAATTGCCATAATAGCAGAAGTATCAATAACCATTATTCTGGGATTCCAAACTCGTTATAACCAATAATTTCATCAGGAGTTCTGCTATCAAGAACTGGTAAATTTCTAATCTGATGACAAATACTCCGAACAAGATTAATATCAATTTTATTCTCTTTGCGATTTGGTAAGGAAATAGGATGAGCTTGATATAAAAGTTTTCCTGTTATTTCCATCCCGGCAAAATTTGGGGGAAGTTTCAGATATAAACAACCATTTTCATCTACACGAGCATCAAAATTAATTTGTTGCATTGTCTTTCTGATCAATTTAATTACGGAATTTTTGATTTTACCTCTATTCAGATTGTAACATATTGTCAGATATTATAAAATTGTCAGAATCAGGGCTAACGCCACGCTTCGCTATCAGACAATCTTAAATTTATCTAAACAACTAGCAAAATTACCCAAATATGGTATATTTAATAGAGGACATATCAAACAAAAATTGATTCAGAAAAATGTACAACTGATTGAGATAAAATAGAATAAGTTAAATGAATTTATGGAATGGAATATAATATTTGACCCAGATTTTAGAATTTGGTTTTATCAACAAAAACAGGAATTTCAAAATGAAGCATTTGCGGTATTAGGTATTTTAGCAGAATTTGGACCTGGTTTAGGAAGACCAAGAGTTGATACTTTACAAGGTGCTGCTTTTAGTAATATGAAAGAACTGCGTATTCAATATCAAGGAGAACCCTGGCGGATTTTATTTGCATTTGATCCTAAAAGACAAGCGATTTTATTAGTTGGAGGTAACAAAGCTGGTAATAAAAAATGGTATAAAGAGAATATTCCCATAGCAGATAAACGGTATAGAGAATATTTGGAGACACTCAAGGAAGAAAAATCATGAAAAAATATACAACTTTATCTGAAGAGTTAAATCAACTTTCTCAAGAAAGAAAAGAAATTATTGCTGTAAGAACTTCTGAAATAAAGTTAGAAGAAATTACGCTGCAAAATTTGGGAGAAAAACTGGGTTTATCACAATCAGAATTAGCTGCTAGTTTGGAGTTATCGCAAAGAGAAATATCTCATTTAGAAAGTGGACAAAGTTTAGAATTAAATACGCTGCGTAATGTTGTTAATGCTTTAGGAGGAACTATGGAAATTATTATCAAACTTCCTAATAAAGAACCTATTATGATGAATTTGTCAGAATCAGGATACCCAGGATGAAAGGATTGACAGGATTGTAATTTGATGTTTAATGGCTGGAGTTTATAATATTTTGTCAGAATCAGGATACCCAGGATTAAAGGATTGACAGGATTGTAATTTGATGTTTAATGGCTCAGTTTATAATATTTTGTCAGAATCAGGATAACCAGGATTATAGGATTAACAGGATTGTTATTTGATGGTTAATGACTGGAGTTTATCATATTTTATTTTGTCAGAATCAGGATAACCAGAATTAGAGGATTAACAGGATTGTTATTTGATGGTTAATGGCTGTTGTTGTTGTTTATGTATTTATTTTGACATCTCACTTCATAAATATTTATTTACTTTTCTCTATCCTAATCATCAATAACCAACCTATAATTAAACAATCACATCCTGTACATCCTCAAATCCTGGACATCCTGATTCTGACAATAATATGCTATTTTGAATATAGGATACATCAAAGTAACCATTAACTCAGAGTAATTATTGATTAAAAATTATGCTAAATCAACCTATTTCCACTGTTTTAACCCAAGTACATCAAAAGTTAAAACAACTTTATGGAGAACAGTTAGAAAAACTAATTTTATACGGTTCACAAGCTAGAGGAACAGCACAACCAGATTCAGATATTGATATTTTAATTGTGTTAAAAGATGTTTTTAACTATTCCCAAGAAAGTGAGAAGATTAGTCAATTAATTGCAGATTTATGCCTAGAATATAATGTTTTAATCAGTTGTGCCTTTGCTAATTCTGAACAATTAGAAAATCATGATAGTGGTTTTTTTCGTAATGTGAGAAAAGATGGTTTAGTAATATGAATCTTTGTCAGAATCAGGATACCCAGGATGAAAGGATTTACAGGATAAAAGTTATATTTTTCTCCATTATCAATTAACAAAAGGATTCTCAATCTTTAGTCCAGTAATTCCTTTAAAATCACCGACATTTCTTGTTACTAAAAATGCGTCTTGATTTATTGCTGTAGCGGCGATAATTGCATCAGGAAGTTTAATATATCATCGGCTAGATAGTAAATAAAAATATTAGTATCATAAAGATATTTCATTCTTCCCATTCCTGACGCAGAGTATCTAAATGAGCTAACATTGCTGCTTTTTTATGCTTTAAAATTCCTTTGGCTTGAATAATTTTTTGATAGTCTTTTTTCCAATGTAATAGCATTGATTCTGGTACATCTACCGTAATTGAATCTTCATCTTGAGATACAAGATAATGTCTTGGTATTTTGATTAATGGCATAGTTTTATGCTCCTGTTTCTCTCAATTCCGATTGTAACATATTGTCTGATAGCGTAGCGTGGCGTAAGCCATATCAGGATAACCAGGATTAGAGGATTAACAGGATGCTTATTTGATAATTACTAGACGTGAACAATGTATTTATTCTTACATCTCACTTCATAAATATTTACTTTTCTCTATCCTAATCATCAACAACTAACGAATAATCAAACAATCACATCCTGTACATCCTTAAATCCTTGACATCCTGATTCTGACAATCTTAAAATTATGTAAACAAATAACGAAATGCCCTAAATATGCTATTTTAGATACAGCATACATGAAACCAACGATTAACGAATCATGAATAATCCACAACAACCGGGAAAATACGATGCTGTGCTTGGTGGTAATAGTCCATCAATAGAAGGTGCTGCGGTTTTAGGTGGTATTGAAGGGGTAAAATTGCGGTTACAAAATCCAGATGCAAAGGTGAGAATTGCTGCACTGGAGCAAGCTGTGAATTATGGAGAACAGGGTTTAGATTTAGTAATTGCAGGTTTAAAGGATGAATCTTGGGATGTTCAAAATGCGGCTTATTTAATATTAAGTGACAGAACAGAAACAAAAGTTAAACAAGCATTAATTTCTAATCTCCAAGGGTTAAAACTAGAAAAGATTGAAGTAGTCACAACTAACAAATTTGGAGAAATTATTCAACGACAGCAACGTATAGCCAAATATTTTATAGAAGATTTGGGTAATGGTATGACATTAGAAATGGCTGAAATTCCTGGTGGTACTTTTATGATGGGATCACCGGAAAATGAAGCGGGAAAAAAAGATTGGGAAAGTCCTCAGCATCAAGTTTCTATTTCTAGTTTCTTTATGGGTAAATATCCCGTGACTCAAGCACAATATCAAGCGATTATGGGAACTAACCCTTCTCACTTTAAAGGTGAAAACCGCCCTGTTGAAAGCGTTGGTTGGCATGATGCAGTAGCTTTCTGTCAAGAGTTGAGTCAAAGAGCAGGAAAAAACTATAGATTACCTAGTGAAGCTGAATGGGAATATGCTTGTAGAGCAGGAACTACCACACCATTTTATTTTGGCGAAAGTATCACTCCAGAACTGGTAAATTATGATGGTGATAATCCTTATGCTTCGGCTTCCAAAGGTCAATATCGCCGACAAACCACAGATGTAGGAATTTTTCCCCCTAACGCTTTTGGTTTGTACGATATGCACGGCAACGTCTGGGAATGGTGTCAAGACCATTTGCGCGGTGGTTCGTGGAACAACAATCCTGCGAATTGCCGTTCTGCTTATCGCTACTACCTCTACCTCGTCGACGACAGCATCAATGTTGGTTTTCGGGTTGTATGTAGTGGTGCGGCGAGGACTTAGTACCACTATGCGCTTTTGCCCTCTTACTCTTTTCTTGTCTTACCGATCTCGCGTAGCGAAAAAATTTTTTGTCTGAATCAGGATATCCAAGATTAAAGGATTTACAGGATTGTAATTTGATGGTTGATAGATGAGATTCATATATTTATTCTTCCATCTCACTTCATGAATATTCACTTTCCTCTATACTAATCATTAACAACTCACAAATAATCAAACAATCACATCCTGTACATCCTCAAATCCTGGACATCCTGATTCAGACATTTATTATTCTTTGCAACTTTGCGCGAAATAAAAAACCCAATAAACTAACAACTAATCCCCCTATTTATACATAATGAATAACCCCCATCAACAACTACTCCAACAAATAGACTTAATGCTTCGCGCCCGCTATCCCCTACTATATATAGTTGGAGTCGAAGAAGAACCAATAGAACAAGTCCTCCAACAACTCACCCAAATATCCCAGACACCACGACAACTATTATTATGGGATATCGTCACCGGTTGGGATGACAACGGAAGTGATAAAGGTTCAGTCATGGGAGCATTATCAAGAATTACCAAAACCTCAGAAAATACAACCACAATTTTTGTATTGCGAGACATTCATTTTATCCTCAAAAACTCCGAAACAGAAAAAAATGCTCCCGTTATTCGGGCTATCAAAAACCTCACCCGTCAACTCAAACGCACACGCCAAACTCTCATCCTCACCAGTCATATATTAACCATTCCTCCAGAATTACAAGAAGAAGTTACAGTTATTGATTTTCCCTTACCCAACATCGAAGAAATTGATTATTTAATTCAGCAATTAATAGTCCCGGAAAAACTTAACTTAAATGGACTAGGAAAAGAACAATTAATCAAAGCCTGTCAAGGATTAAGTCGGGCGAGAATTAGAAGAGTTTTAGCCGCCGCTTTAGCAGCCAAAGGACAAGTCAACGAAACAGATATTGATAGAGTATTAGAAGAGAAAAAACAAGCAGTTCGCCAAACCGGAATTTTAGAATTTTACACCGCCAATGAATCATTAAAAAACGTCGGTGGCTTGGAAAATCTCAAACAGTGGGTGCGAATGCGTCAAGATGCTTTTACCGAAGAAGCACGACGTTATGGCATACCCAACCCCAAGGGCGTTTTATTAGTAGGAATACAAGGAACAGGAAAATCATTATCCGCCAAAACTATCGCCCATGAATGGCGTTTACCATTGTTACGTTTGGACGTGGGCAGATTATTTGGGGGTATAGTGGGAGAAAGTGAAAATCGCATTCGGCAAATGATACAATTAGCAGAAGCAATATCACCCTGTGTATTATGGATGGATGAAATAGATAAAGCTTTTGGTAATATTAATAGTGGTACAGATGGTGACTCTGGAACATCGCGCCGGGTATTTGGTACACTCATTACTTGGATGCAAGAAAAAACCAGTCCCGTGTTTATGGTGGCTACTGCTAATAATGTGCAAATATTACCAGCCGAGTTATTAAGAAAAGGCCGATTTGATGAAATATTCTTTTTAAATTTACCCACGGAAAAAGAACGCCATGATATTTTTAAAGTCCACTTGCAAAAAATCCGTCCTTCCCGACTGCGAGATTTTGATTTACAGAAACTTGCAAGTCATAGCGAAAATTTTAGCGGTGCGGAAATTCAACAAGTAATTATTGATGGTATGCACCGCGCTTTTGGTAGTTTAATAGATGGTAATAGGCGGGATTTTAGCACGGAAGATATTTTAGCTGCGGTATCGGAAACTGTTCCTTTGGCGGCTATTGCTAAGGAACAAATTACTAGTTTAAAACGCTGGGCTGCGGAAGCTGGCGCAAGAACGGCTTCTATTGATACGCTGTTAATTGAGGAGTTGAAGGTTTATTCTCAGCAGCAGGGTTTGGGTCCTTTGGAGGTGGATTAAATTCAATATTTTTTTAACGAACCACAGAGGCACAGAGGACGCGGAGGGAAGAGGTTTTGGAGAGATTTTTTATAGGAGTTGATTTTTTATGTCTCATTTTACAACTATCAAGGTGCAAATTAAACAGGGTGAAGTTTTGCTTGAGGTTTTGCAAGAGTTGGGTTATCAAGTTGAACAAAATACTCAAGTTCGGGGTTATATGGGTGATAAAACTAATGCTGAATATGTGATTCGTCAAGCTAATGGTTATGATTTGGGTTTTCGTAAAAATGGAGAAGGTTATGAGTTAGTGGCTGATTTTTGGGGTGCTGAAATTAATCAACAGGAGTTTGTTAATCATATTAGTCAAAGATACGCTCATAAAACTTTGATGGAAACAATTCAAACTGAGGGTTTTAATGTGGAGGAAGAGGAAGTTTTAGCAGATGGTACGCTGCGGGTTATTGTTGGTAGATGGGTTTAATTTCTGATTTATTGACCTTATTAAAAAGGAAAAATCATTATGGCTGAATATCAAAAGATTGAATATCGCATTGGTAAAGATGGTAAAGTTGTGGAACGGGTTTTAAATGTCACTGGTTCTAGTTGTGTGGAAACAACAAAAAGTTTAGAAAAATCCTTGGGAGAA
>Ga0315905_10001230_pt1 | contig 27555 bp, 15 predicted proteins | sample LakEriMetagenome_5_FD_203522 | JGI IMG/M metagenome (GOLD analysis project Ga0315905, IMG submission 203522) | Freshwater fungal communities from buoy surface, Lake Erie, Ohio, United States - Buoy 4 MA121 | ecosystem: Environmental > Aquatic > Freshwater > Lake | place: USA: Lake Erie, Ohio...
CTCCGCCTCCACCTCCGCCTCCTCCTCCTCCTCCTCCTCCTCCTCCTCCTCCTCCTCCTCCTCCTCCTCCTCGTCCTCGTCCTCATCCTCCTCGTGCATGTAGTAAAACGGCACGCCGCCGCCGCTCCCGCCACCCTCATGGTGCCTCAGCAACCGGTCCGCGAGCGCCGCGAGCGACTCCACGCCGTCGCCGCACGACGACGCGCCGCTCTGCCGGCCGACGACGAGCAGCCCGAGCAACCCCGCGCTCCTCGCGCCCCACACGTCCAGCAAGCGGTCGTCGCCGACGTGCAGCACCTGCGCGCGGGACAGCCCCAGCGCGGCGATCGCGGCGTCAAAGATGACCGGCGACGGCTTTTCCGCGCCCACCTCGGCGCTCACGACGACGGCGTCAAACAACGGGCCCAGCCCGAGGCCGTCGAGCAAGCCACGCAGCCGCGCGTCGTTGTTGCTGAGCACGGCCGTCTTGACGCCCGCGGCGCGCAGGCGCGCGAGCGCCTCGGGCGCGCCGGGCAGCACGCGCCAGGCGTCCGGCGTCGAGAAGTACCCGTAGAGAGCCCCGAAGACGCGCGGGGACGCCGACCCCGTGGACGCGGCGACGATGCCGCGCCAGAAGTCGTCGTCAAAGCGCGTCGGCGACGTCGAAGAGGCGTGGTCGGACGGCGAGTTGTACGCGGTGCGGTAGCGGCGGGCGATCTCGGACGGGGTGGTGCGCGCGGCTGCGTGCGCGTCGTGCTCGCGGAGGGCGCGGTGGTAGGCGTGCCCGACGGGCTCGCGGGGCTCGATGAGGACGCCGACAGCGTCAAACGTGACGCCGCGCAGGAGCATCGAGGGGCCCGTCGGGGGACGATTGCGGCGGCGGCGGGGGGCGGTTTGCTGAGTCGGCAGCGCCGCGAGCGCCGCCGCCGCCGCCGCCATCGGCAGCCCCGCTGCTGTTCCTGCTGCTGCGCCTCTGGCCGCCGTCGTCGTCGTCGTCGTCGTCGTCGCGCCTGCTCTTGCTGCTGCTGCTGCTGCTGCTGCTGCTGCTGCTGCTGCTGCTGCGAAGGGGCGCCTGGAGGTTGCTGCTGCTGGCCAGGCCGCCGCGAACGAGCAGGAGCAGGAGGAGAACGTCGGTGGTTCCTGCTTTTGTAGGTTCGTCCATCTCCTCCAAGCCAGCGCCAGCAGGCGACGTTGCGGCAGGCCGCCAGTCATTGTCGTTGATTTGTGTTGAGTCGTTAAGGAAGGGCGGATTGTGTTGGCATCTTGCGTTTGTGTGCGGGCGAGGGGCGGGCGGCGGACGCGATTTTGCAAATCGGCGCCGCGCGGTCGCGCCGGCAAACAGCGGGGCAGAGCGGCGGGACGGGGCGGCGACCGCGAGTCGGCCGCTCGACCCACCTCCGCGTCCTCCGGCCCGCCTCGCATGACCACCCTCCGTTGTACTTCATCCAAACCCGGCCCAACTCAAAACACCCAGTTCGTCCTCCCCCCAACGCCCTCATCCCACTCGCATCGCCATCGGCATCCGCACGCGCACGCACCACACCTCTGCCCACCACTCACCAGCAAGCCGGCCTCCAGCGCGCGTCCTCGTGTGTGTGTGCTCTCCCCCCCGCTTCCGCCAGCGCCAAAACACCCTAAGCCAGCCAGAGACGTCGAGTCGCCCGCGCGCGCAAACATGCGCCTGGCACACCATCAGCAGCAGCAGAGGACCGGCGCGTCGGCGCGGCCATCGACCCGCGCCGCCGATCGCAGCAACGTGCGGCCGACGACGGCGCGCCCCGCCGATCGCGATGTGAGCGCCGCCGCCGGCTTTGCGCCCAACAGCACCAAGAAGGCGGACGACGCCCCCCGCTTGCGCCGCGCCCAAGGCGAGCTCGGCCCTCAGGCCGACGCCGCCGCCGCGCAAAAGCGCGAGAAGCGCCTCTCCAAGGCCGCGGCCTCGGCGGCCGCGAAGCCCGGCGTCGCGCCCAAGGGCTTTCCCGACGGCTGGTCGCAGCTGGACGGCACCATCGACGACCTGCTCCCGCCCTCGAGCGGCAAGAGCACCAAGGCCGTCGCTTTGAAGACGGGCCGCGTCCTCGTGCTCTACCGCTTCGGCGACGACAATACCGTCTACGCCAGCGACGTCGAGTCGCCCGCCTACCGCTACCCGATGCACGACGCGCGCGTCTTTCGCGCCGACGCCGAGGGCAAGGAGGGCGCCGGCGGGGACCTGCCCGCGGCCGAGTGCCCGCTGGACGGGTCGATCTTTGACCTGCGCACGGGCGCGCCGCTCGTGTGGTGCCCGACCGACGGCAGCCTCGTGCGCGGCATGCTCGGCGCGCTCAAGCAGCAGTCGGCGCCGTCGCCGCTGCTGGTGCACCCGGTGTTCATCGACGGGCGCAAGCAGGTCTACGTCAAGGTGCGGGCGGCCAAGTAGGTCGGGAGGTTGGTTTTTTGTTGGTGTTGAGGTGTTGCACGGTCGCTCGGTCGGAGATCTCGAATTCCAATGCACAAAAAAAAGAATGGGATTGTAAGAACAGGTCTCTCTGTCGCGATTGAAGCAGGGTCGGTCAAAAGCGCGCTCTCGCACACCAAAGGGGGAAAAACAAAGGAAAAAAAACGGCCTCACATCGGCGCGATCGCCACGCCATAATTGGTCGCTTTGCCGCTCAGCCCGAGCCACTCGAACTTCTCCGGCATCAGGCTCCACGCGCCCTCCCCCGCGCCCAGCTGCAACATGCGCTGGTAGGACCGCGCAAAGTCGCTCAAAAACGTGGCCTCGTCGCGAGCGTACAGCCGCGCCAGGTCGGCAAACGTCGGATGCTCGAGCAGCGCCATGTCGGACGGCATGCGCACGACGGCCGTGCCGTCGCCCGCCGTGTAGACGGCCCCGTCCTGCCCGGGCTTGGGGACGTACTGCACGCGGCCGGTGCCCTCGACCGTCGTGGGCTCCCACTCGAGCGTGGTCAGGTCGATAAAGTAGCGGTTCTTGGCGGTTTCGCACCACGCGTCGCCGGCCGGCGTGAAACAGCCATCCCAGCCGCTGCCGGTCAAGTCCATCGCGCCAAAGCTGTGCCCGCCGCCGATCAGCGCGACGGCGTCGCGCGCCGACAGGCCCGCGTTGGCAAATGAGTAGGCTACGGCGGCACCGTTGAATGCGCCGTCGGGCATCCGCGCGGCCAGGGCGACAGCGCCCGTCGCATCGTGGCTCAAAGCATCGCGCCGCCCGGGCATCCAAGCTATCGGCGGGCCGCCCGCAACCTCGACCGCGATCGCGCTCGCAAACGCGATGGCGTCGGCCAGCGTCAGGCCCGGGTGTTGAGCCTTGAGCGCCTTGATCGTCTGCAGCGGCTCCGCAAGGCCCGCATTTTCGGGAAACGCGAGCTCGTGCGGGAAGCCGATCCAGGCGCCGTTGGGGCCGCCGAGGCCCGACGGTCCCGAGGCAGGGGAGTAGGTGAACGAGGCGTGGAAGCCGAGGCGCGCGGCCTTGGGCGCCTGCAGCGTGCCGTCGCCGATGGCCGCGACGACCGCCTGCGCAAAGGCCCTGTACTGGTCGGGCGAGCACGAGGAGGCGGCGCCAAACTGCGGCTGCGCCTGCGGCGCCCTGGTCTTGGCCGCCACGGCCTCGTACGCCTCCTTGGCCGCGTCGACGGGGAAGGGGGTCGTGCCAATGAGCCCGGCAAAGGGGCAGGACGACTTGGGGGCGGGCGGCGGCGTCGTCGACATGCTTTTGCTGCTGCTTGCGCGCGGGGGCGGCGGCGGCGTGAGGAGGGGCGCGCGGGCGCGCGGCGGGGCGGCGCGCGGCGGGGCGGCGGCGCCGCTGAGCAGCTGGGGGATCGCGGTCGGGCGCGCGCGCGCGTGCGCAGCGGCAGACGTGAGCATGCGTCGCATTCAAGAAGCGGCAGAAGCGGGTCGGGTTGGCGACGCGAGGGGCAAGCCGTGTGTCGATGGCGCGCGCACGAGGTCGACAGACCCTAGGTCTGTCTCGAGCGTCCGATCGATCGAGGCGAGAGGGCTGCAAGTAGAGCGGTGTGGCGGTGTCAACGCGCGAGCTTGTGTGAGGAGAGTGGTGTTACAGAGGGCACAGCGGCCGTCGTCGTCGCGCAACGAGACAAAAAATGGGTTGGGGTTGTTGTTGTTTTTCGCGCGCGCGCGCCGCCGGGCGGGGGGCATCCAACATGCGCCTCCTCCACACATCGCAAGGACACGAATCATCGTCCGCGCGGCAGCACAAACAGCAGGCTCTCCGCGGGCGGCGGGGGCCGGTGCTGCAGCGCGCGCGCCACCAGCGCGCCAAACTGCGCGGGCGGCAGGCGGCACCATGTCGGGCGGCCGGGGTGGTGATGGTGGTGGTGGTGGGGCCCGCGCGCCGCGCCCGACCCTCCTGCCGCCGCCGCCGCCGCCGCCGCCGACCCCCCTCCGGTCGCCGTCGCCGTCGCGTTGGCCCACCGCTCGTCGCACAGCGGGCCCGCGTGCGCCACGTCGCGGTACCCGAGCTCGCCGTGCAGCACGCGCAGCACGCGCTCGGCGCCGCCCGGGTCCCCCGCGGCCGCCATGGCCGCGGGCGACCACTCGACCGCCACGACCGCGGGCCGCGCCACGCCGCGCAGGTAGCCGAGCGCGCCGTCGACGACGCGCGCCTCGTGGCCGTGCGCGGCGCCGACGCGCAGGGCGCCGACCGACGTGTCGTTGCCGAGGACGTCCGAGAGGGTCAGGCGCGGGGCCGAGAGTGTGCAGGAGGGGCGGTCGCAGGCGGCCGCGTAGCCGCGCGAGACGCGCAGCGCGCGCTCTTTCGTGGCGGGGGGCAGCAGCGACGCGGTGAACGGCGGGCAGCCCGCGCCGGCGGCCGCCGCCGCCGCGGCCGCCTCGGCCGCACCGCGGCTCTCGAGCCCCAAGCACACGCGGCCGGGCTCGGCGCCGACGGCCGCGGCCAGCGGGGTGACGAGCGCGCCAAACCCGTTGTGCGCGACGGCCGCGCGCAGGGCCGACAGCGGGCGCGGCGCGAGCTCAAAGGCGACGGCGCGGTGGCCGCGGGCGGCGGCCGCGAGCGAAAAGAGCCCGAGGCCTGCGCCGACGTCGACGAGCGTGGCGACGCGGGGGCGGGGGCGGGGGGCGGCCGAAGGGGCAGCAGAGGCGGCGTCCCGTCCGGAGTCGGCTCCCGGCGCGCTCGCGCGCGTCGCCAGCGCGCCGACCAACGCCTCGAGCAGCGTCGGGCGGCGGTGCGCCGGCACGACGGCCGGCTGCCACTCGCCCCAGGCCAGCAGCGCGTCGCCGACGGCGTCGTCCCCGTCGCTCGAAGATGAGGGGGGGTCGCCGGCGTCGCCGGCGTCGCCACCCTTTTCTCCGTCGCCGGGCGGCACGAGCGCCGAAAAGGGCGGGTCGAAGGCGATGGCGACCGGGTAGTGCGCGACGCCCTCCGGTAGGCCGAGCGGCGGGTCCGGGCGCAGGGCCGCGCGCACGGCCGCGGCTTCGGGCGACGCGCCGACGACGCCGCGGGCGGGGGGCGCCGCCTCGTCGTCCGGCGGCGGCCTCTTTGCCCACGCCCGCTCGGCGCGGCGCAGCAGGGCGGCCGCCGCGCGCGCCTCGGCGGGGCCCTCCCACGTGCCCAGGGCGTGGTGCACGGCGACGACGCCCGGGGAGTCGCGCGTGATGGCCGAGCCGCCGTTGTTGGCGGCCGAAGCGCCGAACGCGACGAGAGGCAGGACGCGCACGCGCCACGGGTCCTGGCCGCTGTGCGGCCGCCCGCCGCGCGCAACGTCGCCGCCGCCGCCACCGGCGGGGTTGGCGGCGGCGGCGGCGGCGGCGGCAGCAGCCGTGGCCGCAGTGCGACCACCGCCGCTCCCGGCGCCCGACCCAGCCGCGTGCCGCATCAGCGCGTCGGTCAGCGCCGCCGCGCCCGTGCGCTCGGCCGTGTCGCGCACGGCCGACGCGGCGCTGTGGGTGGCTGCCGCGCCGCGCGCGACGCGCGCGCACAGGTCGCGGAGCGCCGGGTGGCCCGGCGCGGCGGCCAGCATCCACGTGGCGAGGGTGCGGCGGCGCGGGGGCCACGAGGCGATGGGGTTGGCAGGCTCCTTGGGTCGCGTCGCACCGTAACCGCCAACGCGGTTGCCCGCAAACGCGCCCCACCCGGCGACGAGCGTGTCGGCCGGCAGGATCACGTCGTCTAGCGGCCGCAGGCACTCGACGTCGGTGTCCGCGACGACGCCGCCGAACCGCAGCAGGGCCATGTACCGGAAGAAGTCGGCGCGCTCCACGTCCCGCGGCAGGCTCGCGTACGCCTCAAAGTATTCCGGATAAGCCGAGCGCACAAAGGCGGCGGCCGACGCGTCGTCCCAGACGCGCACGGTCCACCCGGGGCCCGCGGCGCGCGCGCAGGTGCGGGCGAGCGCGCGGCGGTGCGGGGAGGCGCGGTGGGCCGGCCACGTCTGGTGGAGGACGCGGGGGATGAGGCGCGGGGTCGTGCTTGTGGCGGCGGCGGTGGCTGCGGCAGGCGCGGCCAAGGCGGTGGCTGCTGCTGCTGCTGCTGCGGCCGCCGCCGCCTCCTGGGCGGGCGAGCGCCAAGGCCAGAAGGGCCAGGCGCCCAGCCCGCCCCACGACCAGAGCAGCACGGGCGGCGAGGAGGAGGAAGAGGCCGCGGAGAGGACGCCAGTGGCGTCGTCCGTGCTGGCGGCGCCGAGCGAGACGACGAGCTCGCCAAAGTCGGCGCCGAGGCCGCCGCCGTCGTCCATGCCGCCGCCGCCGGCGAGCCCCCCCGCCGAGGCTGCAGCAGCAGGGAGCCGGTGCCCCGCGCCCAGCTGCGGCAGGCCGGGCGCCACGCAGAAGAAGAAGCCGCACGAGATGGCCTGCATGAACAGCAGCGCCAGGCCGAGCGCAAACACGAGCCAGCAGATGGCTGGCCGGCCGCGCAAGGAGCGCAAGGCGCCGGCGCCGGGCCGCCGCGAGCCGCGGCTGGAGGGCCGGCGCGGCGGAGGGTGCAGATGGGGCGAGGTGGCGGCCGCTGCCGCTGCTGCGGCGGCGGCGGCGGCCACTGCAAACAGCTGCTCGTCGCCGACCGTCTTTGCACCGCTGCCGCTGGCTGCCGCCGCGTTGGGCACAAACAGCAGGCGCACGCCTGCTCCTCCGAGCGACGGCGGCAGCGGGCGAGTGTGTGCCCGATGCGCGCTGCCCTTGGTGTCGCTTGCGGCTGCCCGGGGCGCCTTACAGTCGCCGCCGCCCGCAATCCGCGCTGTATCGTCCTCGGAATCAGAGGTCGACCATGGTCGGGGCATGCGCGGCTGCTGCTGAGACAGCGGCTGCCCAGCCGCCGGCGCGCCCACAGGGGCCGCTGCAGCAGCAGCAGCAGGAGCGCCGCCGCCGCCGCTCAGCGAAGGGGGCAGCGGAGGCCGCGGCCAAGGCGGGCCGGCCCCCGATCGTCGGCCTGCGAGGCTGCTGGCGGGCGTCGGCGCGAGGGAAGGAGCAGCAGCAGCAGCAGCAGCAGCAGCAGCAGCCGAGGGGCCGCGGACGTCGGGGCGCGGAGGGCGCCCCGCCCGCGGTCTTGCCGCTGCGTCGGCGGCTGCTGCTGCTTCTCGTGCTGCTGTTGCTGCTGCTGCTGCTGCTGCTGCCGCCGCCGCTCTTCCGCCGTCCGCGCCTGCATGCGCGCCCGGTGGTGGGGGCGGCGGTCCTCCTCCTCCTCCTGCTCGCAGCTGCTCGCCGGCCGCGTCGTCGCCCGAGCGCGCCGCCGCCGACGCCGACGCCGACGATGGCCTGCCGTGTCGATCCCGCGGGCGTGGCGACGGGCCTGCCGCGCCGCCGCCCGCGTCATCGTCGCCGTCCTCCTCCTCGGGCAGCACTGGGAGCGCCGCGAAGGATCGCGTCCGGTGAGACGTCATCGTGTGCGGGGGGTGGTGGAGAGGAGGGGTAGGGCACAAGACAGAGGGCAAGACGCGCCTCTTGCCTTGATGGCCTCCCTCTCAAGCACCCGGACACGCGCGCGCTGGCGATTGAACCGTCGGTCAGCAGTCACGCTGACCGGCGGGCCGGGGGCCACGCGGCGATCCCCAGCCGCGCGGGCGCATCACGAACGGCTCTCTGTCTGTCTCTCTCGCACGAGGCAGCTGCGCGCGGCGCTGTGCAAGAAGAAGGCACGCGCGCCCTTCCGACGTACGTTCGCAATTGGGGACGGGCCGGCCTGGACGATTCGCGATGCGCAGCGTGTGGCGCGCGCGCGCGCACGTGTCGAAGAGAGGGGCGTCGGCGTTCGAGCGGCAAAAAGGGGTCAGGTCGTCGTTGTGGTGGGTCGTCGGAGAGAGGGCTGGGGTTGCAGTCAATCGAGGGGGAGCAGGAGCGCAGAGAGGTCGCTTTGGCTCGCCGGGAGGGGTGATCGTGTGGACGGACGCGGGGTCGAGCGGCACGCGTTGGAAGAGAGAGAGAGAGAGACAGAGAGCGGAGCGCCTGCCGCGGTTGCGGGAACGGCGCGCCGCGCCCGCGGCGCGGGCGGCCGCCGACGAGCGCGCCCGCTCTTCTCGCATGAATCGTCCGCAACCTTCTACAGTTACACGTCTCCACCGCCCCCCCGAGCCTTCTCCCTGGCCAACGCCGCCGCCGTGCAGTTCATGAGCCCGCGGCCAAAGTGCTCGGCCACCACGCCAAAGCCTCCGCCGCCGCCGCCGCCGCCGCCGCCCCCCTCGCCCGCCTGCTCGCGCAGCGCGCGGAAAAAGGCGTCCTGCTCGCGCGCGCTGCGCCGCAGGTGCCGCTGCACGTCGAGCGCGCGCGCGAGCTCGGGCGCGCACAGCGGGCACTCGCGGTCGCTGTCGCCGAGCGAGCGCAGGTTGAACGAGTGGCCGCACATAAAGTGCGCGACGGGCAGCTCGAGCGGCGCGCCGGAGGCCGCGCACCGCGAGTTCTGAAAGACGCGCGGGCGCGTGCTCAGGCGCGCCGCCTCGGCGCGCAGCGCGGCCGTCTCGGCGGCGAGCCGCGCGACGGCCGAGCGGTCGGCCTCGGCCGCGCGCGCGTCGCGCTCGAGCTCGCGGGCGACAAAGTCGCGCACGAGGGAGACGGGCAGCTTGGGGTTGCGCGAGAGGGCCTGGAGCACGGCGAGCGGGCTGAGCGCGGCGCCGCCGTGCCCCGCCGCAGCCCCGCCTCCGCCTCCTGCGCCGCCTGCGTCGCCACCACCGCCTGCGTCGCCGCCCGCCGCCCCGGACCCGCCACCGCCTCCCCCGGCGCGCCGCAGCACCTCGCGCACGTGCTGCTCGGGCGGGTCCGGCAGCGAGCACAGCCAGTCCAGGGCGTCGGCCCACAGCTGCGGGTCGCCGCCGCGAGACGCGTCGCCGTGCTCGCCGCACGCCGCCACGACCGCGCCCGCGTCGCCCGAGGCCATGTGCACGCGCAGGAGCTCGCGCGGCAGGCGCAGGCGGTCGTACAGGAAGACGAGGCCCGGGGTGAAGCGGCGCAGGCGGCAGAGGGCGAGCGCGTGCTGCGGGTCGTAGGCCGGCGCGTGCAGCATGTGCGGCTGCCAGCCGCGCGCGAGCAGCTCGCGCGCCTTGTCGCGGCGCTGCTGCTGCTGCTGCCGGCGCACCTGCGCGCTCGGCGGACGCTGCTGCTGCTGCTGCTGCTGCTGCTGCGGCGGCGGCTGCTGAGGCTGTTGCGGCGCTTTGGCGCGGTCCTCCTCGTCCGGCTCCTCGTCCGACAGGTACAGCTCCAAGAGCGTGTGGTAGAGCGCGCGCAGGCTGGAGTTGGCAGAGGTGGCGGCGGAAGTCCCGCCGCCGTTGGCGCCTCCGCCGCCGCCGCCGTTGCCGCCCCCGCCCAGCGTCGGCGGCGGCGCGGGCCCCGCGCCGTCGGCCCCGGGGGCCGAGTTGAGCACGTACTCGCACAGCAGCGTGAGGGCGACGGGGCGGTCGGCGAACAGGTGCGCAAAGTCCGCGACGCTCGCCACGTACGCCTGGTTGACCGCGCCGCCGGCCCCTGCCACCGAAGAAGGCGCCACGCACAGGTCCATCAGCAGCCGCGTCGCGTCCTCGAGCCGTGCCGCGACGAGCGGCCGGCCGTAGCGCCGGAGCGCCTCGGCGCGCTTGGCCCGGGGGAGCGCCTCGACGAACTGGAGCGCGCGGTCGTGCGCGGCGAGGTCCTCGAGCAGCACGCTGAGGGCCCAGTCGATGCGGTCGCCCGCGCGGCGCGCGACCGCCAGCGCGTGCTCGTAGTAGCCCGCCCCGCGCAGCACGCGGAAGGCCGTCTCGGCGTCAAACGGCAGTTGGGAGGCCGCCCCGTCACCGCCGCCCCCTCCTCCTCCTCCTCCTCCTCCTCCTCCTCCTCCTCCTCCTCCTGCAGCAGCGGCCGGCTGGTGCACGAACGCGTCCAGCTTGGCCACGTCCTTGAGCTTGGCGTAGCACGACAGCAGCAGCGTCGTGTGGTCCGGCCCCGCTAAGCCGCGGGCGTGCAGGCTGCCCAGGTACCGCGCCAGCAGCGCCACGCGCTGCGCGTCGAGGAAGCGCCGCACGACGTACGACGCCTCGAGCCACGGCGGCGGCGTCTCGAGGTACTGCGCCATGGCGGCGTCAAACTCCCCCCGGGCGTACAGGTGGTCGCCCCAGGCGCGGTGGATGGCGGCGAGGGCGCCGGCGTCGGCGCCGGACGCGCGCGCGACCTCGAGGGCCGTGCGGTGGAGCGATCGGCGCAGCAGGGCGTCGACGCGGTCGGCCTGGGCCGCCTCGTAAAAGGCGACGGTGCGGCCGTTGGCGAGGACGACGGCGAGCGCGGGCGGCGGCGTCGCAGAGGAGGAGGAGGAGGAGGACGACGACGACGAGGAGGAGGGGGCGACGGGCGAGGGCGCGAGCACGTGCCGCACGGGCGAGGGCAACACAAAGCTACCGGCGATCAGCTTGTGGCGGACGTCGAGGAAGGTGAGCGTGCAGGCCTGGGTGGCCGCCGAGGAGGAGGCCGAGGGCAAGAGGGCGCGGCGCGTTGTTGACGCGGCGGCGGCGCTGCTGCTGCCGCTGCTGCCGTCGCCGTCGTCGCCGCCGCCCGCGGCCGCCGCCGCCGCGCCTCCTCCTCCTCCTCCTCCGCCACCCGCCGCCGTCACCAGCACCAGGTAGCGGCCGAGCGCGTTGCTGAGGCACAACTTGCGCCCGGAAAACACCGTGCATCCGGCGCGCGTGTCCAGCGTGTAGTCGTACAGCGCATCGTCGCGCCCGACGACCAGCAGCGGCGGCGCGCTGGCGGCGGCCTCGGCGGCCGCTGCGGCCGCGGCGTTGGCAGCCGCCGCCGCTGCTGCTGCCGCCTGGTCGTCGTCGTCGTGGCCACCATCGAGGCCGCCCTCGCCGCTAACGAGCCCGCTGCCCGCGCCAAACGTGACCCGCGCCTCGGCGGGCCGCAGCGTCGCGGCGGCTGCGGCCGCCCCCGCGCCCAAGCCCCGCGGCTCGAGCACGACGCGGCTGCCGTCGCGCACGCGGAAGCACAGCGTCTGCGACTCGGTCGCGACGAGCAGGTGCAGGCGCTCCTGGCGCTCGGCGAGCGCGTTGGCGCTGGGGCCGTCGGCGACGAGCGAGCCGACGCCCGACGGCACGCCCGACCACAGCGCAGAGGCGTCGACGCGCAGGAGGTCGGGAGCCGCGCGCGGGGGCTGGCTGGTGCTGCCGCCGCCGCCGGCGGGTGGTGGCGGCTGCGGGGCCGCTTGCTGCCGCGGGGCGCGCGCGTCTGCCTCCTTGCCCTTTCTCCTCGCCTGCTGCTGCTGCTGCTGCTGCTGCTGCTGCTGCTGTTGGTGCTCCGCGGCGAGCAGCCGGAACTGCTCCTGCCGCTGCTGGTGCGGCGGTGCCGCCATCGCGAAAAACATGCGCGTGACGGCCCAGAGGTCGCCCGCGTCTGGGCGCGCGACCAGCTTGGCGACGCACGGGAGGCCCGGCTGCTGCTGCTGGTGCTGGTGCTGCTGTTGCTGCTGCTGCTGGTGCTGCGCTTGGCCCGAGGCCGCGCCGGGCTGGGCCGCGCCGGCGGGCAGCGCTGACCCGCCGCCGCCGATGCCGCCGCCGCCGCGCGGCGAGGCGAGGAGGCCCACCGTCGTCGCGAGGGCCGCGCTGCCCACGCCACCGCCGCCGCCACCGCCGCCGCCCCCGCCGGCCATCGTGTCGCCCTGGAACACGTACACGCCGCCGTTGGCCAGGCCGACCGCCACCGTCAGCAGCGGGGAGACGTCCTCGGTCGCCGCCAGGCACGTGGCCTCGCTCTCCGGGCGCTTGGCGCTGGCCGAGAAGACGCGCTGCACGCGCAACGGCGCGAGCGGGACTAGCGTTGAGGGCGAGGGACGCGCGGGAGGCGGCGCCTGCTGCCGCCGCTGCTGCAGCGCACCGCGCAGGCGCGACGCGTCCCACACCTTGACGGTCGCGCTCGACACGCCCGGCTCCTCGAGCCCGAGCGTGACGATCTGGTCGAGCCGGTCGGCGTAGGCGATCTGCAGGACGCGGTGGCCGTGCGCGGCAAAGGCGCCTAGGGCGGCCAGGCCAGCAGAGGGGGCTGCGGTGGCGGCCGACGACGCTGGCGACGCCGACGCCGACAAAGCGGGCGGCGCGAGAACGACGACGTTGCCCCCCTCGGTCCCGGCGTACGTGTGTCCCAGGCCGCCCCGAGCCCCGCGCGCGCACGCCACGCAGGTGGCGTTGGCCGGGACGCCATGCTCGCGCGCGTCGCGCTGCGTGAAGAAGGAGAAGCGTTTGAGGAAGGCCATGTCGAAACAACAAGTCGAAACCCAAGAAGGAGGTTGATGGAGATGCTTGCGTTCGCGGCACACAAACGGGAGGGGCTGCGTTGCGCGCCGTTGTCCCGCGCAGCCGCTGAGACGCACGTCGAACGGGGTGCTGTGGATCGTGCCCTGGGTGGTGGTCGTGAGGGCACGTGAAAGAGGCGCGGCGATGCGGGGCATCAGCGGCGGCGCCGCCGTCAAAGCCGGCAGCCGGCTCTGCTGACCGCGACGCCGTCGCGCGCGCGCGCGCGGGCGGGTCGAGCCCAAAGCCTCGCTTCGCTCCTCGCCGCGCTCACAACAACTCCGACGCACGTTCGCACACACGCACACACGCGCGCACACACGCCCACGCCGCACCACCCAGCTAAACCGAGCGTGACGCGTGCACGCGCGCGCCAGCAGCTCCCTCCTCTTTTCCCCCTCGGCCCAGATCACAAAGCCCTCCCTGCCGACAAGCGCCGCAGCATGGCGACGACGACGGCGGGCCGCATCTGGGAGCGGTTCTACTACGACTGCAACATCTACAAGCACGTCTTCGAGCCGCGGGGCGTGTCGTACGAGAAATACGTCGTCGGGTGCGTTTTTTGGACGAGCAGCAGGCGAAAACCCAACCGCGACAGCGCCGAGCCCCGAGCGCCCCCCGCGCGCGTCGTCTCTCTCTCGTGCGCCTGCACAGTGCCGACCGAAGCGTGCCGTCGCCGCCTGTGGGCGTGACCGATCACGCCGCCGGCGGCGCGAGGGGCCCTCTGTTGTCCGTCGGCGAACGGCGGCGGCGACGGGCCCGCTCGGTTCGCTCGCCCCACCCCACCCGCCGTTTGCTCTCGCTCACTCCATCCTCTCCCGCAAACCCCCGAGAAACGACAACCACAGGCGCCACGTCGCGCTCATCGTCGGCGGCTTCTTCGTGCTGCTGCACGGCATGGCCATGCCGATGAACCCGCCCTTCCCGACCATGGGTGCGTTTCCGGGCGAATCCACGTCTGCCGCCAGCAGCGCGACGACGACGACGACGACGGCCCCGCCGCCGCAAAAAGCCCTCTCGCTCACGCGCGCGCGCGCACACGCACACGCACACACACACACACACACAACACATACCACCCCCGAAAAACATAAACAGGCATGTGCCCCCCTGGGTACCAGGGCACGTTTGTGTGCGAGCCGGACAAGCGCAAGGCCATGGCGATGTACCTCGAGTGGAAGAAGACCGGAAAACTGCACCCGCCGGCGCCCAAGGCCGACGCGTCGCTGCTGCCCGCGGCGGCGGCCGCCGCCGCCGCGCACCACTGAAACCCCGCCCCGTGAAACGAATGCTCTCTCTCTGTCTATCTATCTATTTGTGTTAACAGGTGATGCGGATTAGCCTCAGCCCGGCGCGCCCGGCGCGTTGACGACCATCCCCCCAGCGGGCGTGAAGGGGTTGCTCACCTGGTCGTACGTCACCAGGCAGCTCCCCTTCATCAGGCCGAGCACCATGTCGGGCTCGTTGCGGAGCAGCCGCGCCAGCGCGGCAGCGCCCTCGGGGTCGCGCGCGCCCCCCGCGGCCGCGTACGGCTGCAGCGCGGGCAGCAAGCGAAACGCGTCCTCGACGGCGCGCTCAAACTCGGCGCCGCGCGCGCTCAGCACGACGGGAAACGCCTCGACGAAGCGGTCGACGCACACGCGCGAGGGGCCCAGCAGCACGCGCGCGTCGAGGCGGTCGCGCGCGGCGGCCACGTCGTCCAGGTCCTCGTCGAGCAGGAGCGAGAGGCGGCCCGCGACCATCTCCTCGACGTTGGCCAGGGGAAAGAGCGACTTGAGGCGCAGCAGGCGCGACGCGACGGCCGACGTGTTGCTGGCCAGGCGGATGCACGTGTCGGCCGACGCGCGCGCCAGCAGCGGGCCCAGCGACCGCGGCAGCAGCGGGGTCAGCAGCGCCAGGCGGCGCTCGAGCTCGTCGTCGGTCAGGTTGAGCTTTTGCGCGGCGACGCGCTTGATCAGGCGCAGCTTGAGGTCGTCGTTCCAAACGAGGTTGCGCTCGCTCATCTGCCAGCCGATGCCCCACGGGGCGCCGCCGCCGCCGACCCCCTTGTCGCTGCTGCCGCTGCTCAGGAGGGAGCGTTGGTGGCGGCGGGCGGCGGCGCGGGCGGTGGCGGTGGCGTCGGTGGCGGCGGCGGCGGTGGCGGTGGCGTCTTCTTCTTCGTCGTCGTCGTCGGCGCTGCTGTCGGGCGCAAAGATGTGCTCGATGGTCGCCTTGTTGCGGCCCTCGGGGGACTGGTACGGGTAGGCGGGCGGCAGTTGCTGATGCTCCTCGGCGGAGGCCCGGACGACCATCGACGGTGCGGGCGCTCTCCTCGCCCGCGGCGGCCGCGCAGAGGGCGCCGCAGCTGTAGATGTTCGCCTCAGGAGCATGTTGAAAATTGTGGATTGGTTGCGAGGAGGCGTGCGCCTCGCTCCCTTGAGAGGATTGGCGACGCGTCTGCCAAGGATGCCGACGCCGAACAACGCGAGCGTCTAGCGGCGCTGCCCGCCTCTCTGCGGCGGTTGCTTCCCGACGCGCGTGCGCGGGCAGTGTCGACTCCTTTAGCGGCTGTACTCACACGGGCTTGTACCACCTGTCCGCGATTGCCGACATCAACTCGGTCTCGTCGCTCCTGGCGCACGCGCACGCATCCCGGAGATCACCACTCGTCACCGGCAGCACCAGCCTCTTCGCGCGCGCGCTCGCGACGCTTCTGGCTTGCCTACTGTTGCAGACGCGAGCGTCGTCGCGCTCTCCTGTGCGCGCATCAGCGGCAGCGCGCGCACGCGTCCGCTCATTGCCACAGCAGACCGCCTCGCGCTGCTGCTGCTGCGCAAGCGACCGACCGACGCAGCGACGCAGCGACGCCCGGCGGCCGCCTCGTCCTTCCGATGGCGGCAGCGCCAACACTCCTCCCCCCGCCCTCCTCCTCCTACAGCCTCTGGTTCGCGCCGGCGGCCGGCTCGTCCGTGCGCGCCGTGCTGGAGCGCGAGATCGCGACGCAGGCCGCCAAGCACGGCAGCGACACGTTCGAGCCGCACGTGACCCTCCTGGGCGACCTGCGCTGCGCGGCGGGGGACGCGCCCGCGCGCTCGGCGGCCGAGCTGTTTGCGCGCCGCACCAAGCCCTTTCGCGTGTCGCTGCTCGGCGTCGCCACGGGCCCGACCTTTCACCAGTGCGTGTTCCTGCAGTGCGCCAACGAGGGGGCCCTCTCCGCGGCCCACGCCCGCATGCGCGCCATCTGCGCCGAGCAGGGCGTGCCGCTGGGCGAGGCGGGGGCCGCAACAGACGCGCCGCCGCCGCCCGCAGCCTACGCGCCGCACCTGTCGCTGCTCTACTCGGGCGTCGGCGAGGCCGAGCGCGCCGCGGCCGCGGCCGAGGCGACGGCGCGGCTGTACGGCCCGGAGTCCGATTACGGCACGCTGCTGGCGGACGACGGGTTCGACGCGCGCACCGTCAGCCTGTGGCACACGCCGCTGGACTCCGGGGGCGCGGCGGCGTGGCGGCTCGTGGCGGAGCTGCCGCTCGAGGGGCAAGAGGGGTGACGAGACAAGATGCTTGTGCGCGCGGTGTGCGTGCGTAGGGCGCCCCCCTCGTTCTTGTGATCACGCTCTCTCTCTATGTTGTAAGCTACGGAACTGAAGCTCGGCGGTTCTCATCGCGCGAGCGCGCGCACGCTCGCCCGTGAGCACGCCAAAAAAAACGAAATCGGGCCGTCGACCTAAAATAGCGCGGCCGCCTCGGCCATGTTTGTGTTCCTCAGGTAAGGAGGAGGGGGGGAGGTCGCAGCGATCGGAGGGGACAAATTGTCTCCGTCTGACACTCATCGCCCCCAAAAAACACCCCGCTTGCGAGCACAAACAAAACCACGCAGCAAGAAGCTCGCGCTGCCGGGCGGCGTGCGGCTGCGCTGCGTCGCGTGGCACGCGGCGGGCGAGTGGGTCGCGTGCGGCGGCGAGAACGGCCTGCTCAAGGTGTTTCGGTTTCGGCACGGGCGAGGCGGCGAGGATGACGATGGCGACGACTACTACTGCCACGAGGACGACGACGACGACGACGACGACGCGGGGCCTGGCCCAGCAACAGCGCCGCCGCACCACCAGACGCTCGAGGGCCACACGGGCGCCGTCACGCTCGCGTCCTTCTGCGAGCCGTTTGGCAAGCTGGCGACGGCCGACCGCTCCGGGCTCGTGATGGTGTGGAGTCTGCGGAGCCAGGCCATGGTGGGCGTCGCGGGGGGTGGTCGGGGGGACGACGGCATGCTCTGGGAGGAAGAAGCGGTGCATCGCGCGACTGCGGGACAGTGAGTTGCTTTTTGTTGGGGTTTTTCCGGGGGCGTTTTTGTGGCGAGCGGGAGGCGTCCGGCGGGGGGGTGGGGACGTGCGCCGGCCGCGGCCCAGTCCCTCGCTCAAAAAAGCCCCTTCCCCCCTCCCCCCTCCCCGAATCCGCCCCCCAAAACAGGCTGCCCCCGTCATCATCGCCATCGGCCTCCAAAAGAGGCGACCACGCTGCCGCCGCCGCCACTGCCGCTCCCCCGCCGCCGCCGCCGCCGCGCGTGACGGCCCTGCAGTGGAGCCCCAACGGGGAGCGGCTCGCGCTCGCCTACAGCGACGGCTCGGCCATGGTCGCGTCCGTGGACGGCCACCGACTCTGGCACGCGCGCATCACGTCCGGCTGCCCGCTCGAGCGCGTGTGCTGGCGGCCCGACGGGCGCGTGCTGCTGGCCGCCTCGGCCGACGGCGCCGTCACCGCGCACGACGCGCGGTCGTCGACCGGCGGGCAGCAGCAGAACGCAGGCGCAGTCGAGGAGGCGCTGTGCCGAGTCACGCTGCACTGCCGCGGCGACGACGACCAGGGCCCGGCTGCTCCGCCCATGCGCGTCGCCGCGCTCGAGTGGCACTGGAGCCGGCCGCTCGGCGGGGCAAGAGGCGGCGACAGCAGCAGCGCCATGTTGCCGCCGCCAGCAGCAGCAGCAGCAGCCAGCGTCGTCGACTCCACCACCACCACCTACAGCCAGCGCCACGCGCTACTCATCGTCTGCACCAACGGCGTGCTGCAGCTCATGCGCGGCGAGGCCGCCGACGACGACGGCGACGACGACGACGGCGCGGCCGTCGTGTGCGTCGACACGGGCCTGTCGGCGCCGCTGCGCGCGAGCTGGGCGCCCGACGGCGCCACGTTTGCGGTGTCAGGCCTCGCGCCCCCGCCCGCCTCGTCTTCGGCTGAAGCAGCTGCTTCGGCGGCGTGCATGATCCCCACCGTGCAGCTGTACACCTCGGCCGGGGAGCACCTGCACACGTTTCGCGTCGACGCGGACCGCAAAAACGGCAGCGGGGGCGGCGGGGGCGGGGCGGCGACGGCAGCAGCAGCCGTCATGCCGATCGAGGGGCTGGCATGGGAGGGCGCCAACGGCGGCCGCACGCGCGCCCGCCTCAGCTTGGCCGTCGGCCCCGCCCTGCTCCTGGCCAACGTGCGGCGGCCGCACCTGTGGGCGCGCTTTGGGTGCGGGGGCGGGGGCGCCGCTGGCGACGACGGCTGCACGATGATCGCCTACGCGGCCGGGGGGGACGGCGATGGGCCCGCCTTCAACAGCGGGCGCGCCCAGCGGCTCGTCATCGCAGACGCCGGGGGGCTCCTGGCTGCGCTCGACCACGGCACCGCGGCCGCTGCCGCTGCTGTCGCTGGCGCGCCCCCGCTCCTCCCGCGCCCCCGCGTCTTTGTCAAGAGCGCCCCGTGCAGCCGAGTCGCGGGCGTCGGCGGCAGCCATGCCCAGGCCACCATCGCCAACATGGCGAGCGCGGGCGATCTGTGCGCCCTGGCCTGCAAGGACGGGGCCGGAGCAGCAGCAGCAGCAGCAGCAACAGCAGCAGCAGCAGCAGCAGGGGATGGCGGCGCCGGGTTGTTGCGGCTGGCGCTCGTCGATGCGGCTGGCGAGGCCGTCGCCACGCAGGCGCTGCCGGCCGGCGCGAGCGCGCGCTTCCTCGCAGCCGCGCGTTTGGGGTTTGGGGGAGAGGAGGGAGGCAACGAGGACATCATTGGAGACAAGGAGGACGAGAGCGACGGGGAGGAGGAGGAGGAGGAGGAGGAGGGCGACGACGAGCCTGGCGCCGCAGCAGCCGTGGTGGCGGCGGCGGGCGAGGACGGCGGCGGCGTCTTTGTCTGGTGGTGGCGGCGGTGCCGGCAGCAGCAGCAGCAGCAGCAGCAGCAGCAGCAGCACAAAAGGCAGCAGCAAGCGGCCGCCACGTGCTGTTGGGGCTTTCACGTCGACCACCTGCCCGTCGGGCCCGCCTCGCAGCAGCAGGCCGAGCAGCGCCAGCAGCAGCAGCAGCAGCGCCGGCCGCCGCTCTGCGCGGCGGCGGGAGCACAAGCAAGAGCAGCGTGGAGCAAAGCTTTGGCGGCCCCCGTGCAGGACCACATCACGGCCCTCGCCCTCAACCGCACGGGCACGCGCTTGCTGATTGGCCGCGAGTCGGGCGTGGTCGCCGAGTACGCCCTGGCGTGGCCGCCGCAGTCGCGCGGCCGAGCGCCCCCCGCCCCGCCCCAGCCCGTCGTCGAGCTGCGCGCGCGCCACCTGCTGCGCTGCTGCCCGAGCCGCCTCGAGTACAACAGCGACTGCTCACTCGTGGCCGTGCTGAGCAACACAGGCGACCTGAGCCTGCTGGCGCTGCCTGTAGCCGCCGCCGCGCCGCCGGTCGCCGGTCCGCTGTCGTTTGCGGCGCTGGCGGCGTCCCCCTCCTCCTCCTCCTCCTCCTCCTCCTTTGCGGCTCCTCTGCCGTGCGGCGGCGCCCCTCCTCCCCCGGGAAAGCACCTGCCCGCCGTGCGGCACGAGGTCTGGGACATCTGCTGGTCCTCGGACGAGCCCCTCAAGCTGGCGGCCATGGAGCGCGAGCAGCTGCGCGTGCTGCGCTGCCCCTCGCTGGAGCCCAGCGACGGCGGCAGCAACGAGGAGGACGACCCTCCCCGCCGCCGCCGCCGCCGTGCCGAGGAGCGTCGCTGGTGCCGCGGCATGCCGCACCTGCTCGACTACGGCTCGCTTAGGGTGCTCGGTCTTGCGCTCGACTTGTTGGTGGCGGCAGCGGTTGCGGTCGGGCCGAGCAGCAGAGGTGGTGGTGGCGGTGCCGGCGGCGCCTTGTCGTCGTCGTCGTCCTCCTCCTCCTCCTCTTCGGCCGCCCTCGCGTCGGCCGCGGCCGACCTGCTCGCGTCTGGGCGCGCCGTGTTTGTGCACGAGACCGAGGTCTTGAGGCGCGCGCGGGCGCTGGTGGCGCGGGCGGAACAGAAGGCGAGTGCACATGACGGTGGCGGCGGCGGCAGCAGCAGCAGCAGCAGCAGCAGCGGCAATGGCACGGTCGCGCAGCTGGCCGCCGAGCTCGCCGCGCTGGCGTCGTCTTCAGCGGGCGGCGGCGGCGGCGGCGTCGAGCGGCAGCGGCAGCAGCGGCGCGACCAGACGCTGCTGCACCCGCGCCTGTCGCGGCTGCTGGCCGATCACGCCCTCGCCCGCGGGGACTGGGCCATGGCCGAGCGCGCGCTGCGCGCGTGCGGCGACTACGGCGGCGTCCTGCTCGCGCGCAGGGGGGCGCTCTTGTCGCAGCAGCAGGGGTCGGCGTCGTCGGCGGCGGCAGAAAGCTTTTCAGGGGTCGCGGCGGCCGAGGCGGCGCTCCTGCGGCGCGAGTTTGCGGCGGCCGAGCGCGCCTACTGCGCGGCCGACCGCGCCGACCTCGCCATCGCCATGTGGCAGCGCCTGGGCTGCGAGCGGCGCGCGGAGGCGCTGCTGCTGCGGTCGAGCGAGGGTGGTGGTTTTGGGGGGAGCGGCGGCGGCAGCAGCGGCGCTCGACGGCCGCCGGCGAGCGCCGAGCTGACGGCGTGCTGGCACCGCCGGGCCCGCGCGGCCGCCGAGCGGCGCCGCTGGTCGCGCGCGGGCAAGTACCTGGCGCTCTGCCTCGACGCGGGCACGGGCGCGGGCGCCGTGGCGGCCGAGCGCGACGCCGTGCGGTGGCTGCACCACCCGGGCGACAGCGGCGGCGATGGCGGCGAGGACGGGGGCTGGGGACGGCTGGCGCGCCTCGCGACGTCGGCCGAGCGCGGCCTGCCGGACGGCAGCCCGCTGCTGGCCGTGCTGGCCGCGCGGCTGAAGAGCGCGGGGCTGGACGCGGCGGCTGCGGTGGCGGTGGAGAGGGGGCGGCTAGGGGGGTTTGATGGCGAGTTTTAGCGGGAGCGTCGGCGTCGGCGTCGGCGTCGGCGTCGGCGTCGGCGTCGGCGTCGGCGTCGGCGTCGGCGTCGGCGTCGGCGCCCTCGACTCCAAAAACGAAATCGACGCAGCGCGAGCCACGAGAGCACACGCATCACACACACACACACACACACACACGTGTACACGCGTATCCCTCGACCTCCCGCGAGCCGCTGCTACGCGCTCCGCAGCCAAACAGACGGACGCCTGCTCCCCCTCTTTCAAAACCGAGTGCTCCGACAGCTCCGAAGCTGTGCGGCACGACCAAGCAAGCATCCAAGCGCCGCGAGACAACACACATCCCACACGACAACACCACCCCAACCGCCATGGCGCCCCCCCCGCCAAGCCACGCCGCCGCCGCGGGCGCAGCAGCAGCAGCAGCAGCAGCAGCAGCAGCAGCAGCGGCGACCACGGCGAGCCAGTCGGCGGTCCTCCTGCCCCCGACCCTCGCGCTCACGGTCGTGGCCGGCCCCGTCAAGGGCTCCACGTTCACGAGCAAGTTTGGCGCGAGCAGCGTCACCATCGGCCGCATCGTACGCGTTGACTTCACCCTGCGCGACGAGTCGGTGTCGTCGAGGCACGCCGAGGCGCGCTGGGACGCGCGCCGCCGCGCGTGGACGCTCGTCGACGTCGGCAGCTCCAACGGGACGCGGGTCTTGTCGTCGTTGTCGTCGGGCAAGGGCGGGGCGGCCGCGGCGACGGCGGCGGCGGCGGAGGACGAGGAGCAGGGGGAGAAGCTGGCGGAGGGCAAGCCGCGCGCGCTCCAGGTGGGCGACCGCATCTTTTTGGGCCCGGACACCGAGGTGCTCGTGTCGGCGGTCGGCGGGGACGGGGACGAGGACAACGGGGGGGCGGCGGTGGCGGCGGGCGTGGAGCGGCCAGCGGCGGCGGCAGCGATGAAGGACAAGGCGGCACCAGCCCAGAATGGGCAAGCGGACGCGGCAGAGGCAGCAGCAGCGGCGGCAGAAGCAACTGCAGCAGCAGCAGCAGCAGCAGGCGGCGGCAAAAAGGCCAGGCGCAAGACGGGGGCCGCGCCGGCCCCCGCTGCTGCCGCTGTGGCCGCCGCCGCCGCCGAAGAAGAAGAGGAGGCGGCGGCCGCCGCCGCCGACGCGGCCCGGCTGCGCAAGCAGGGGGACATGCTCCGCGAGTACGCGGAGGCGGCGCAGGCGCGCGTGCGCGCGGCCGCCGAGCGCGAAAAGGCCGAGATCCGCGCCGAGTGGGCCGCCAAGCGCGAGGCGCTGCTGGCGCTCGCCGCGTCGGCGGCGGCGGCGGCGGGAGGAAACAAATAATCATGACGAGTCGTTCTTTCTCGGGGTGTGTACGTTATTGTTTACACGCAAGCGTTCCTGACATGAAAGAAACGGTGGCGCGCGCGCGCGTGCGTTTCGATCCTCTTATCTTCAGTGGTGGCCAAACGGCGACTCGCCCTTGGCGACGGCCTCGTCGAACGACCGCTTCTTGGCGCCCTTCATGCCCGCGTCCAGCTGCATGAACACCCAGATGCTAAACGCGTACCCGACCAGCAGCGGCGTGTGGTGCTTGAAGAAGCGTTGCCGCATGTAAAAGGGAAAGGACCGCTGGAACGGGTGCGGCGGGTTGGGCGGCAGCGCGGCGGCGTCGGTCGGCGGCGCGCGCAGGATGTTGCGCATGAACTGCTCGGTGAGGACCATGGCTCTTTGCTTTTGTGCGTTTGGAGAAAGGGGCGGTCGGTCGATCGCGGCCCTGTGTGTTCGGGCGGTGTTGAAAGCGCACCACCACCGCGTGGGCTCTGGGCGCCGGGGGGCAACAAGCACAGAGAGCAGGGGTTGTTGTCGGGCTCTCGCGCGTCGCTCCTCGAGGGCCGCGCGCGCGCCGAGCGGATCGCACGACGGGGGTGGGACGAGGCGGGCGTGACGGTCCTTCACGTCGCGGCGTGCGGGGGTCGGGGCTCCTCCTCGGCGCGAGCGGCTTACGGAGGTGCGAGAAGAAAAAGGGGGGACGAGTGTCGATCTGAAGGAGACACGGGGGGCAGAGGTGAAGACAGAGAGAGCGTGGGCGTGTGTGCCTTGGCTCTGTGTTTGTGTGTGTATCGGCTCGAGAGAGTGAGGAGACGCGTGTGCTGGTTGCTGTGTGTTGGTGTGGTCGTGACGCGCGCGTGCGCTCGCGCGAGTCTTTGTTGTCGCGCCGCTCCGCCCGTCGCCGGCGGGCGCGCGCGCGCTACCGCCTTTGAGTTTCGACCAGGCGCGACTTCATGGCCCACTTCTGCCGTAGGCATCAGCTTCAACAGTAACTCGGACCCGCTGGTCGCTCCCGACATCACACTTGAACCGTCTCCGCCGCCTCATTCCTCATCACACGCACAGCGAGACACCAACCAAGGCGCGCCCCTCACGCACCCCTTGGTCTCCCTCCCTCGGTTCGCGCGCGCGCAGCAAGCAGCCAAGTGCAGCGCGCGCCGCGCAGTCACAACCGACGGGAGTAGGAGGCGGCGGTAGGCACGACGATGGGCGACAACGAGGCCGGCAACGGCGCGGCGGCGGCGGCTCCCGAGCCTGCCGCGCCGGCGGGGGCAGCCGAGCCCGCGGCGGCGGCAGCGGTCGCGGCGGCGGCAGCACCTGCAGCACCGGAAGCAGCGGCAGCGCCCGCCGCGGGCAACATGCTCGACCACTTGCTCGGCGGCGACGACGACGACGACGACGACGACGACATGGAGGACGACCCGATGGGCGACGCGGACGAGGCGGAGGAGCAGGGGGCGGACGCACCAGCAGGAGATGGCGCGCCGCCGCCCGCCGACGGGGGCGGGGAGGCGGCGGCAGCAGCAGCTCCAGCGGCGGCAGCCGCCCCCATGGAGGAGCAGAACGACGCAGCCGACCCCGCCGGCCCGGCTCCGGCCGTCGAGGAGGAGAAAAAGCCAGGGGCGGCGGCGCCGCCAGCCAAAAGCAGCGCCGGCAGCACCACGCGCTACTTTGCACTGCAGGGTCACGACCCGCTCAACGTCCAGCGCGGGGTCGAGGCCGCCGCGTGGTTTGCGGCCGACCCGGCCGTCGCCGCCCGCCTCGCGGACGCCTTTCGCGACTGCGGCGACGTCCGCCTGTTCGTCACGTGCAAGGGCAGCGGCAAGTTTCAGGGCGCGTGCAAGATGACTTCCCCGGACGCGCCTGCTGCTGCTGCTGCTGTCGAGTGGGTTCGGCTCGTCAAGGAGGCGGGCGGCGGCGGCGGCGGCGGCGGCGGCGGCGGGAGCGGAGGTGGCGCGGCGGCCGCCCCCACAACCTTTGCCGTCGAGTGGACGCACACCGAGCCCGTGCCGTTCTGGGCGCTCGCGTCGATCAAGACCGACCGCCGGCCCTTCACGCGCGCGGCGGACGGCGAGGAGATCGAGGCCGCGGCCGGGGAAAGGGCGCTCGCCTTGTTCGCTGCCCCCCCGGCGAGGTCAGCTGGCGGCGGCGGCGGCGGCGGCGGCGGGGCGACGCGCAGCCCCAGCCCGAACCCGACGACGGGCGTCCTGGACCTGGCCGACATGTCTTACGAGCGGTACGTGGAGCTGTACGGCAAGGTGCAGGCGCGCCTGCGGGAGGCCAAGGCGGCGAGCGGCGGTCCTCCGATGCCCGCTGCTGCTGGTGGGCCGCCGGCGGTGGCGGGCCCTGCCGCCCCGCAGATCGTCCCCGAGGAGCAGTACGTGCAGCAGTGCTACGCGATGTACCGGCAGCGCGGCCTCCCGCCGCCGCCCGAGCCCGCGATTCGCGCGCACTACAGGCAGGCGCTCCAGCAGCAGCAGCTACAGCAGCAGCAGCAGCAGCGCGGCATGGCCATGGGCATGGCCATGGGCATGCACCCAGTGATGCCGATGCAGATGGCCGCTGGGCCGATGTATATGGCGATGCCGCCCCAGGGGATGGCGATGGGAAGAGGAGGGCCGATGGGACGCGGCCACGGGGGAAGATATTGACAACCGTGTGTAAGGTCGCGCGCCTGGACAGCTCGATCGATCGAGCGACCGAGCGACCGAGCGACCGAGCGACCGAGCGACCGAGCGAGCGAGCGAATTGTCGGTCGATCGATCGATCGATCGATCGATCGATCGATCGACCGACCGACTGATCGATCGACCGACCGATCGATCGATCGATCGACCGACAATTCGATCGATCGATCGACCGACAATTCGATCGATCGGTCAATCGATCGACCAACATTTCGATCGATCGGTCAACCGATCGAACGACAATTCGATCGATCGGTCAATCGATCGACCGACCATTCGATCGAACACACACGTCCGAGCCGCCGTTATGCGTCGGTATTGCGTCCCATCCTTAGTTGGCTGAGCCAGGGGGCCGATCGACTCGCGCACATGCGACCCGGAATCGATTGTCGGAGGAGGAGTCGATCGATCACTGCGCGCGCGCGCCTGGCTCGTGTCGATCGACAGAGGGTTCGATCGATCAATCGATCGATCGTTGACATCGACGGCTCATGCGTCGACCGACCGACCAAGGAGCCGGTCGATCGATCGATCGATCGCCCATTGCGCGCGACCGGGACGAGAAGAAGGATCGATTCTTTGGTCGAGCGCGCGACGATGCGAAGGTGATCTTCCACCATGCGGGCGTGCGACGAGGCCCTCTCTCTCGGATGCAACGAGAGGACGAGCTCGGCGGCGGAGGGGGTGAAGCGAAGCGCGAACGAGGGGCGCGGCAGTGAGAACTAGGGGGGTTCGGCTTACACTCTGAGTAATGTTTTTCCGTATATTGAGTTGTGTGGGCGTGTGCGCAAGATAAGAAGGCCAGAAGGGCGTTGCCGAAAGGATGATTGGGCGCGCAAGCCGAACGCGTAAGCAAAAAGGCGCGTGTTTGTCGATCGCAGGGCCGAAGAATCGGCAAGTCGCAAAGGGGGAAGAACAAAAGAAATCGCGGCGGCCGTGCGCGTACGGCCCGGCGCTGCGCACGCGCGAGCCCGCGGAGGACCCGCACCGCACCGTCTGCATGCAACAACGAAATCGACCGCGCTTGGGCCGTCGACCAAAAAAGAACCGGTCGGCAAATCGATCGATCGATCGATCGACCGACCAAAGGGGTCGGTCGGTCGACCCCACAAGATCGATCGACCGATCGATCGACCGTCGCGTGCTGCTGGTCTATCTATCTCATCCGGACGTCGTCGCGTTGCCGCCGCCGCTGCGGTACATCGCGTACAGCGACTGCATGCGCAGCTGCTGGCCCTGTCGTTTTTTCGGGGGGAGGGGGGGGGATCCAAAGGAGGGGTGAGCGACCTAGAACAAGCAACGAGACGCCGCGCCCTCCCATCAAACTACGAAAGGCGGCGCCCCTGGTCTAAGCCGCGCGCTCATGACCATATCACTCGGGTCGCGCGCGACGGAGGATTTTTTTTTTTATTTTTGGCGGGGGCGGGGGGAGGGGGGGGCGTCGCTGCCCCCCCGCCTCGTCACCTGTCCTTCTCCGCCCGTATTTCATGCACGCGCGCGCGTATCGGCGCGCCACACAGTCCCTTCGTGACGCGCGAGGAATGAATGGATGGCACGCCCGCAGCAAACGGGGCGATGGGGCAAACACTCACCACCGTGAAGGCCTCCATGCAGGCGTCGTCCGCATAGTCCATCGGGTTTCCGACGGGATCGAGACCGGGTTTTCCCGGGCACGTTTTCCTTGTCTTTTTTTTCCCGCAGCCTTCGCTTGGCCCTGCCGCGAAGGCGGTGTCGTGCACGCTGTCGCCGGGCGCCTCGCAGCCGTGCTCGAAGACATGGTAGAGGCCGAACCAGTGCCCGATCTCGTGGACGGCCGTCCAGCCCATGTCGTAAGGTTTGTACGTGCCGCCCGGGAGCGTTGCGAAATGAAGAACGACGCCGTCGGCCGAAAGATCCGTCGTCGCTTGCCACGGCCACGACGAAAACCCGAGCACCCCGCAATCGGAGAGGTCGGTGATGTAGAGGTTGAGCGCGCCCGGGCCGCCTTTGCGGTTGGCGGCCTTGACGCTGGTCTCGACAGATTTTTCGCACATGCCAGGCGCCTTTACGCGGGCAAGACCTTCAAGAGCGAAGATCCATTTGACGGGCGAGTCGGCGGGCGTGCTGTAGGCGTCGTTGAGGACGTCGAGCTGCGCCTGGACCGTGGCGTCGGACACGAGGGAGCGGCCCGTCGCGTCGGACACGACCGTGACGTAGGTCGCTACCTCGATCGTGCGCTGAGCGTTGTCGGAGGACGACGATGGCTCGTAAGCTGCCTCGCGCGCCGCGCGGACTGCGTGGGCGCGCTCGAGCCGTTGGCGCACCGCCTCGACCGGCGCGTGGGTGCCGCAGCGTCGAAGCGACCGCTGGCGGCCGGCAGACGACGCGGGGTCAAAGCCGAGCGGGCGCTGCCATGATGATGATGACGATGATGGCGATGATGACGCGGTGCCCGACGCGGCAGCGAGGAGGAGGAGCAGGAGGAGGAGGAGGGAGAGGCGACACGGCGCTGTGCTGGCGCTGTGCTGGCGGCGACCGCGCGGCGCCCCTCCGCCTTCTCCCGTCACCATGGCTGAGGCGCCGCTACCGCCCCGACGGCATGGCCGCGCGGACGTTTTGTCGGCTGGACGCGTGAGTCCCACGCGGTGGGCGGCCAGCGCGGGCGGGCCTTCCGGCGGGGGGGGGGGGGCGGGGGGGGGGGAGCGGAACGTACGGGC
>Ga0315905_10001231_pt1 | contig 27530 bp, 25 predicted proteins | sample LakEriMetagenome_5_FD_203522 | JGI IMG/M metagenome (GOLD analysis project Ga0315905, IMG submission 203522) | Freshwater fungal communities from buoy surface, Lake Erie, Ohio, United States - Buoy 4 MA121 | ecosystem: Environmental > Aquatic > Freshwater > Lake | place: USA: Lake Erie, Ohio...
CCTGGGTGGCCGAACTGAATGCCACCAGCAGCGCAAGCAGCGCGATCCACTCGAGATGCTCCCGCGGATCCACCAGCGCCATCCCCGCAAGACCTGCCGCAATGCACAGCTGCGAGAGCAGCATCCAAGAGCGACGGCGGCCGAGCCGGGCTGCGAGGAAAGGAACAGGCACCCGGTCGACCACCGGCGCCCAGACCACTTTGATCGAGTAGATGATCCCCACCCAGCTGAAGAAGCCGATCACGGAGCGCTCGATGCCGACATCGCGCAGCCAGCCCGAGAGCGTGGCATCGACCAGCAGGAAGGGAAGGCCCGCGCTGAAGCCCAGCCACACCATCGCCAGCACGCGCGGGCGGCTATACACCAGCAGGGCCTCACGCCACCCCCTGCCGGCAGAGGCCTCGCCGGGCGCAGGCGCGTTCAATCGCGGAAATTCTGGAACTGCAACGGCGCCTCGAGCTCGGCCTTGCGCAGCATCGCGATGGTCTCTTGCAGTTCGTCACGCTTCTTGCCCGTGACCCGGACCTGGTCGCCCTGGATGGAGGCCTGCACCTTGATCTTCGATTCTTTCACCAGCTTCACGACCTGCCGCGCCAACTCGATCTCGATGCCGTGGCGCATCGTGATCTCCTGCTTCACGATGCGCCCGCCGCCCTGCACGTCGGCCTCTTTCATGGCGCGTGCATCGATACCGCACTTCGCCACGCTGGTGCGCAGCACATCACGCATCTGCTGGATCTGGAACTCGCTCTCGGCGTGCAGCGTGACCACACGGTCCTTGCGCTCGAAGCCCGCATCCACGCCCTTGAAGTCGAAGCGGTTGGCGATCAGGCGGCTCGCCTGATCCACGGCATTGGTGAAGACGTGGATGTCGACTTCGGAGACCACATCGAAAGATGGCATGGGAGTTGTCCGGCAGCGGCGTCGGGATGGGGGATAATGCCCGCATGCAACAGACGCCCACAAGCGAAACCCCCGACACCTGGCATGTGCTGGGGGCCGGTGCCATGGGCTGCCTGTGGGCGTCCTCGCTCGCATCGTGCGGGTATGCGGTGCGGCTTCTGCTACGCGAACCCCCGGCACAAGCGGGTTTACTCGACATTCGCCTGAACGGGCTCGATGGCAGCAGCCGCGAGGTACAGGTCTGCGCGGATGGCACCGGCGATGCCTCGCCCATCCTGAAACTCCTCGCCTGCACCAAGGCCCCTGCCCTGCTGCCCGCGCTGGAGGAGGTCGCACACCGGATCGCACCCGGCGCAGCGGTGGTGCTGTTGCAGAACGGGATGGGTTTCCACGAGGCGGTTGCGGCGTTGCTGCCGCAGGCGCGGGTGTTCTGTGCGCTGACCACCGAGGGCGCGTTCCGCGAAGGCGCGTTCACGGTACATCACGCCGGCCAGGGCGAGACGCTGCTGGGCGCATGGTCGCAGACAGACGCGGCGGCAGCGCCAGCGCTGGCAGCCGAACTCGGCCGCGGCGGCTTGCGCGTGCGTATCGCAGAGGACATCCACGAGGCGCTGTGGAAAAAACTCGCCGTGAACTGCGCCATCAACCCGCTCACCGCGCTGCACGGCTGCCCTAACGGAGCGTTACTGGAGCGCCCTGCGCTCAGGCGGGAATTCGAGGCGCTGTGTGCGGAACTCGCCACGGTCCTTAACGGGCTGGGGCACACAGGTATCGCCACGAGCATCGGCCAGGACGCCGCCCGCGTGGCTCAGGCCACCGCGGCCAACCGCTCCTCCATGCGCCAGGATCTGGAGGCGGGGCGGGAAACCGAGATCGCCTTCATCACCGGCTTTCTCTGCGAGCGCGCGCGGATAGCCGGGCTGCCGTGCCCCTTGAACGAGGCTCTCTACGGGGCAGTAAGGGAGAGAGAACGGCGCGCCGCGAACTGAGTGTTCAGCCGCCCTGCCGCGCCTTGTCGAGGAAGGCGCACAACTGCTCGGCTCCGTTGAGGGTGCGTGCCGAGTGGCGCTGCATCAGATCCGGCGGAATCACGAACACATGCCCGCGGCGCACCGCCGCAATGGCGGGCCACGCCTTCCACATGTCCATCCACGCGGGCCTGCCCTCGTTGCTGCCGCTGGCGATGATCACCTCCGGATCGGCCTGCAGCACGGCCTCGATGCTGACATAAGGCACCAGCGGCACCGCCGTACCGAAAACGTTCACACCACCGCAGAGCTTGATCACATCGCCCACGATGTGACGGTCGTTCAGGGTCATCAGCGGCTCGTCCCAGATCTGGTAGAACACCCGCACCGCCCGCTTGCCCTGCTCATGCGTGCGCAGCGCCTGCAGTCGCCGGTTGAAGTCGTCGGCACGGGTAGTCGCCTCCTGCTCGTGCCCTACCAGCCTGCCCATGCGGACGAAGAGTTTGGGTATGTCCTCGAGCACGCGGGGCTCGATTTCGAACACAGGCAACCCCAGTGCGCGCACGCGTGCAGGGAATTGGCCGTTCCCGCTTTGCCATCCGAGCACCAGATCGGGCTCCAGGGCCAGCACCGCCTCGTAATTCACGGATGCATGGTTGTTTATGCGCGGAATGGCCTTGGCAGCCTCCGGATAGTTGCTGTACTCGTCCGCCCCGAGGATCAAGCCGCCGGCACCGATGTGGAAGAGGATTTCGGTGATGCTGGGCGCGAGCGAGACGATGCGCTTTGCGGGTGCTTCCAGCGTGATCACATGGCCTGCGTCGTCGGCCTCGGTGATCGCGCCCGCGCAAGCCGCTCCTGCAGGCAGCAGCAGGGCAAGCCACACCCACGCCACAGAAAGCGCCGACATCAGTGCACCACCATCGGTGCGCCCGTGATCGGGTGCGGCATCACCATGCAGCGAAGCCCGAACACGCGCTCCACCAAAGCCTCGTCCAGCACCTGCACAGGCGTGCCATCGGCCGCCAGCACACCGCAACTGAGCACGAGCATGCGGTCGGCACAGCGCGCCGCGAGGTTCAGGTCGTGCAACACCGCGAGCACCGCCACACCGTCATCCGCAAAACGCCGCACGATGTCCAACGTGAGCTGCTGGTGCGACAGATCGAATGCGGAGGTGGGCTCATCCAGCAACAGAATGCGCGTACCTTCCGGCTCCGGCTCCCAGATCTGGGCCAGCACGCGCGCTAGCTGCACGCGCTGTTTCTCGCCGCCAGACATGTGCGTGTAGTAACGCTTGTCGAGATAGCCCGCATCCACGGCCTCGAGTGCAGCCTGCACGATCTCGCGGTCACGGGCAGCCCCCGTACGATGCGGGATGCGTGCGAGCCCCACCACCTCGCGCGCGGTGAAGGGGAAATCGAGCGTGGACTGCTGCGGCAGCACGGCAAGCATGCGCGCCCGCGTTTGCGGATCCCAGTCCGCGAGGGGCCGGCCGTTCAGGTGCACCTCTCCACGGGTGGCGGGCAGATCGCCGCTCAATACGCGCAGCAGCGAGGATTTGCCCGCGCCGTTCGGGCCGACCACCGCGGTGACGGTGCCCGGTTCGAGTTGCATGCGGATCCCGCTCAGCAGATCGAAACCCGCCACGTGGAGGTCTATGCCGAGCGCCCGCAATGACATCTTCAGAGGCTCCTCCGCTGTCTCAGCAAGAGCGCCACGAAGAAGGGGGCGCCGAGCAGGGCGGTGATGATACCCGTGGGCAATTCGGCCGGTGCAATGACGACACGCGCCGCAGCGTCGGCGAGTACCAGCAACAGCGCGCCACCCAGGGCCGCTCCGGGGATGACCCCCGCGTGGTTGGGGCCGATCGCCAGACGCACGAGGTGCGGCACGATCAGGCCCACGAAGGCGATGGTGCCCGCCATTGCGATGCAGGTGCCCACGCCGAGGGCCGTGAGCAGGATCAGGCGGCGCTTCACGCGCTGCACGGCGATGCCGAGGTGGCGCGCCTCGGACTCGCCCAGCAACAAGGCATCCAGCGCACGCGCCTCGCGCGGGAGCCAAGCGCAGAGCAGCGCTGCGATGCCGGTGGCGATCAGCGCACGCGGCCAGTTTGCGGCGCCCAGTGCGCCCATCTGCCAGAGGCTCATCTGCCGGAGCATGTCGTTGTCAGCCAGATAACCGAGCAGCCCGTTCACCGCGCCCGCAATCGCCGACACGGCAATGCCCGCGAGCAGCATGGTGTTCACCGAGGTGCCGAAGGCACTGGTCGCGAGACGGTAGACCAGCACAGTGGCCAGCGCGCCACCCAGGAATGCACCGAAGGCAACGACGCCCAGACCCGTGGTCTCGAGCAATCCACCCCAGCTTCCGGCGAGCACGATCACCAGGCTCGCGCCCACCGAGGCACCGCTGGAGACACCGATCAGCGAGGGATCGGCAAGCGGGTTGCGAAAGAGCCCCTGCAGGACGGCGCCGCAACTCGCCAGCACCAGGCCCACGCTGAGCGCGAGCAGCACGCGCGGCGCGCGGATCTCGAGGAGGATCAACGCATCCCGCGGCGGCGTTGCGGGCGTGGCGATGTACTGCAGCAGCGCACGCGCCATGGCGGAGGGAGAGATGGAGACCGGGCCGGTCATCAGCGCCACCACCACCACGACCGGCAGCAGCAACAACAGCACGCCGAGAAAGGCACCCTGCGGCAGGAGTCGCTGCATGGCGTGCCTCAGCCCGTGCCATGCGTGGCGGAGAACCGGCACGCCGCGGCGGCTCGCGCCATCTGCAGTGCCCGGTTACGGGCCCATCTGATGGCGCAGGAGCGGGGCGACGGGATGCTCATTGCAGCTTGTAACGCATCCCGACGTACCCGCCGATGCCGGGCGCCCTGTAACCGAAGACCTCTTCGTAGTCTTCGTCCAGCAGATTCTCGCCGCGCGCATAGAGTTCGGTCGCCTCGTCGAGGGTGTAGGTGATGTTCAGGTTGACCAGGGTGTAGTCGTCCATCTTCACGATGCGCGAGGGCTCGGGCCACGGCGGGAAGTACTGGTCGTCCTGCGTGCCGTTGTACTGCGCGTTCAGGTTGAGCTGCAGATCCTGTCGCGCCTGCCACCCCAGCGTGAGGCTTGCGATATGCGGCGCGCGGCGCAGTTCGTCCACCTTTTCGCCGGTGGCATCGGGCGCCGTGGAATCGGTGTAGGTGTAGCTGCCTGACAGCGAGATCGTCGACGACAGCGCTGCGCGAAGGGCCAATTCCACGCCTTCACGCTTGCTCTTGCCATCGCGGTTCGCAGCCGTGAAGTTGAAGGTGAGGGGATCGAACACGAATCCGTCGATTTCATCCGTGAGATCGGCATGGAAGACCGTGATCGAGCCCACGATGCGTTCGTCCTGCCAGGATTGCTCCACGCCGAACTCCACGCTCTGCGACTCCTCCGGCTGGAGGTCGGGGTTACCCTGGAAATTCGTGTAGTAGCCGAAGCGGTCCGAGAAGGTCGGGTTCTTCACCGCCGTTCCCCACGCAGCGCGCAGGCGCGTGGCGCTGGAGACGATGTCGTACACGGCTTCGAGGCGCCATGTACGGGCGCTGTCGAACTCGGAGTTGTCGTCACGGCGCACGCTCGCGGCGAGCGTCAGCGCCTCGGCGAAGGTGCCCCGGTATTCGAGCCCGGCGCTGTCGGTATCGCGCGAGCGGTCCTGGTTGGGGTCACCCCAGGGCTGCGCCTCGCCGCGCTGGCGGAAGTCTTCCCGCTCGCGCTCGAGGAGCATCGTGACTGTTTGCGCGCCGTCGGCCCACTGCACGGAACCGAGATAGCGGTACTGGTCCTTGCGTGTGCTGGTGTTCCCGGCGGTGGCACCGTACTCGACGTTATCGTTGTCCCAAGCAGTCCACGCATATTCCAGACGGTGCTTCAGCAGGCCGTCCTGCATCCCGTAGTCGGCGGACAGGCGCGCGGCATCACCCCGGAAGTCAGAGTAGGAGTCGGTGTCTTCGGGAAGGCCCGTGAGATAGGACATGGAGTCGAAGTCGCTGCGACCGTCGCTGCGGCGAGCGGTCAGGCCAAGACGCAGCTCGGGCGTCAGGGACCAGCCGCCTTTCAGCGAATAGGTTTCGTTGCGGTAACCGTCTTTCTCGCTGCCCTCGCGCGAGATGTTGCTGCCCTCCGAGTCCATCACGGAGGCGCTGACCCGGATGTCAGCGGTCTCGCCGCGATGCCCGGCGCCCACGCCGGCCTGATGGGTGCCGAAGCTCCCGCCCTCCACCCAGGCGTCGGCGGACATCGGATCGGTGGCGCCGCGGGTGATGATGTTGATCACACCCGACACGGCATCGCTGCCGACGAGCGAACTCTGCGGGCCACGCAACACCTCGATGCGCTCCACCGCCGCGGCGCTCAAGGTGCCCCAGTTGAATTCGTCGGCTTGAGCAGGGTCGTTTGCCTCCACGCCATCGATAAGCACCAGCAGGTGGTTGCCTTCTGCCCCGCGCACGCGCACCTGTGTGGCGGAACCCGCCACGCCATTGCGGCTCACAGCAAATCCCGGAACATCCCGCAGCAGATCGCTCACCAGCATGGGAGCGCGATCATGTATCTGCCCGGCATTGATGACAGTCGCGGAACTGCCCGTGCGGGCAAGCGATACAGGAAGGTGCGAGGCCGTGACGACGATTTCCTCATCGTAACCACGGGATGCTGCCATCGAGGGCAGGGCAAATGTCATGCATGCAAGGGCAAGAGCCCGTCTTGGAAAGCGCGAAATGGTCTTCATGTCGATCCTCGTCCTGGACTGTGTTGAACAGGGACTGAGGCAGGGGGAGGGAGAGTGGTCAGACGCCGCGGGGCAGCGGACGGGGACAACCACCGACAAAGCCCGCCGCTTCATCACTGCAGTACATGCGTTAGGCCGGTGTCGGGCTCCAGCCGGAGGGCTGTTACCGTTGCGGGGGCAGCGTTGGAATGGACCATGACCCGCCTGAGTGGGCCAAGGCTCTACCAAACTTCCCGTTTACCCCGCTCCAATCTCCCCGGCTAAGGGTGATGAGCGGGCACCTTACGCGGGGCGCATCATCGTCGCTCGCTGATCCGGGTGTCAATACGGGGCGTAACGGACATTTGGCGCGCGCCGCGCAGACCGCCCGAAACGCCGCCGATGACGGGCAGCCGCTGCGCCCTGGCATTTGACACCCCGGAACCTCACCGATACGGTGCGGAGCCCCCAAAACAGCCGCTTTCCTGCACGGAGACACACAGATGGGACATCGCCTGACGAAGATCTACACACGCACGGGCGATGATGGCACCACGGGGCTGTCGGACGGCAGCCGCGTCGGCAAAGACTGCGCTCGGGTCCGCGCCATGGGATCGATCGACGAGACCAACTCCATCATCGGCATGATGATCGCCGAACTCGCCGGTGCCGATCCGGTGAGCGCCGTCTACGTCCGCATCCAGCACGATCTCTTCGATCTGGGCGGCGAGCTCTCCATCCCGGGCGCAGCGCTGGTCACGGCTGACCGCGTGGAGTGGCTGGAAGAACGCACGGACGAGCTGAACGAAGACCTGCCACCGCTCAAGAATTTCGTGCTGCCCGGCGGCAACCGCGCGGCGGCTGTGTGTCATCTCGCGCGCACGGTGTGCAGGCGCGCCGAGCGCGACCTGGTCACGCTGGGCGTGAGCGAGAAAGTGAATACACCGGCGCTGCAATACCTCAACCGGCTGTCGGATCTGCTCTTCGTGACGGCGAGGGTGCTGGCACGCCGTGACGGCGGACAGGAAGTGCTCTGGCAGCAGCAACTCAAGCGCTGAAAACGCGCTCAGGCGATCACGAGGAAGGCGACCACCACCAGCCACACCACCAGCGTGCGCCGGTGCAGGACCTGCACGGCGTCTATCTCTGCGGCGCCGCGAGCAACGAGCTGTTCGCGGGTTTCTCCGTCAGGGTCGTCACGCAGGCCCAAGGCTGCCTTGCCGCAGGATTCGAGCACCTCGACCGGGGCTGGCGCGGCACCGGAGAACAGGCCGCGCCACGCGCGCAGGCAGGCATCGAAATCACCGACGAGAGCGAAGCCTAGCGCGAGCAGCCGCGCGGGAATCCACTCCAGCCAGTCGCGCAAGGGCAGACGCCGCGTGAACGAGGAGGCGCCCTTGGCAGCGTCATCCGCCTCCTGCAGCCACGCGAGCCTGTATGCGAAAGCCGCGGCCGGCCCGCCGATCACGAACCAGAACATCACCGCGTAGATCCGCTCGAAGGAGCGGTAGTAGAGCCGCCGCCGTGCTGCCGCGTGCAAGGCCGAGGGGTTGTCGATGGTGTCGGGCGAGGCCGCCACCGGATCGTCCATCAGCACCTGATGCGCCGCCTGGAAATCACCACGGCTCCAGCGCTCGAGATAGCCCGCCACCGCAGCACCCAAATTGCCCCGTCCGAGCGAGTACAGAATCACCAGCACCAGCAGAACGAACTCCGGCAGGCCGCCCAGAACACCACCGAGCCACAGGTAGGCGAGTTCGAGGAACAGCACCGGGAGCGCGATGGCGGCGATATCCAGACCCTGCCCAGACATCCACGCCGCAAGCGTCTGGCGCAGCGAGCGATGCCAGGCGTCGTGCTGCACGGGCGCACCGTCGCCACGGTAGGCGTAGACGCCGAGCGCCACCATCAAGGCAAGGAATTCCACCGCGAACCCTCCGCACACACCGGGGCCGCGCTCAGCGCAGGGCCCTGCGATACCTGTTCCAGTCGAAGGCCGCACCGGGATCGGTCTTGCGACCTGGCGCGACATCGGAATGCCCTACGATACGCCCTAACGAAATGCCGCGGAACTCCCGCATCAGAGCGCGCGTCACCGGTACCAGCGCCTCGTACTGCGCATCGGTGTAGGGCATCTCATCCGTGCCCTCGAGCTCGATCCCGATGCTGAAGTCGTTGCAGTTGGCGCGACCCTCGAACACGGACGCACCGGCGTGCCAGGCGCGTGCGTGGAAGGGTACGAACTGCGTGATGGCGCCATTTCTGGCGATGAGCAGGTGAGCAGAGACCTCGAGCCCGCGAAGCCTCTCGAACCACGGGTGCTCCGTGCAATCGAGCGTGTTGCAGAACAGTTGCGCTACATGGCTGCTGCCGAACTCGCCGGGCGGCAGGCTGATGTTGTGGATCACGAGCAGATCCACCGGACAGCCCTTCGGCCTCCCGTTGGCATTGGGAGACGGCAACCGACGCGCGCCGCGCAGCCAGCCGTCTTCGATGCGCTGCTGTGGCCGCCTGCTCACGCGAGCGCGGGCCTCAGCGCCGACCGGACGGCCGTACGCCGCCCTCCTTGATGATCACGGCCTCGCCGTTCTCGATCATCGAGGCGAGATCGTTGCGGCTCCATTCCGCCACCTTCTGTCCGCTCTCGTCACCGAAGACGAACTGGCCCGTGCGCGGCACACGGCCAAGCAGCTTCAAACGCCGGCGCTCACTGCCCTGCGGGCGCAGCTCGATCCAGCCATCGAGGGGGATTTTCTCCACCAGGGTCTGGAATTCAGGCGAGGCCGGGGCACGTGCAGCCGCGGGCGCTACGGCACGAGGCGCAGGCGCAGGCCCGGCGCCTGATGACTGCGGGTCGGCCGCACCAGCCGATGCGCCACCGTGGACCGCCAGATACCGGCGAAGATCCTGCAGCGCCTCCGAAAACACGGCGCTGTCCTTCTCGTAATCACCCAGCACACGCATCACCAGCAGCTGCACGAGACGCGGAAAATCCTCACTGCCCGGATCACCCGCCGGCGGACGCCCCGCAGCGGCCACGCCCACTTCCGTGAACAGCACGCGGGCGGGGTGGGTTGCGGTAGACAGCATCTCGGGCTCGCGCAGAGCAAGGCGCAGGAAGGGTACTTCCAGAAGCCGCATGATGCGGCGGATGGCAGGCGGGACACGGCTGTCCCGCAGCGCATGCTCGAACAGCAGGCGCACCAGGCCCATGGCTTCCACCACATCGGCGGGCAGTGACATCGGCCGACTGGCGCCGGACTCGGCCAGCATATCGTTCAGCAGCTCCTGTATGCGCAGCAGTTGGACACCGGCCTTGGGATTGGCCGAAAAAAAGGCATTTGCCGGATCGAGGATGCTCTCCTGCACGCTGAAGAGCGCCTCGTCCAACTGGCTGCGCGGCATGGCCATCGCCCTGCCCGGCGGCAGGAGCAGCGGCGTGCGGGCAGGATCCCAACCAGCCTCGGGCGCCGGCTCGACGGGCGCCATCCCTGCCACTTCCGCACCGGAGGCGGGCGTCGTTGGCTCGGTGCTCGCCTCGGGCGCAGACAGGGGCATCGCCTGCGCCTCTTGTTCCGCCGGCAGGAGCTGGATGCACTCCTGGTAAAACGGGCCGAGCTCGTCGATCACGAACCGCGTGAAGAGCCGCGAGAGCAGCAGCATCGCGCCCGGTTCCACCCCGGCACGCGCGCAACTCTCCATGAATGTGGAAGCGAGTTTCTGGGGCCCGAGAGGCAAGGAATCGATATCGACACGACGGCTGCCAGAGCGGCGCGCGAATTGCCTCCCGATGGAAAGCAAGGCCTCACGGTGTTCGTGAGTGGCGCGGCTGGCGATGTTCTCTACAGCGATCTGTTGCTCGAGGTGGGCGTCCTTCAGCACGCCAAGAGACTCGAGGCCCGTGGTATGCGGGGGCGGCTGCAGGGGATCCTGCCTGACCGGGGCTGGTCTGGGCTGCCCTGCCTCATCGAATCCCGCAAGGATTCCTAGAACGAACAACTCCTGCAGCGGACGGCCTTTGAGGCGCAGTTCGCGAATCGCGTCGTAGCACTGCGACTGCTCCACGCTGCTGCGGGCCTGCCGGGCCTGCGCCACCAGCGATGGCTCACCGTTGGTGAGCAGCGAGCCGATCATGAACCCGAGCGATTTGCGCGCATGTTCGCGCAGCGCGTTCGTCGGATCTCCGGGAGAGTCTGGCATTACAGGTACCCCTTGGCAGTCCTGCCTGTCGCCCGGCACCCCGGACGGGCGGCACGTGCGCCCGGCGCCATCCAGGCGAACACATCGTCGTGTAGCGAAGGGAGTATACATAACGCACAGAGTGCCAAAACCGGGGCCCCGCGAGAGTCGATGCGTTCACGGAAACGCTGTGTGCCACGTCCCGATTCCGGCGCCTCTGCTCCAGCCCGCGCACTGCAGTGCAGGCATGCGCTGCTACAATCCGGGCCAAACCGGAAGGAAGCCCGCCTCATGGGAACAGCCCCGCCAGATCCGCTAGCCGTGGCCGAGAACGTGCGTGCCGCGCTTGCCGAGGACATCGGCAGCGGAGACATCACGGCGGCGCTGGTGCCCGCGGGTACGAGAGGCCATGCCCGCATCATCACGCGGGAGGCCGCCGTTATCTGCGGTGCGCCATGGGTAGACGAAGTGTTCCGCCAACTGGACCCGGGCGTCGCGGTGCGCTGGCACTGCAAGGACGGCGAGCATGTCGCAGCAGGTGCACTTCTGTTCGAACTGGACGGTCCGGCGCGATCGCTGCTGACGGGCGAACGGACGGCGCTCAACTTCCTGCAGTTGCTCTCGGGCGTCGCCACCCGCTGCGCGCGCCACGCAGCACTCCTCGACGGCCTGCACACGCGGCTGCTCGACACACGCAAGACTCTGCCCGGGCTTCGCGTCGCGCAGAAATACGCAGTGCGCTGCGGCGGCTGCCACAACCACCGCATCGGCCTCTACGACGCCTTCCTCGTGAAGGAAAACCATATCTCCGCCTGCGGCTCGATCGCGGCGGCAGTGCTCACGGCACGAGCACTCTCCCCCGGCAAACCCGTCGAAGTGGAAGTGGAAACACTGACGCAACTCGGGGAAGCGCTGGAGGTCGGAGTCGATTCCGTGCTCCTCGACAACTTCGACACCGAGGGCATGCGCGCGGCAGTTGCGCTCACGGCCGGCCGAGCGAAACTCGAGGCAAGCGGAGGCGTTTCCGAAGCGACGCTGCGTGCGATCGCCGAGACCGGCGTCGATTTCATCTCCATGGGCTCGCTCACCAAGGACTGCAAGGCGATCGACCTGTCGATGCGGTTCACGCAGGAACCTGCCTGATGCTGCACATCGCGGTGCTGCGCCTGCGCTTCCATCTGGAGGGCTGCGCATCGCTCAAGGAAAAGCGCCAGCGTCTGGCAGGGCTGCGCGACCGCTTCGGGCGGTTACCCGGCATCGCGGTGTGCGAGAGCGGCGCGCAGGATTCTCTGAGCGACGCGGAATGGAGCTTCGTGGCTGCCGGAGGCTCGCGCCAGATCAACGACCGGGCGATGGCAGAGATAGAGGGCTTCGTGGCCGAGGCTGTAGACGCGCGGGTGACAGCGCGCGATCTGGAGTTCGTATGAGCGTCCCGGCAAGGCACCTGAGGGCCGGAGCGCAAGCAGAGGGAGGGAATGGTGCCGGAAAGAGGAATCGAACCTCCGACCTACTGATTACGAATCAGTTGCTCTACCGACTGAGCTATTCCGGCACGGGGACGCGGATTCTAGATTCTGGTCAGAGCAATGGCAACCGCAGGCCGGGGCACCGGATCCGCTGATGAGAGTGCTCCTTGCGGCCACGTCCTACCCGCGATCCGAACAGGACTGGCAGGGCATCTTCATCCGGCGGATGTGTGATGCGCTTGCACGTGCGCCTGCTGTGCAGTTGCGTGTGTGGGCGCCGGAAGGCCCGTTGCACCCGCGAGCGCGTTCCGCATTGAGCGCCTCGGACAGCCGTTTCCTCAGCGCCCTCTCCGAGGCCGGCGGCATGGCGCACCTTCTGCGGTCGAGGCCGGTGCTGGCTGCGTTGCGCGCGCTGGAACTCGTGGCCAGGATGCGACGCGCACTGCGTCGCGAGGAACCGCAAACGGACGTGCTGCACCTGAATTGGCTGCAGTGCGCACTGGCCACGGGTGGCACGCGGTTGCCCATGCTGGTCACCGTGCTGGGAACAGATCTCTCCCTGCTGGAAAAGCCGTGGATGCGCCTGCTCCTGCGCCGCGCATTGCGTGGCCACCGCGCCGTGATCTGCCCCAATGCCCAGTGGATGGTGCCCGTGTTGCAGTCGGCTTTCGGGGCCCTTGTGTCCGATATCCGCTACGTTCCCTTCGGTCTGGACCCGCACTGGTATGCGGTGAAGCGCAGTCCCGCGAGCGGTCCGCACGAGTGGATCACGGTCTTGCGCGTGACGGATCGCAAGATCGGCAAGCTCTTCGAGTGGACCCGCGACGTGGACCCGCAGAAGCACCGTTTCCATCTTTTCGGACCCCTGCAGGAAGCGCTGCAGATACCGCCCTGGATCCAGTATCACGGAGCGGTAACACCGGAGGAACTGGCGTCCCGGTGGTATCCCGTAGCATCGGGCATGATCTCGCTGAGCGAGCATGACGAGGGCAGGCCACAGGTCCTGCTGGAGGCGATGGCCGCAGGCGTGCCGGTAGTGTGCTCGCGCATTCCCGCGCACATGGACCTGCTGCAGTCGCTGGAGACGGGAGCGCTGGTGTCGAGCAGCGAGGAATTTCTCTCGGTGCTGGAACGCGCGGAAGAACAGAACCTGCTCGCGGTACGGAGACGTGCCCGTGTCATGGCTGCCTTCGGTACATGGGATGACTGCGCCGCGCGCTATGCGCGGATCTACGAAGACCTAGTTGCACAGCGGAGCCCGGCGTGCGGATCCTGAGCACGGGCGTGACAGGCATCGCGCGCAGGGTTCCCGCAGAACACCCACTCACGAACGGATACGGCTCGCTGGTCTCGATCGATGCCCTGCGCCAACACACTGACCGCCTCACCTGGCAGTGGTGGAAAGCGCTGTCATGAGCGAGGCGCCGCGCCCCGTGGTGTCGGTGTGCATCGCCAACTACAACGGCGAGCATCTGCTGGATGCGTGTATCGGCTCCGTGCTGGCGCAGGAGAACGCGCCGCCTTTCGAGATCATCGTTCACGACGATGCCTCCACCGACCGCTCGCTCGAAGTACTCTCGCGATACCCCTCGGTGCGTGTGCTCGCCTTTGCCGAGAATGCGGGCTTCTGCATAAGCAACAACCGGATGGCGGCGGTAGCCAAAGGCGAACACCTTTTGCTCCTGAATAACGATGCAACGATCTCCCCTGACGCACTAGCTGCGCTTTGCGCACGGTCAGAAGCGTTGATGAACCACAGCATTCTTGGTTTGCCACAATACGATGACTCGGACGGCAGGCTGATCGACCGTGGCTGTTGGCTCGACTGGATGATGAATCCCGTGCCGCGCACCACAGACACCGACCCTGCCCCGGCAATGGTCGTCGGTGCATGCCTCTGGGTTCCGGTGCCTGTGTGGAACGCGACAGGCGGCTTTCCGGAATGGTTCGGAACCAACGCCGAAGACGTTTATCTGTGCTGTGCTGCGCGCTGGCTGGGCTTCGGCGTGGACGTGCTCCCGATGCCGGGATATCGGCACAAGGTAGGCCGCTCGCAGGGCGGCGGCAGGATCGGGGCCAATGGCCGGCTCGAAATGAGCGTACGCCGGCGCTACCTGAGCGAGCGCAACCGTGCGCTTCTGATGTGCATCTTCCAGCCGTGCTGGCTCTTGCCCGTTACCCTTCTCGCCAATGCGGGCATACTGCTGCTCGAAGCTGCAGTGCTGATGATCGCGCTTCGCCGACCAGCGCTGCCGTGGCAGGTGCATATCACGTCGCAGCGCGATGCATGGCGCCTGCGCGGCACTGCTTTCGCGCTACGCCGCAGGCTGGCGACACAACGGGCTGTGCGACTGCCGGAGTTCTTCCGGCCTTTCAGGCTGGTGCCGGCCAAACTGCAGCTGCTGCTGCGGCATGGCTTGCCCATCGATGCAAAATGATCCTCGGAGCACGGAGCAAACCATGGGGAAGGTAGCGCTGATCACCGGCATCACGGGACAGGATGGCGCCTATCTGGCGGAACTCCTGCTCTCCAAAGGCTACACCGTGCACGGCATAAAGCGCCGCGCGTCGCTCTTCAACACGAGCCGGATAGACCACCTCTACCGCGACCCTCACGAGGAGGACGTCCGGCTTTTTCTGCACCACGGCGACCTCACCGATTCGCCCAACCTGACGCGGATCATCAAGGAGACGGCTCCCGACGAGATCTACAACCTCGCGGCACAAAGCCACGTCGCCGTGTCCTTCGAACAGGCCGAATACACGGCAAACGTCAACGCACTGGGCACCCTTCGCATTCTCGAAGCCATCCGCCTCCTGGGCATGCAGGAAAGAACGCGTTTCTACCAGGCTTCAACCTCAGAGCTCTTCGGAAATTCCGGCGTGCCCTCGCAGAACGAATCCACTCCGTTCTATCCGCGCAGCCCCTACGGCGTGTCGAAGCTCTTCGCCTACTGGATAACCATCAATTACCGCGAGGCCTACGGGCTGTATGCCTGCAACGGAATTCTCTTCAACCACGAGTCACCATTGCGTGGCGAGAACTTCGTCACCCGGAAAATCACTCGCGCCCTCACCCGGATCAAGCTGGGGCTGCAGAAGATCCTGTACGTGGGCAACCTCGACGCAAGGCGCGACTGGGGTCATGCACGTGACTATGTCGAGATGCAGTGGCTGATGCTCCAGCAGGAAGCGCCGCGCGACTACGTCATCGCCACCGGAGAGCAGCATACGATCCGCGAATTCATCGACAGGTGTGCGCAGGAACTGGACATGCGGATCCGCTGGGAGGGCGAGGGGCTGCAGGAACGGGGAGTCGGCGCTGACGGCAAGATCATCGTGTCCGTGGACTCGAGATACTTCAGGCCAACCGAGGTCGACAGTCTGCTCGGCGACGCCACGCTGGCGCGCGCGGCCCTGGGATGGAAGCCGGGTATCACGTTCGGCGAACTGGTGAGCGAGATGGTTGCCATGGATCTGGTCCGTGCGGAGCGCGAGTCACTGGTGAAGCGGCACGGCTACGCAGATCCGCAATCTCCGGAATAGCGACGCCCGGATGCGAATGAATCTGGCGGCGGGGCTGCTCTGTTCAGGGCTGTCGGCGATCATCCAGTTCGCAACGGTCCGGTACTACCTCGGCGCGCTCGGCGCGGAAAGCTACGGGCTGCTCGGCATCCTGGCGCTGATGCAGGCGGGCTTCATGACCCTTGATCTCGGCTTCGGCGCTGCGGTGAGCAGGAAGCTCGCACAGATGCAGGCGAGCGGCGAGGACTCCCGGGCAGCGCGCAACCTCCTCCATACCGCAGGCTGGTTTTTCATGGCCGTGGCGATTTTTGCCGCGCTGGTCCTGCACGCAGTCTCGACTCCGCTCGCGGCCCTTTGGCTACGCAGCACACACATACCCGGCGCGGATCTCGGCCATGCGATCACCCTGATCGCGCTGGTCGCTGCAACGCGATTCCCCGTGCTGCTGTTCCAGAACGCCCTCGCGGGGCTGCAAAAGATGTATGTCGCCAGCATCATCAATGTGCTGATGCTGGCGCTCACGCACGGGATCGGCTTCTGGCTCCTGATCGACCGCGGGAATGATGTGTTCAGCCTGCTTGCCTGGTTCGTGGCGGCGGGCTTGCTGCATTCCGTGGCGATGGGCGCAGCAGCAGCGTTTCATGCCGGAGGGCCTGCCCGCGGCCGCTTCGATACTGCCGCATTGGCACAGCTTCGCGATTTCGCATTGCCCATGGCAGGCGTCGCCGTGACGGGCGTACTGCTGCAGCAACTGGACAAGGTCGCGGCCTCGATGGCCCTGCCTCTGGCCGCATTTGCGGGCTACAGCGTCTGTGTGTCTCTGGTTGCCGTCATGCAGCTTGCTCTCGGGCCGCTGTTCAGCGCGTTCTATCCGCGGCTTTCACTCGCCTGTGCGGCCGGGGACACCGGGGCAGTCGTGGCCATCTTCGGCGGCGGTTCGCGGGTACTGATGTCACTCGTCACGCCGATTGCCGTCATGGGCGTGTTCCATGCACAGATGATCCTCGGCTGGTGGACCCACGATGCCGCCATGGCGGATCAGCTCGCGAGCACGATGGGGTGGATGCTGTTGGGCACCCTTCTCAACGGAGCCATGCATCTGCCACATGCGCTGCAACTGGCAAAGGGCCAGGCACGCGAGGTGCTGGAGTTGAATATCACCTTGTTCATCCTCAGCCTGCCGGCCTCGTTCCTGCTGGCTTTCCGCTACGGCGCTGACGGCGCGGCCGCGTCGTGGGCCTTGTTCAATTTCATGTACCTTGTGATCGGCACACGGGCCACTGCCATCGGGTCGCCAGAGATCAACGTGGTCACCTGGATATTCCGCGACATCCTGGCTCCAGCCACAGCCGCGGGCTGTATCAGCCTCGTGGTACTCAAGGCCACATCATGGCTGCTGACCGGCGCGGGGCCGGGGCTTGCGCTGCTCGCCGCTGCTGCGGGCGTGGGGGCGACAGGCTGTGCCTGCGCATGGCGGGAGTGGCATGCATCGGGCCTTTCCCGCAGCACCGCCATTGCCGCGACAAACAACGGAGTGCAACCGGCATGCTGAAGATTCTCCAACGCCGCGACCAGATCAGGAGCGGCCGCCGGAAGCTCGAGGAAAACGGGGTCTCATGCGTCCCCGGAATGCTCGAGCGTCTGCGACGGCGCCTCTCCCGGTCACCGGCTCCGGCCGTAGGGGACCCGCTGAAAAGCTGGGACGTGTGGCTCAGCTACGACTTCATCCGCAGCCGCAATGACAGTTCGATCTGCGTAACAGACCTGGGCACATTCTCCAGCGAAATCCTTCCCGCTCTGTGGCGCGGCGGGTTCCGGCACCTCGCGGGGCTGGACCTCAATCCCCGTCTCCAGGAAATGCCTTTCTCTGCCCATATCGATTACAGGACGGAGAATTTCCTCGCGAGCAGTCTCGGTGACGCAAGCGCGGACATCGTCACCGCCATTTCGGTGATCGAGCACGGCTTCGAGCCGGAGGCCTTGCTGCGGGAGGTCGCCCGCCTGCTGCGCCCGGGCGGTTGTTTCCTGGCATCCTTCGACTACTGGCCCGAAAAGATCGATACAGCGGCGCACAGGATTTTCGGCATGAGCTGGGACATCCTTTCGCGCGCGCAGGTCGAAGACCTCGTCTCCGCGGCAGCGCGCCACGGCCTGCAGCCGCTTGGCGACATGGATTTCCGCGTCGGGGAAAAAGTCATCCGCTATGACGGCTTCGCCTACACCTTCGCCTGGCTCGCGCTGCGCAAGGTCACCACAACACCCGCCGCTGCCACGTGAAACAAAACGCCTCTTCCGCGCGGCCCTCGCGCCTGCGACTGCTGCTGGTGAGCGGCTCCTATCCGCCCATGCGGTGTGGCGTCGGCAGCTACACCGCACGCCTGCTCGCCGCCCTGGCAGCGCGCGACGACATGGACATCACTTTTCTCGGTGATGTGCGTGCCGCAGACGCCAAACTGCCCCCGGGCGTGAACGGATGCTTCGGGATATCGCGCTGGTCCCTGCGGGAATTGCCCGTCGCGCGGCGGCTCATCGCTTCAGCAGACGTGGTCCACATACAGTTCCCGACGCAGGGTTACGGGGACGGACTGCTGCCCATGGCTTTGCCCCTGCTCAGCACGCTGCTGCGGACTCCCTGCGTGCAGACGCTGCACGAACCACGGCTCGGGCCATGGGACATCATGCTCGGCCTCGGCCGGGCAGCCTGCATCACACCGCGACCGGATATCCGTCGGAAAATGGATTTCGTGCGGCGGCAGATGTCTAGGCGCGCTGACATACAGGTTATCGGCAATGCTTCCCTGCTGCCCGCGGTTCAACTCGGCGTGGAGGAGCGGCAGCAAGTTCGTGCGCAGCATGCTCCCGAGGGGAGTTTGCTGCTGTTGTTCTTCGGCTTCCTCTCGCCGGCAAAGGGCTGCGAGGCGCTGCTCGGGATCGCAGCAGCCAGGCCTGACATCCACGTGGTGATCGCAGGTGCCATCAACCCTGACAGCCCCTATCATCGGGGGCTGCTCGACCGCATCCGGGCCGACGGCCTGCAGGACCGCATCCACATGCCCGGCTATCTCGACGACGCGACATTGTCACGACTCATCGCAGCCACGGATGCCGTCGTGCTGCCGTTCACCACCGGCAGCGGCGAGTGGAACACGTCCCTGCAGGCCGCGCGCGCCCAAGGCAGTTTCGTGGTGACGACCAGCCGGGATCACAGCGGTTACATCGAGGAAGAAAACACATTCTTCGCTCCGCCGGGCGATGTTCAGGCAATGCTTGCAGGCATAGGCAAGCATGCCGGAACCAGTCTGCCGACGCGGGACATCGACGCGGACTGGGAACGGATCGCCAATTGCCACGTCGAGATCTACCGGAGCGTGGTGTCGGGATGATCGAACTGTCCGTTTGCATACCCACCTACAACTTCGGGCGCTTCATCGGCGAGACACTGGCCGCGCTGGAGACGCAACTCGATGGCAGCACCGAAATCGTGGTCTATGACGGCGGCTCCACCGACGACACGGCCGAGGTGGTCGGGCACTTCAGCCGGCGACACCCTAACATCCGCTACCACCGCGCCGAGGCGCGCGGGGGAATAGATAACGACATCGAGGCGCTGCTCAGGCTCGCCCGCGGCTCGTACTGCTGGCTTGTATCAGCAGACGACATTCCGGTTCCTGACGCTCTTGCGCTCATCCGGAAAGAGCTGCAGGGCGAGAGCGACATCTATCTGCTGGAGCACACAGCCTGCGACATAGACATGCGCTTGCTGGGGCTCTATCCGCTGTTCAGCGATATCCGGGGCCCGGCAGACTTCGACTTCAGCTCCACACCTCAGCGGCTGGGATATTTCGCTTCGGCGAGAACCACCGAACCGTTTTTCAGTTTTCTTTCCACCGCCGTCTTCAAGAGGCGGCTCTGGGACGAACGGAAAGTGGCCGAGAGTATCCGCGGAACCTGCTGGATAGTGGCGGGCCACCTGCTCGGCGCGCTGAGAGACGGATGCAGCGCGAGATACACCGGGCATTGCGCGATCCACAAGCGCGGCGACAACGACTCCTTCATGGATCAGGGAATCGTCAACCGCTACCGGATTGCCATCGAGGGGTTCAGGCATGTGGGCGAGACCGTATTCGGCGCAGGCTCGGCTGAAGCAGCTCATATCCGCCGCGTGCTCCGCGCCGAACTGCGAATGCGACACCTGCTCCAGGCCCGCCTCCAGGCGCTGCGCAATCCGCAGCGCGAAAGCCTTCCACTGCTCGAGCGCCTGGTACGCATGCACTTCGGCGACGGCACGACGGCGGGCAGCCTGCGCATATTTGCTGCGCTGCACACGCCACGCAGTGTGCTCGAACTGATGTCCCTCGTCAGGGGGCCACGGCGCCTGTGGCGTCGCCTGACGATCGCGCTGAACCGGATCCGCCACCCTGGCGACAGGGCGGTTCCGTGAACATGGCAACCGGCGGCGCTGCACCGCCGCTTTCGTTGTGCGTGGCGACACGCAACCGCTGCGCCACGCTTGTGGAATTGCTCGGACAGATCCTGCTGGACCCCGAGATGCCGATCGAAGTGGTGGTGGTGGACGGCGCCTCGACTGACGAAACGGAACTGCACTGCGCAGCGCTGGCGCGCAAGGAGCCGCGATTCCGCTACATCCGGGAAGTGACGAATTCGGGGCTGGACAGGGCCTATGACACCGCAGTGCTCACCGCGCGCGGAACCTACTGCTGGCTCTTCACCGACGACGACAGGCTCGAAGCCGACGCCCTGCCAACGGTGCTCGAGGCCTTGAAGCGCGAACCGGCCGCGATTCTCGTCAACGCATCCATCCACGACGCCACCTTCAGCCACCTGCTGAATCCTTCCCGCCTCCGGCTCACGGCAGACACGCTCTTTGCCGCAACCGACAGGAACAGGCTCTTTGCCGATGCCGCTGCCTATCTGTCGTACATCGGGGCCGTCATCGTGCGCAGGGACTGCTGGCTTGCGCGGGAGCGCGAGCGTTTCATCGGCAGCCTGTTCATACACATGGGCGTCCTGTTCCAGGATCCGCCGTTGGCTGCGGTACTGGTGCTGGCAAAGCCACTGGTGAGAATCCGCTACGGCATCGGCTCGTGGACAGCGCAGACGCTGCCAATCTGGCTTGAGCGCTGGCCTGCGCTGGTGTGGTCATTCGAGGGCGTGTCTGCAGCTGCCAGAGCACAGGTATGTCCGCGTGGCATAACCGCGTGGGCCATGTCATTGCTGAAGTTCCGCGCCTACGGGAGGTTGTCGGCAGAGGACAGTGGCCTGCTGGATCGCATCAACGGGCGGTGGCCTTTCAGGCTGGTGTCGAGGTTGGTCGTGAGCACACCCGCTGCGGCGCTGAACCTCTTGCTCGTCGCTGCGATCCTCGTTCTCCGACCGCGCGCGCGGCAGGGGCTGTACGATCTGTCTGAAAGCATCCACGCTGGCACCCTGGCGCGCCGCCTGGCCCGGCGCCACCTTGCGAAGGCAGTATCGCCATGAGCCGCTCTGCGCTGATCACCGGCGTGTCCGGACAGGATGGCTCCTATCTGGCCGAGAACCTCCTGTCGCGCGGTTACCGCGTCACAGGCGTGGCACGCCATGACCGGTCCGCCGACGCGTCCAAGGTTCCGGAAGAGTCCTCGTTTTTCCGCATCGCAGCCTGCGACATCACAAAGCCGGACGCGGTGCTCGGGCTAATCGACTGCGTGCGTCCGGACGAGATCTACAATTTCGCGGCGATGAGTTCCGGTTCAGGGATGTTCAGCGAGCCCATCCGGATGGCGGCCACCAACGGATTCGCCGTCACCTGCTTCCTTGAAGCGATACGCGCCCTCGACGCCAGCATCCGGTTCTGCCAGGCCGGCAGCCGGGAGGTCTACGGAGACGCTGCAAGCAGCCCGCAGGACGAGTCGACTCCGTGCCAGCCTCGCAGCCCTTACGGCGCCGCCAAGCTCTACGCGCAGAACATGGTGCGCCTCTACCGCGAACGCTTCGGACTTCACGCCAGCAACGCGATCCTCTACAACCACGAGAGCCCGCGCAGAGGCACGGATTTCGTCAGCCGCAAGGTGGTCAACGCCGCAGTAGCGATCCATCTTGACGGCGAGGGCTGCCTGGATCTGGGCGATATCGATGCCATCCGCGACTGGGGCTATGCGCCGGACTATGTCGAAGCCATGCGCCTGATGGTGCAGGCGCGTTCAGCAGACGACTACGTGGTGGCCACCGGCGAGGGGCACAGCGTGCGCGAACTCTGCGAACTCGCGTTCGGACACTTCGGCATGGACTGGCGCGAGCACGTTCGCGCTCACCCCGCACAAGCCCGTCCCTCGGAACCTGCTCCTCTTGTCGGCAATGCGTCGAAGCTGCGCCACGCCCTCGGATGGAGCCCGCAAACAACCTTTACCGACATGGTGCGATTGATGGTCGAACATGAACTCGAGCGCGCACTGCGCACCAGAGGAACCCGGATATGACAGCTGCAATCATTCGACACACCGATGCCTGCCGCGTATGCGGAAACACCGAACTCGTGCGGGTGCTGGATCTGGGAGAGCAGACGCTGACGGGAGTGTTCCCGCGCAGCCGCGAGGAGCGGATCACACGCGGGCCGCTCGCGCTGGTCAAATGCCACGGTGCCGACAGCTGCGGTTTGCTGCAACTCGAGCACACCTACGACGCCGCCGAGATGTATGGCGCCGGCTACGGGTACCGGTCCGGACTGAACGCGACGATGAGCCGTCACCTGAACGCGCGCGCGCAGCAGATCCTGTCGCAGGAAGGGCTGCGCGCGGGCGACATGGTGGTGGATATCGGCAGCAACGACGGCACCAGCCTGAACGCCTTCCCCGGGGATGCGGGATTGCACCTGCTCGGGATCGATCCCAGCGGCGGGAAATTCCGCCAGTACTACCGCCCGGACGTCAGCCTGCTGCCGGATTTTTTCAGCGCCGCGCTGCTCAGCGAGCACTCCGGGGGACGCAGCGCGAGAGTCATCAGCTCGTACAGCATGTTCTACGACCTTGAGCAGCCGCTGGAATTCGCGAGGGAAGTCGCGAGTTCGCTCGTCGATGGCGGGCTGTGGGTTTTCGAGCAGAGCTACATGCCCACCATGCTCTCGCAGAACGCCTATGACACGGTCTGCCACGAGCATCTCGAGTATTACGGGTTGAGGCAGATCGTCTGGATAGCGGAGCGCGCGGGCTTCAGCATCGAGCGTGTCGAGTTCAACGACATCAACGGCGGCAGCTTCTGCGTCTTCGCCCGCAAGACAGTAGGGGCGGCGCGGCACTCGGGTGTCGTCGACACCATCCTCGGCGTCGAGGAGAGCCGCGAACTCCACACCCTCGCCCCATACCGGGCGTTTTCCGATCGCGTAGACCTCTGCCGCGACGAACTGCGCGGCTTCCTCGAGCGCAGCGCAGTGGCGGGCCGCAAGGTCTGCGGGCTCGGCGCGTCGACCAAGGGCAATGTCGTGCTGCAGCACGCAGGCATCGGACCGGAACTGCTGCCGGTGATCGGTGAGGTGAACCCCGACAAGTTCGGCTGCTTCACGCCCGGGAGTCTCATACCCATCGTCCCGGAAGAAGAGGTGCTGGGCATGGGTCCCGATGCGCTTCTTCTGTTGCCGTGGCACTTCGAGGCCTTCTTCAGGAACTCCGGCAAGTTCGCCAGAACCTCGCTTGTGGCACCGCTCCCGTGGCTGCGCATGCTGTGAGAGCAACTGCGCGCCACGACGAAATCAGGGGTGGTCGCGTTTGTAGATCAGTGCCGTGATCTGCTCGGAAATGAGCCCGAACAGGAATGTTATCAACGAACCCGTCAGCAGCAAGGCGCTCATGTTGGTGAAGCGCGCCTGCGTCCAGAAGGTGTAGCAGTAGTAGCCGAGGCCCAGCAGCAACAGCAGGCCCGACACCGGGAAATACACTCTCAGAGGCGAATACAACGTCCCCACCCGGAAGATGATCAGCAGGAACTTCAACCCGTCGCGCAAGGAGCTGATGTGGGATTTCCCCCGGCGCGGCATCACCGTCACCGGCCGATAGCCCACGGAGTAACCAGACCGGAAAAAAGCCATGGTGCTCGTCGTCGGATAGGAAAATCCGTTCGGCAGCAGGTAAAGGAATTCGTTGAAAAGGTCGCGGCGCACGGCGCGGAAGCCCGATGTGAGGTCTTCGATCCTGTGGCCCACCATCCATGTCGCGAAGCGGTTGAACACGGTGTTGGCCGCATGGCGCCCGACGGTCGCCTGACCGGCGGCATCGCGCGCGCCCACCACCATGTCGAATTCGCGCTCGCGCAACTGCGCGACCAGACCGGCCACCTCTGCCGGAAGATGCTGCCCGTCGGCGTCCATGAAGACCACGATCGCGCGGGTGGCGGCGCGGGCGCCGGTCTTGATGGCGGCGCCGTTGCCTTTGGAATACGGATGGGAAATGACGCGCGCACCGGCCGCACGGGCGAGACGCGCGGTGTCGTCAGTCGAGCCGTCGTCGACCACCAGGAGTTCCGCATCGGGGTACAGCCGGGCGAGTTCCGACACAACCTGCCCGATGACCGGCGCCTCGTTGCGTGCCGGCATGACAACGCTGAACGCGCCCTCTTCAGGTTTCATCGGGACGGTTTCCGGTGCCAATGACAAAAGGGGATACTCCGGGAACGGATACGGCGCCGCACACAAACAGGCACCCGCGCGCAATGATCACACATCCCGCACCACCGCCGCGACAAGGCCGGGGGCTTGCCCACTGGCAGGCCGTGCTGCTGCTCGGCGTCGCGTTGTTCCTGGTCTATGCGCAGACCGGACACTACGGCTACATCGATTTCGACGACACCGCTTACATCCAAGACAACCTCATGGTGCGGCGTGGTCTCAGCCTCGAGGGTGTCCGCTGGGCATTCAGTTCTTTTTACGCCGCCAACTGGCACCCGTTGACGTGGCTCTCGCACATGGCGGATGTCTCGCTTTTCGGCATGGACCTCGGCGCCCATCACCTCGTCAACGTTGCGCTCCATGGGGCCGTATCGGTACTGCTCTATGCACTCGTGATCGCATTGCTCGCCCGGCGGGATGCGGCTCTTGCCGCAGCCATGCTCTTCCTCGTGCACCCGCAGCACGTCGAATCGGTCGCCTGGCTCGCGGAGCGCAAGGATCTGCTCTGCGCGCTGTTCTACCTCGCTGCTCTCCTGGCCTATGTACGCTTTGCGCGCGCGCCCTCACGCTGGCGAATGGTCACCGTGCTCGTGTTGTATGCGCTGGCATTGTTGTCCAAACCCATGGCCGTGACGCTGCCGGTGGTGTTGCTGATCCTCGACGTCTGGCCGCTGGGACGTGCATCCGCAGCGGGCACTGCCCTGATGCAGCGCGTGTGGCCCCTGTTGCGGGAAAAGATCGCCTTCATTCCCCTCACGCTCGGCGCCTGTGTGCTGACCGTGGTCGCCCAGGGCCGCAGCGGTGCCATTTCATCGCTGGTCTCGATGGGGCCGCAGGACCGGTTGCTGAACGCCTTCGTGTCTTACGGTTTCTATCTCCGTGACTTCGCGCTACCGACGCGTCTGGGTGTGTTTTATCCCTTCGGCAGCATCGATTTCTTCACCGAATTGCTGCCCGCAACGGCAGCGCTGCTGGGCACCGCGTCCCTCTGCTTCTGTCTGCGGCGCCGCCACCCCGGGCTGCTCGCGGGTTTCGCGTGGTTCGTCCTCACGCTGCTGCCTGTGATCGGGCTGGTGCAGGTGGGCAGCCAGGCACGCGCCGACCGCTACATGTACATTCCCTCGATCGGGCTTCTGTTGGGGCTGGTGTCACTGCTGCCTGCTGCGCAGGGCCGGGCAAGACGCCTCGGGCTTGCCGCGGTCTTCATCGCGAGCGCTTTCTGGGGGCTCTTGTGCTACCTGCAGGTCGGTTACTGGGAAAGCCCAGAGGTGCTGTACAAGCGCACCGCAGATGTCACGCGGGATAACGTTTTCGCGGAAACCCGACTCCTCGACATCCAGATCTCGCGCGGGGATCTCGCGGCGGCAGAAGAGCGCGCCCGAGCGCTCGTCGCGCGCTTCCCCGGTCGGTATGAGGGTCACATGTCACTCGGAGAAATCGAACTTGCGCGGGGCAATCCGGCGGAGGCGGAGCAGTGGTTCAAGGCCGCCCAGGAACGCGCACCGTCTCACTGGCATGTCCTGAACGATCTGGGCATCTCCGTGCTTCAGCAGGGGAAGCAGGCCGAGGGCTGCGAGATCCTGTTGCGCGCACGGGAACTGGGCGGCACATCGGCGCTGCTGGAGCGGAATCTGGACGCCGGCAACTGCGTGCAGCACGGGACCACGCGGCAAGCACCCGGGAGCGGAAGCGGCGCTCAGTGAGCAGCCCGGGACGGGAGTTGGTACAGGCAACTCGCGTCCAGACCCTGTAACGACTCGCGGCTGCACCACAGGAGCTGCGCGCCCGGTGGCGCTGCGACCGCAACGGCAAGGCCGTTGATGGTCGGCCTGCTCAACCGTGGGTGGATGCGTGTGAGCAGCACGTGCGTAGCACCGGCATCGCGCGCGGACTGCCAGGCGGCCTCGTCCACGGGAAACGGCAGCGGGACCGCGCGTTTGCCCGCCAGCAAGGCCACATAGGAAGGCTCGTAGAACGCCACCACGGCATCCGCCGGCAACGTGCTCCGCAAGCCGCCCAGATCAGCCATCATCGCGTTCTGCAATCCGAGTTCGCGCCTCGCCTCCTCTGCGCCGGGTTTGCGCAACCATTCGTACACGGGGTTCATGCCCCCGGCACGGGCGAGCTCTGCCCGGCCGAGCAGAAAGGCATGCGCGGGAAGCGCCACCGACAGCACCAGGGCGGGTGCCAGCAGCCCTGCGATAGCAGCGCGCGGACAGTTGCGGGCCAGCTCCACGATCAGCCATGCGCCCTGGAGCATCAGTAACGGCATGACAGGGAACAGGAACCTGAGCATCTGGCCCGGATAGGGCCACAGGGCGAGCACGCAGAGATAAGCCGTGACATACCAGGCATCAAGCTCGTTGCGCAGCAAACGCCACAACAAACCCGCGAGCGCCACGGCGAGCAAAGCCGACATCGCCAGCCACACCACAGGCCGGTCATCGGTCCAGTAGAGTGCGATGTAGCTCGCCCAGGCCTGCGCCAGCGCCAGTGTCTGCGCCGCGAGATATCCGGGCAGGTCCTGAACAGACTGCAGGAGAGCACCCCAGACCGCACCGTAATCGTGGCTGGTCCGTGCCGGGGGAAACAGCAGGCGGATGGCGACTGCCACCGTAATGGCGACAGTCAGGACTGTCCACGTGCCCTGGCGCTGATGGCCACCCCGCAGCCTCGACACGAGCGCCCGCGCCACCCACGCAAGCACCATCGCAACGCCTATGGAGCGCACGGAAACAAGCAAGCCCAGTGCGCCACCCGCGGTGACGGCATCCAGACGTGCAGGGATCGCAGCCTCGTCACGAGAAAAGAGGAACAGCACCACCGATACCAGCAACAGGTACCACGTTTCGCTCAGGATTCCCTGCAGGCCGAGCAGAGTGCCCGGAAGAACGGCGAAGCAGAGGATCACGGCATGTGCGAGCAAGGGTGAGCCCAGGACCCGGGAGGCGTGGATCCAGAGAAGGGGAAGACTGGCCAGAAACGCAGCCAGCACCATCGTGTGCGCGAGAGGCAACGAACTCCCCGCACCGGTCATGCCGAGCAGCAGGGGAAAGCCCGCGGGAAAGTACTGCTGGTCACACACAG
>Ga0315905_10001233_pt1 | contig 27524 bp, 19 predicted proteins | sample LakEriMetagenome_5_FD_203522 | JGI IMG/M metagenome (GOLD analysis project Ga0315905, IMG submission 203522) | Freshwater fungal communities from buoy surface, Lake Erie, Ohio, United States - Buoy 4 MA121 | ecosystem: Environmental > Aquatic > Freshwater > Lake | place: USA: Lake Erie, Ohio...
GGAATCCCATGTGCCCTTAGTTTCTAGCGCCTCTTTGACTTCTCCCTCAAGGCATGACACCACAATCTGAATGCGCTCTGGCAAATAGACAGGAAACCACTTGAGGTTTCTGTACCCATTGAGGTTATTGAGAGCATCAAATACAAATATCCAGCGGGTTTTATTCTTTTGCGCAAATGCACTGGCTACCGCTAGCCAAGTGGGCACACTGTCAAAGAGTTCTTCTGTGCCTGCAGCTACTGGGTCTGTGTTTCCTGTCACTCGACGGATGTATTCAATGACTCGCCTGACCAATGCCACCGCGTCTGCTGCATCTGAGCTTGATCCCAGATAGTGCTCCAGTAGATGTGTCTTGGCTCCACGGTGTTTTGCCAACGCGTTGGCAAGTAAGGCGCTTTTGCCGCCTCCTGACTGACCGGTGATCAGGATGCGAGAGGCATTATTCTTGATTAATGCATTCAAGGCATGAATGTAATCATCACCGTCCAAGTAAAGCCTTCTCCTGGGTGCGGCATAGGCTTCATGCCGCATACTCTCTCGTTCAAACGCATCAGGCACATCAGCGACCGGGAACTCCGCATCAAGCAGTTTCCATAAGTCCCGCTCCATGCGTTTAGCCAATGCCTCTGGGTCACGGTAGCCCGTTACCGAATAACCGCTATCCTTGATTCTTCGTTTCAGATCAAGTTGTCTTTGTTTGTCCTCAGTGCTGTCTGGCACGTAGTGACCGCCTTTAGATCGTGCATAGGCTGGAGAACGGAAGTAAAAGAAAGCACGAGTCTTCATGCGCTTGTTCTTAAGAACCCCGTGAAGAATCTCAAGCTCCGTCACGCTCTTGCCGCCTTGGTGCTTCTTGAGCCAAGGTTGACGCTCTAACAAGTCGGGGGCATAGCCCTCATGGGGTGGAATCCAGCCATAGCGCTCACCGAGCATACCAATGAAGTAGGGGCGGGACCTGTCAATCTCTGCGAGGCAGATGGGCAACACTTCTCCCCGCTCCGCCTCCTCCACAGTGATGCCCCAGCGAAGGTCGACATCAACCAGTTCAACGAATCTGTCTTTCAGTCGTGTTCGCAAAGCAGGGAATACCTTGCGCACCAGCAAGTCCCTCTCCTCGCCGAAGTCGCGGAAGGTGCTGGAGAGGAATATTCGTACGCTTCTGTTACTGACCATAGGATGTATTCTGTCTTTGACTCAATTTATATTTTCGGCGAACTGTACAAACTTAGCCAACTCACTTTCTTAGTGCCAATGCCAAAATGGAAAAAAACCAGACTCAGTATGTTGAATCCAAGTGATGCCAATTGATACTGTTATCTGGATTCTTAACCATAAAACCGGACTGAACCAGCTCCGGATAATCGGGCACATAACCGCGCGTCGTATCAGCCAGCAACCATACCAAAGGCCCGTCTTTAAAGAACCAATATGCGCGAGTGCCGGTATTACGACCAATTGATTCGTAAAAATTATCCAAGGTCGCAACAATGTCATCATGAATACTGACGTCAACAGCAAACTCTGTAAGCAAATGCCAGCTATCGTCTTTACTTTTGATTTTATGCATGCGGTTAGCAATACCAACAGCTGATAACAAGGAAGCCATTAAAACAGCATGATCGTCACAATCTCCACCGCGAATTCTGAGTGTTTCAGTGGGTGATGCAATCAGGTCTTCTGCAATGAGTTGCTGATTTTCCATGCGAATAGGATCAGGAACATATGTCACATTATTTTTAACATATTCAAAAAGCGCTGCAGCGCGCAGCAACTGCCCCGTGCCATGTTGGGGATATTCACTTACCAGAGACACTGCCAGCGCGCGCACTGAATAAGGATCGACCAGTGATCTGTAATCAACAGGACCATTGGGTATGGTGTGAGTCTGCGTATGGGGCTGGCTCTGCGACTGGGGTTGCTGGGGTTGAAATTGAGGGTTGAGCTCACCCGCATATGCCTTATTACTGGTTTGCGAGGGAGAATCCTGAGCTGAAAGAAAGAGCGTGGCAAATAAAACAATGTTCAGATGACCAAGGTCACCAAGATCAGGCTTTAACCAAGCAATGGCCATATTGGCTTGATGAAGCGCTGTTGTGATGTTTTCAAAAAAAGAATGGCTTGCTGCCTGCCAAAGAACTGCAACACATGTTGACAGCCCATCCCAAATCTCCTTTCCCTGCTCCCACGTGTAATTGCTATGTTGCCATATGTCATCTGCAACCAGATTGTGTAGTCTTGCAATAACAAACCAGCAAGCACTCCAACCCACAACCGCAATAGGAAAACGAAATATCCAACCCCAAATGCCACTCATTGAGAGACAAACGAAAAACTGTAGCAAAGCAAGTATTGCAAGACCCCAGTAGGCGATTTGGCTCATGAAATTCCTCTCTTCAGATAGTTCGAAGCTGCTTTTCAGTCAATTGTGCAGTTGTTCAATCAATTTTTTGCAATTGTTTCAAACAATACATCTTTTTATTTAAAAAAAGCCAATAGAGTTTTACGGCAATGCACTTGAAACATTTAAAAATGATTAATAATTCAATGAGAACTAATAATCAATAATCAACGCAAATTGATAGGTACGGGAGGATTTATGGAACGTATACAAGTAGAGTCTTCTAACATCATATCTATTGGATACGATGCCGAGTCGATGGTTCTCGAAGTAGAGTTTGGAAAAGAAGGACCCGAAGAACTGACTAATCGCATATATCAATACCAAAACGTACCTTCTGAACTGTTCGATGAATTTTTAGAAGATGTATCACCTGGTGGATTTTTGTGTTTAAACATTCGAAGTCAATTCCCATTTAAATTTTTAGGGCGCCTTGAAGAATTGCAAAGTTCGAAATAGGATATTGGATGTCCTGGGAACTTAATTTGCCAATTGCCATTGAACAGGCGTTGCAAAATTGTTTAGCTCATGGCGATACAGATATTTTCCCAGAACCACATATTTTTCAGGAATGGCGCAAGTTTCCCAAACAAGCTATTGACGCAACGCTTTCTCTTCACGAGTTCATTAGCAGCGAAAATGATCGTGCTAAATTTGACTGCATAAGAAGTTTTGTGCCTTCAGGGCCAACAGGTTTCAGGCTTGGAACTCAAATAGAACCTATTGGTAATCTATATTTCTTAGCTTTAACGCTGCTTTGCGCACCAAACTTAGAACTCAATAGACAAACTATTCAATCGAGACGTGTTCACTCATATCGATACCAACAGATGGATACAGAGTGTCGTATCTTTCAACCAGAAATTGGGTGGCGCAGTTTTCAATTGCAAGCCAAATTAAACGCTGAACAATTCAGTCATGTTGTGGTGTGCGATATAGCTGATTTCTACAGACAAATAAAACCATTTTCAATTGCCAATGCTTTAGCTAAATCAAATTGCCGAGTAAGTCTTCAAATGCGATTACTGCAGGTATTGGATTTATTGGATTTATCTGTGAGTGGCCTGCCAATCGGAGGACCTGCCTCCAGAATTTTGGCTGAAGCAGTTCTAAGTGATGTTGATGCAAATTTTGCAAATGAAAACATGCCGTATTGTAGATTTGTAGACGATATTCGTATATTTTCCGACTCGCAACAAGTTGCATTTGAACATCTACTTCGGGTTAACGAAATATTATATGAAAAAGGATTTAACTTACAAAAAAGTAAGACCCGAGTTTTAAGTACGAAGGAATGGTTGGCGGAAAGTTCGTTTCATGCTGTCTTTACTCCCTCAAAAGGTAAAGTGGAAAATATAGAGGATTTACGCAAACTATTGATGATTCCGAGTCTAGATCCCTATTCTGAAATGCGCGCGCAAAATGACTTACGTTTAGAAGAATTTGCAAGAAAACCTCACGCCTTAGAATTTCTAAAAAGAGAGTTGAATAAAAGTCGACTTCATTCGGTCATGGCCAATCATTTGCTGTCTTCTTTGCAATTTATGCCAGCTTTAGAATGTGAAGAGGCTTTTGCATGGCTTCTTGATAGTCGCAGAAGTAATAAGTTAGCACCGCTCATGACTAAGATACTTCACATCATTTCAAAGAATTTTTCTAAATTACCTAATCCTGATGTAATACAAAACGCCATTGAAAAATTGCTATGCGAAAATCATTACGTCTGTAAAATTACTCTTCATGCAGCAATGATGCTCAGAATACTTCAGTTAAGTAAACAACCAATCAATGAAGAGACCCGCAAGTTTCTCAAGATAAAAATACAAGAATCATCCGATACCCTTTTTAAGGTTGAAATCATTATTTTGTTGGGGAAATGGAATTGCATAGAAGAACTTCTAGAAATAGAGTATTCGCAAATCGTCAAAAGCAAATTCGAAAAGCAGGCACTTGAAATTGCCATGGCTCCTCATGCTTTCTGAGAGAGGACTTGCACGTGGACATACCAACCTTTGGTTAAATTGTGCACCACGTCTTAACGAGCAATTAATCAATCGACTGCATCAGTCGCCGTCTGAGCTAATTTCAAAAAATTTTTGGGCACTTCCTCATGAGGGGAATGCTCCTTCTAAACATAATGATGTCATTGCCGAAGTTGCATTTGGTATATTTAATTATTCAGTTGAAAAACAATCTTCAAGAATTGAAGACATTAGTTTCAAAAATACTGACCTCATAATTCAGCTTGCAATTCAACAACTAGCCGTGATTCGCGGTGGGACTGGTTTTCCAAGGGAATGGTTCTCTGCAGATCATTTAGAAGATGCTACCCTGCTCGCTTCACGCTTATTTGAGCAATTGCAAAACAATCAAGAACAAATCTTAGTGCATCCTCGACTAGAGGGCTTAGGAATGCTGGCTTCATGTCATCCAGATATAATTCAAGGGAGGCAATTGATTGAAGTAAAAATGTCCAAATACGGCTTTCGGACTCAAGACTTGCGTCAACTCATCGTCTATGCATTGCTCGCTTGGTACCAGGGTATTGAGATTGATACCCTTACTTTAATCAACCCACGTCTTGGTATAACTTGGCAATTTACAGTTGATAACTTAGCTTTCCTAGTGAGCAATGATTCGCATGCCGTGCTTTTTCAACAGTTGCAAGAGTACCTTACGGGTGATTCCATTGACCGGTGGGTATAGACTTTATGCGTAATTCTTCAATTTCATTTGCAATTGAATTAAATCCCTCACATGGCGCAACAGCAATAGGGGAAATTGAATGACCCGTTACCGTCAGATAGCGAAGGTTTGAATAAAGTTCAACCGAAACGCCTCTCAAATTAGCTTTTAAACCCTTCGCCAATGGCTTTGCAAATGCAAATGCGCGAATGCCTTCACCAGAAGGTGAAATTTCTACATAGGTTGGGCCGATATGACTCAAAAGTTCTTGTGCTTCCAAACTAGGTTTTCCGTCCTTGAAGCAGTGATCTAAATCAACGGCCACCAACCCATCGCCAACAAGAACAAATCCGATACCGTCAAACCCATCAGGCTCATTCATTCGATTTACATAGGCTTCTTTGGCCTCTTCAAAGCTGCACCAAGTCGCTTGTTTGCTCACGCTAGCATGGACATTTTCTTGACGGGCATCAAAAGGGACTTTTGTACCTCGCTCAATTTTCCAACAAACCCATCTAGAACAAGCAGTAAGTTCTTTGGGAAAGTTAGCCCATAACGGCTTTAATAAGAATGATGCTGTCAAATCAAAACCCCTCAAAAAAGCAATGTGGATTTAAGCGAATGACTTCTCCAATTGCAGAGCCTAATAAAACTTGTTTTCCGTTGCTAAGAATACTGGCTTGCGATAGCCCAGAGAATGCATGAATGAGCATATTCTTACCGCTGCGAAGATCCCACACACGGAATGTATTGTCCCAAGAGATAGAGCATAAACGCCGTCCATCTTTTGTATACCAAATTTCTGTAATGGCTCGATCATGGCCCTGCAGAATTTTTTCACATGTATTTTTTTCAAGATTCCAAATTCGGATTAACTGATCCTTACCGGCTGAGGCGAGTCTCATACCATCGGGCGACAATGCGACCGTATATACAAAATCTTCATGTCCAGAAAACTCATGAATTAATTCAGAAGTTTGCGTATTCCAAGCTTTCACAGACTTATCTTCTGAGCCCGAATAAATAATTTTCCCATCATGGCTGCAGACTGCAGAGCGAATATGAGAACGATGTGCTTTAGGAATAACCGATGCGGCTTTGCTGATTGACTCACTAAGACCACCAGATTGATCAAACTTGATCTGGTCGATCGGTAAATAATTAATCTGTTTATTTGCGCCTGCAATGACTAAAGTGGAGGACGGCTTAGATATAGCTGAAACATAAAGCTTGCCAAAGTTTTCAGTATGAACTTCTTGTTGTTTGTCTAGCATCCAAATTTTTAGATCGCCATCAAAACCTGCAGATATAAGATATTGATCATCACTCAAAGTATCTATATCCCAAATTTCACTCTGATGACCACGCCATGCATGACTAGTGACCAAAGAATTTTGATCATGAATGCAAATCTTCCCTTCTTTGTGTCCACTGATGATCCTGCCATCAGCTAGTTCTTTCAAGGAAGTTACCTCTTCCCGGGTGACCGGATTGGTCTCAATGCAGGACCGCTTTTCAATAGACCACCGAATCATCCTTCCGTCTTTTCCGCTGGAAAGTACCTCATCCCCCCAAGGTGAAATACTGACGCCATCCACAGAAAAAGTATGGCCATTTAAAATTCGTGCGCAATCCCCAGCGTCCAAATCCCAAACTCTTATCGTTTTATCCATGCTACAAGAGGCGGCTAACTTTCCGTCGGGTGTCATAGACACACCGTAAACTCGCTGTTCATGCCCCTTCAATACATTCAGGCACCTGCCATTTGAAATGTCCCAAAATGAAATATGGCCGTTTTGATGGCCCACCAAGCAGGTACCGCCGTCAAACCGCAGGCTGATGGAATGTACAGGACTGCTCGATTGGCTGTTCTCAAACTGGAGCGTTTGTAAACATTTGCCACTTTTATCCCAAACTTTAATGACGCCGTCAATGGAACCGCTTACGACACAAGTACCGCCATTTGCATAGGCTAGAGCTCGAATAGAAGTTTCATGTGCCTTGACCTGAAGGAACGGCTCAAGGGCTTCAGGCTCAGAATTCCACCAACACAAAGATCCATCCCTACCACCGCTTATCCATTGAGTGTTCGACATTGATACAATGGTATTTGACCATTCTGGATACTGTTTAAAATTTTGTATCAACTCGCCAGACTGAGTATCCCAAATACACAGTGATCCTTTGCTTCCAGTCGCGAAGGTGCTTCCATCAAAGGAGAAAGCGGCACTGATGACTTGGTTCCGATGCTCTTTGAGCGTTCGCAAAACGGCACCACTGTGCAAATCCATTAAAACAACAGAGTTATCTCTGCGGCCTGCGAGAACGTGTTGAGACCAATCAACAGCAAACGAGGAGTTCTGAACATCGTTCTTTAATTCCAGTACCTGAATACAAGGATTACAGAGATTAAATTGATCATTAGCAGTCCAATCTCGAAGCAGTAAAGGCTTCTTATAGTTGGAGAGTGCCTGCTGAGCAGCCCGATGGACAGGACCACTCGGCGCATAATTAAAAGCCTGCTGAATTACAAAACCTGGAAAATCTGAATATCGTTCCAGAAATTTAGCTTGTGTTGCCACGAAATTAAAAAAATCACCGATTCGAAATTGCAAGTCGTCATCGAAGATTGACTGACGAAAATTTTCGATTTGAGATTCTGGCCACAGATATACCGATTGCGGTATCAGTTCTGAGTTTTGACCAGATACCCATAAATGCAACTCAGCCTTGCGCGATTTCAAATCCTCTTGCAGTTCGATGTTTTCAGGGAGACTAGCTTGAACTAAAGCAAAATCAGCAAGAAGCTCCTTCAACTCATCAAAACGCAATCGTTCCTCAATAAAACTTAAATTACAGAGAACGCCCTCAATAGCTTGAAAGTCCTCAATTTCTACCAAATGCTCAACAGCATGTCTCCTGACATAGGCGCTGACGCCCTTAGTTTTATGAGCGACCGTATCCTTGCAATATGCAGCCATGCGTTTCATGGCGGATTTTTTTGATACAAGGTACGGATTACCTCCACTAACCAACCAATCAAAAAGTGACTTATGGCAAAGGGTAAAACACAATCTTTGCGGGTCACCTTCTCTGGGATTTTTGATTAAAATTTGACTGATTTCTTGTAAAAATTTATCGAGAACATCTTCCTCAATCTCAAGGGCTTCTTCAAGCTCCTCTTTTGTCATGGGTTCCAGTGCGCAGATCAAAAGACCCAACAATTTAGAGACGCCCTCAAACTGATGTCTATCTGGAAAAAGTCGTTCAAACAATTGTTGATAGAACCCTTCTAAGCCCCTAGGCATATTTGAAATGTCATCAGGTTCTTGAGAATTTTCTTTATAGCTTTCTTGGAGTAACCGCAAGTACAGAATCATGCCGCCACTTTTTTCAATCAGTTGATCCAAGAAATGTGATTTTTTCTGGTCATTCCAATCTGAAAAAACAGGAAGCGTTAAAAGTTCTTGCCATGCAAATTTCCTAAGATCCGCTAGGTTTCGTTCATCGGTAGAATGAATATCTTGAGGATTAAATATCTGTAACTGACGGGTAACAGCATCATCAGGACGGCTAGTTAGTACAAACTGAATCCAAGAAGGAAGTTGCGAAAGACGCGAGCTGATCAATGCGGCTAAAGGATTATTGCCGTTCGCAGTCTGAGCTTCATCAAGGGCGTCAATTAAGACTATGTATTGATGATCATGAGGAATGTTTCTCGACAGTGGTTCACTCAACAAAAAGCGAAATAATTCAGGCAATGAAAGTTTAGATATCTGCTGCCTCTGATCAAGCGCTTGGGAAATATCTGAACTTCTACCTAAACCTAGTTGCTGCAGTAAATTAGAGCGATAATTTTCAATTTTTAAAGAAAGTTGATACGCAATTGTTGTCAACGCTCTTAGTGGATCACTCAAAACAGTACTTTGATGGTCACAAAACCAATTCGCCACAAAGATTTCTGGACGCTTTTTAATGAGCTGCACAGAAACTGCTGACTTACCAAATCCTGGACCAGCCTTTAACCAAAAGACTCTTGAATCTGACTTGGATAACCATTCATTGAATCCCTCAAAAATCCAATCTCTGCCAACAAAACCATCAAGATGCTGCGAAAATTTAGAATCAAATGAAACTGGATCAAGTACTTTCTTGAGTAAATCAACTTCTTCAGCAAGGCGGCTACATTCCCCTTCGATTTTTTGAAGAATATCTTGAAAACATTCAACATAAAATCGTTCAAAACCCACGGGGTCAAATTCTCTTTTTTTCTTCCAATCACTCAAATTAGGCCACTGTAAAGTTGTCAGTAAGATAGGTAGGTTGGCAAAGGGTACATCCTCGACCAAAACGGGATATACCTTCCCGAAATGTTGAAGCGCCATAGATATTTCATTACGGCATACGCTTGGCTCTCTCACTGAGTGAAAGGAAATGAATGCAATTGCCATATTGGAGTCATGGATGCCTTGCGCAATGCTTCCTCTCCAATCGTCCCATGTTTTAATTTTTGAAATGTCGAGCCAAACCTTGTGCCCACGCTTTTCAAGATCGACTTTTAGTCGCTCAACAATTTCTTGATTGTCATCGTGACCATAACTGAAAAAAATACTTTTTGATTTGAAATTTTTTTCTATCAAATCTTCCATGGACAGTCCTTTAGCTATGAATCTAATCAGTATTTCTATGTTTATCTTGTGATAGTGACCTTCATAAAATCACTTTTTCTCAACAAGCTCCAAAACTTGCCAGCCCTGACCAGTTTTAACAAACTGATATTCAACAATCTTTTTAGTCCTGGGCAACCCCCCAAGCAACTCAGTTAGGCCATCTTTTTTATTGACAAATTCAAAATCCACGAGAACTTGGCAAGTTATCTTTTTAGAGACGATGGGTTCACACGCAATTTTCTCAACAGCATTGATTTTTAATTGGTCAATGCCTAGTACGCTACCGAAGTTAACTCCAAAAACCTTTTTATCAATTAAGCTAGCGGCATCAGCTTTAAGATCGTTTGTAATTAATCTTACTATTTCTTCATCTCTCGGTTCGTTTGAACACCCCATCAATAATGCCGAAAAGAAGATTGAAGCAGAAATGTATTGAAATATTTTCATTTTAAATGTAAAAATTTATATTATTTAGATAATGATTTTTTCACAAAAAATCATGTCTTAGAACAAGTCACACCTAGAAAATAGAGATTATTAAGAAAAATATTAATGCTCAAAATAATCATATTTGGGATTTTTATTTTTCTGAAGTCCAATCCGCCAAGCAGTTAGCTCATCAATTTTAGCCTCATTAATATTGAAAGGAACTTGCACCATAATATCTTTCGGCCATAGTTTAGTTGCCTGCTCATTTTTTTTATTTTTATTCTTAGCAAACATAGGGTCCACATATAAATCCAAAGCCCCAAATGCGTGCAAGGCTTCATGCGCAATGGTAGAGGGTAATTCTTGAATACCTTGGTAACTTTTATATACTAGAAATCCTTCGACTTCGTCTGAAGAAAAAAATGGAGCGAATGATCTGCCAGACTTGTTTGCAAAAATTGCAACAATGTATGAATCTGCAACGTGGCGTTCGTTGATCCATTTATTAAATTTTTTTTTATTATTAAACCCACTTAATTTCAAAGCATCCTTAATTATATTAGATGCATTTCTTTCGCCAAAATTGGGAATGTAGGGTAAAACTAAATCCATATTATTATTTTCGTTAATAAACTTTAACTTAACACTTCGATTATTTGCTCTCTGCTGCAACCAGATGTAAGCTTTTTCAGATTTTTTTAGAATTGCTTTTCTCTCTGAAAGACTCCATGGTCGACCAGGTTCAGAAACAAATATATTCAAAACATAAACATTTCCAGCCAATACTCTTGCAGAACCAAAATCTCTTTTCTGAGCAAAAGATGTGTTTATGGAAAAAATAATGATAATAATGGACGTTAATATTTTCATGTCAATGAAATTTAAAAGGTATAAAACTACCAACCAACATATCAATACCGGCCGATGATATGGTAGAAATAGAAATTAATACCGCTGAAAATACCAATGCTACGGTAACATTACCATTTGAAATCTCAAGCATTTCATCAATATCTGCTGTCATAAATCTATAAAGCCTTGATGCTATTAATATCACTAAAAGAGTTAATAAAAAACACACAATAAATTGAATCACTATATAGCCAATTCCTTCAAATACAAATTCAATATTAATCTCTTCAGAGTTAATAATTGATTGAAGGTTACTCATACCTGATGATATTGAATTTTTCATCATGATTGTCATTGATAATATATAACTTGCAAAACACAAGCCTACTGCTGCATTTCCTTTTTTCAGATCGGAATTAAAGTTAATATTTTTTTGATCAAAATTAGAAAATAATTTACACGTTAAATGCACCGAAAGACACGCCAAAACTAGAAGCAAAACCAGATAAGTACACGAAGATAAAAATACCAAATAATTCATACAAGCGATCCTTTTGTAAATTTTTCCAAACTAAGTCAACTAGAGATTCATACTGATTGGTCGAATATAGAAATCTAATTTCACCTGAAAATTAGCATATCCTTGCTATCGTAAGACCTTCGTTATCCAAAATTTCAATCATTTGCAGCACAGAATCTCTGTCCAATTGTTTGATTGGCTCCGTCAATTCTTCGTAGGGGACTAGATTAGGATGAAATTTGCGCTTGTTGTCACGCACTGCATTGTGTGTCCAACCATCAAGAATCCGATCAGCCCACCAACGATCATGCTCCATGCGTGCCAGCAACTCTAGTTGATCTGGCAAAAAAACTAAGGAATCAGCCAACGATTGTTTAGGAACAATGCAGTAATTTACTGCACGCATTTTCACCTCAAAGTGATCAGCCGTAATGCGATTGGCATTCCGTGCCGTCTCTGGAAGTTCCGTCCAAGGCCTATTAAAAGGTGCTGGCTGACGACCAGGTTGTTGCTCACACTCAACCCGATCCTTTGCACAATAACCCTCATGGAATTGACGCGCCCGTGAATCGTCCACTTCAGAAATGAGGTGATTGCCTGCATTTTTGGAAGGGTCTTGCTTTTGCAAATCAGAGGGTACCAACGAGAAAACGTGAAAGCAACCGTTATGCAGACCATTCACAGAGTAATCCGAAAGCACACAGCCACCCGGAGGGTCAAGCGCAACCACTTGAGGCATGATGAGATCGCTCTTTGGATCTCGAGCCTGTAATCTATTGACAAGCAGGCGAGCAAACCTCAGATTGGCAATTTCGTCTTTGGTACAAACATAGGCCATGGTCACAGGCCTTTCGTCAAACAACCATCGATCGACGTCTTCCTCTGTAATTTCCTCAATCTTAAGTTCCTGCGTTTCCACCTGAACCAAAGACACCAATTGGGGACAGGCATCAAGCATCTCGCGCCATTGTTGCTTCACGTTTCGATCAATGACTGTCACCTTCGGCTGCTTACCGCTACGGTAGTGACCTAAGCGAGCAAGCTGAAGCAAAATTGACTGCCCCACCGATCCCAATCCGACCAAAACCAAATGAACACCGGCCTCATCACTAAGTGCCACCGGCAAATCTGGCGGATGATTTTGCATAATTCGTCTTGCGATGAGCTCTGCTTCGTTAAAGATGCGAATTCGCGGCAGGCTTTCATTTTCGAAATAGTCTTCTAGCCTGAATTTTTTCTTCACAGACAAGGGCTCAATAAGGCACTTACACTCAAGTTCAGTGTTATCCATCGTGTGACTAAAAGCTGAACGAGTAAGGGCAATGTTGTCGCCATAATGGTCGCGCATGGCAATCAACATACTTGCTCGTTGTGCACCCGTTGCGGTGAGTACATCGGACATGGCCATATCTTCAGTCAACAAAGTTACGCCCGCCTCCCACAACTTGGTTCGGTTGCTTTCGTCGACTGACTTTAAGTTGAGAACAACTGGGTGCGAAGCAACCATCGAGAGCGCTAATTCGATGGCCAATGCACTTTTGTCGACTTCTAATCCAGCAGAATTTGAAGATTGGCGCCCCGTGTTTGAAGGCGAGTTTTCCTCACTCTTTCCAGCAATGATGATGACGTGTGAGCGCGCCAAATAACGAGCCGCGAAGTTATCCCACTTTAAACCAGCGGTTGCCATATAAACGCGAACACCGGCCCAAGCCAATGTTGCATTGAATAACAGGTGCATCACCTTTGCCCAACCTTCCGCCTTTTCAGAGTCGGATGTCAAGGTATCCAAAATAGACGTCCAAACCGAAATGGCTTCAGCATCGGCTTTGGGCTTCATACCTTCTTCAACAGTAAAACCAAAGACTGTAAGTAGACAAAGAACCAGGAGCACAAGGCCCCATTTCTCAATAAACACGATTAGTTTTTTGATCAACATGTTTTAGGTCCTCTGCACAGTTAGTTCGGAGATTCAATGTTTAAAAATTCAGTTTGACAGTTACAGCACATTCGTTTAGCTGTAAGTCTTGCAAAAGCCATTTCAATCGGCAATCCAGATTCGTTCACCTCGGTCACACCTTCCTCTAAAAAGCCCATTCGTAACCACCATTCATGCAAAGCTTGATTTTGCGCTGGTGCCTGAGCTTCAGCTCGCAAAAGTTGACCACATTTAAAAAGTTGATCTAACCAATGTTTAACTGGCTCTACTGGGCAGCTTGGAAGAACCGAGCCACCTCGCAAATAGCACCAACCAGGCCGGCCCGGCAATATCTGAAGGGAGATCAATCCATCAACCTGTCCATCAGTTGAATGGCCTATAAACTGGGTGCCACACATCGCTTCAAAGCGAAGCACTTCCAACATATCGGCAGTGCTAGATGTTCCATTGAACTGTTTAGAAAGGTGTTCCATCAACCAGCCTCTGCCCTCGAAGACTTTCAACCACTGATCCTGATTAGATTCAGTTATATTTTGCCAGTCATTTGGTGAAGGAATGAGCTCAGATTCAGCCCTAGGTTTCAGCGCTAAGCGCTTGAGGCTGGGGGTAAACAGATTTAAACTTAAATTTTTGCAATTCAAAGGCGTGGCTGCTGGCAAGAACCATTTAGGGACTAGTCGATAATGGATCATGGCTTCCTGACCATCAGTCAAATGCAAAATTCGAGTTCTTCTAAATCCACTTGCTGCTATAAAAGTTTGCGCTTGTTTGTTTGACATAGAAGTGGCTGTACCAAGACGCTGAACGCCACGAGTATTCAAGGCTGCCACCACCATTAAATTCCAGGCCTCAAGACGCGCACGGGCTTGACCACGACTGCCATGAGGTGCCCCCCCGTGCAAACTGATGAGTCCTTCGCTTTCAATGGACCAATCCACACGAATATGTCCAATGAGTTCATCTGTCGACAAAAGATGAATGTCGAAGTAGCTGCAAAAGCCATTCTCTTCAGCAATTTCCACCGAAGCAATTACTTCTTCAATTTTATGAAGAGGATGACCAAATTGGCGCTCAAAAAAAATTGAGTTTGACAGTGCAGCATATTCTTTGACCATGTCACGCAGAGGGCGATTTCGAGGTGTGAGCCTGACCAAGCTTCCCTCAATTTGCCCGCCCACACTCATATGCCCTACCTCGTCCGCTTTTGCAAAGCCGTCGCAATGCCTTGCGCGATACCCATCTGGAGTTTTTCATCGATCCAGAGCCACTGGCCGTTCGAATTGCACTCGAGAAAAACATATTCACCATCTTTTGTTACGATGAAGTCGAATGCACCATAGTTCAAGCCCAAGGCTTGGCAATAGGCGCTTATCTGCTGTTCCAGCTTGGGTGGCAAAATGGCGACTGAATAATCTAGGTCTTGCCAATTAACTCGGCGCCAATCAAGCTTGGCGGTCTCAGGACCCGTTTGCGAATTAATTCGGGCCGCATAACAATGTCCATCGACCCAAGTGACGCGCAGTTCGTGATCTTTTTCAAATTTTTGCTGTAAGAAATTGAGGCTGCCACTCAATAGTTCAGGCGATTCCTTGAGCTGCTCGCGATCAACTTCTGCAGTGTAAAAGGCATGAAAGACTTCATTGGCTTCAAATCCAGTTTCTCGAATTGCCTTCACAACCAAGGACGACTCTAAGGCCATCGACAAAATTTCAGAAGAATTGTTGCCGTAGTAGGTATTTGGTACCCGCATACCCAATGATCTTGCCAACTTCAACTGCAAAGGCTTGCAAGAGGCGTGGTCGATGATTGATGGATTTGCACTGAACCAAGGCCGATCATGTAGATGCGCGTATAGCCATCTTAAAAACCAACGCGCTTCAGATGCAACCACTTCCTTGGCCTGAGTATTGTCTCCCCATATAGTTGGCACCTCAGGGGGAGCTGGACGGCGAAAATAGACCACGCCAATTTCTTCACCGCGAATCGAACGCCCATTGGCTTGGTCACGAATTTTCAGCGACTCTCCAGCGTCAGACTGCTTTAATGAAACAGTTTGTTTTGTTAGAAGATTTTCTGTATTTAAACGAAAAACTTGTTTGCCCATCTCGTTGAGATGAGCGATTACCGCTGAGGCGTGAAGATCTTCCTCATTGGTGATAACTAAAACTGTCGAACTCAAAACCAGCTCAGGACTTGAGCAATGATTTCCAAGCGGCTTCCGCGGCTTCGTATTGCTCAATCAATGCTTCGATGGACTTGACGGTTTGAGCACTCACACCCACAGCAGTGGCCAGTTTAGAAATAGCTGCACGCTCTTTTTCACCCAAACCGTCAATTCGAGACATGCGAATGGCATCACGCAGAAGGTAGGGACCAAAAAACGCAGCCGCTTTATTTGCGGAAACGGTCTCCATGCTCAGGCTACTGGCAGCAGCCACAGCTTCATTTAGCAACGACGGATTTTGTCCTTGAGTTGACAGCCAGTTAGCAATGGCCGTTTTTTCAGCCTGGCTCAGTCCGTCTGATGCGCATGCGGCAACAATACAAGCCACATACTGAAGCCAGTTGGACTTAGACGATTCGTTATTTTCGATGGGTACAAAAGTCATGAAACTCATGCTGTTCTCCAATTAGTTAGGCAAAGCGTTGATTAATAATCGTCGGCGGCGTAATCGCCTTCAGGATCTTTGCCAACCATTGGTGTGCTATGGGTAGCCTTCGTGCAACCTGTTCGATCTGAACTTCCGTATTGAGTAATCTCTCGGGAAATCTGAGTGCGTGGGTCATAGATGATCTGGTCCTGAGGCTGAGCCTGAGGATTGAACATTGGCGTTGCATGACGAAGCAGGATCGGCATGGGCACTCGGCCTACAGTTAAGGGGGAATGGGTTTGAGGCAAGGACATTTCACATCTCCAAGGGGCTAAGTTATGTACCAAATTAGTACTCATAGCAGTTTATGAACAAATCAAACTTCAAACGGAAAGTTTTAGTTAGATGCTTAGAAATACTATCTGGATAAATTATGTCTCAAATAGACTAGAAATTATAAATAAATACCAACACTCGTGTATTTTTTCTACTTTTAAATGGTTATGTTTTTCGGGTCAAGGTCAGACACATTGGTAATTGTAGAAATTTGGAACACCATCAAAGGTTTTGCAGACTCAGAATAAACTACTAAATTTAGCAAGAATTTAAATTAATCTGGTGAAAGGCTAGTATGTCCGACGAGCATACACTGACAGCAACGGTTGAATTTATTAGCTGTTCAACTGCCGAATTGGTGAAGCGTGAATTCACTATTTCAAAGTCGGACATAAATGATGTCACCTAGCACGGTGGTGAAACTGGTGATTCTTTTTTTGATGATGAGTTCGAATTGGATCAAAAACGATTTGAGCAAAGAGTGGAAGATTGCATTCACGGACAGTTGTGGGCATTCCAGTCTGATGAAGATATTGCTCCGGATCCTGATCTCGTTGGTGATGTACCAAACGGACTTGATTACAACGACTCGCTGAATTTCGAATACTCGCTTGGGAAATTCAAAATCGAAGACTTCTACCCATCAAACAGGTAACCACGAAAAAATGTCATGGCGGCCAACTTTATACAGAAGCTACCCTAAAGATTTGATCATCCTCTGAAAATTCTGTTTGAAAAATAACACTTGAGCAAAAATTTGCTTTCATTTTCCCCACCTTAAATTGGTATGAAATTTATTATATTTAATTAGCGTAATCCGTGCACATATTGCGGCAACTTTCAACGGATGAATACAGTTTTGTGTCCTCGGCTTTACGCGGATCAATCATACTTAAGGATGGTATTTGGCAGAAACCATACCGCCAGAAACTAAAGCATCTTTGATCAATTGCCTTCTATCAGGTGCATGACGCTTAGACTGCTCAGAGTTCAGCAGAAAGTTGTCTGAACCAATCATGTAAATGAGCCTGTCCAAATGACGCGGAAACAACCCGCCTTGATCGTTCAACCATTGAAATTTTGAATTTCTGCTGAGTTTTTCCCGCTCAATCTGAACAATCTTTACCAATCCCTTGAATGCCTCTACCTCTCCGGCGCTTAGAGTTAGCATATTGGCAATAGGTGTGACGTGTAAGTCGGGTTTGACAAATACTGTAGCGCCCATATCAGCAAAAAAATTGGCGGCTAGCGGCAGTCCCATACCGGGTATTTTGGTTTTGATATTGAAGTAAAGCACCCTAAGGTCACTTAAAAGTTCCTCTGACTCCAATGCATGAACCTGTTTGTTGACCCAGTAAATCCATCTATTTTCTATCCACTCCAAATAAGTACCATGATTTAAAGACGGTATTTTTTCTTTTGAAGTGAACTTTTTAAGGGCAAGCACCAATTCGTTCTTGCGCCTCACCTCAAAAGTAGCTGCTGCAGTATTTGCCAACGCAGCCAATCGCTCGTCTTCTGATGGATGCAAGTTTTCAACAGTAGACAACAATGACAACATCTGCTTGGGAGTGATCACGGCCTGCGCCCGGTTGACATAGTTGCGACAAAAAATTCGGGTTTTACCCCACTTTGAATCAACGGATTCACCCATCATTAACATTTGGCAAATACCATTTCGCAGACGTGATTCAACAGATGCCTTGTCTGGATTGTGATGACGCGTGAGTTCCTTGAAAGATGGATTTGACTGCAGCTCAAAGGCTAAGTCATAGAGAATCTCAAACACAGTGGTCATACACAAATCCTATTCATATCCGTTAACGTAGAAGTTGCAATACCAAGTCCAAACGCTCTTGTACGCTTCTGATAGATTCCATGTCCGCCTCAGGGTCTGCCCGTCGTATCATCAGACTCCGCTCAAGAAGTTGCCGAGCATCTTCTAGTTGATTTTGCTCCGTTCGCAATTGACCTAATGCATTGAGTTCGCTAGCTATCTCAGTAGAGTCTTCACCATACAGCTTGATCGATATTTCTAGCGCGCCGGTGAGAAATTGATTGGCCGCCTCAAATCTGCCGTTATTTCTCAGCAAAACACCCAAATGACGCATACTGAGCCTTACGGAATTACTTACTGTGCCTTCATGAATCGCGGCAATTTGGATTTCTCGCTGCAATATCTGCTCAGCCTCGTCTAAATGGCCCAATTCCCCTAAAGCACCACCAAGATGGTAGAGCATCATGCCAGTTTGGGAGTCCTCTGCACCGAACCGTTCTTCAGCAATTTTCAAGGCTCGTCGAAGCGCTTTGATGCCTTCTGTAGCTCTTCCCGCTTCCACTGTCAATGTGCCTATGCTGACCAGGCTGTCTAGGAGTTCCTCATGAGAAGCGCCATAGACCTTTTCTAGAAGTTTCAGCCCCCTCGCGTAATATTTCAGCGATGAATCCGGCTCACCCATTTCTTCATAAATACTGCCTATGTTATGAAGACTAATGGCCAACTTATCCAGCCGCTCAGGAAACAGTTGTTGCCTTAATTTGAGTGCACGCAATGCCATGTCAAGCGCTTCACTCAAATCTTCCTGCTCCTTCAGGAGCATAGCCATGTTATTGAGTAAGATGAGTGCCTGTTGCGTTTCGCCATGACCATTGTCATGCAGCAACTTAAGGGCTTGTTGATAATATTTCTGCGCTAATGACAATTCATCGTTGTCATGCGCATCAATCCCCAGTTTGTTGTAAACGCTGGCCTCATCATCTTTGATGCCTGCATTTCGGAAGTGATCAGCCGCCTGAATGTATAACTGCGTCGCCTTCGCTCGTTCTTTGGCGTGTCTAGCACAGTCACCCAGTGCCAATAGACTGTTACCGATATCAGGATGCTGTGGCGGCAGTGATATTTTTCGAATTTCCAATGCTTGCGTGGCTGCTTCCAATGCACCTGAATAATTATTTAAATCTAAGCGCAACTCAGACAGGTTATTGAGAACCAGGGCCAAGTTAGGGTGATTAGGTCCTAACAGTCGGCGCCCCAATTGCAAAGCCTCTAGAAAACATGTCTCGGCCTCTTTGCGATTTTGCATTGACTTGAGGACTTGCCCTTTATTATTAAGCACAAGCAAGAGAGCAGGATCATCCTCACCATTAATTCGCTTTAAAACCGCGATGGCTTGATCGATTGTTTCAAGCGCCATCGACATACGACCTGTCAGCCTTAGAACTGGAACCAAATTACTCAAGGTTGTGGCAACAGACTCACTCTGGGCACCGAAAAGTTCTTTAGAAATAAGCAAAGACTCTCGATATAAAACTTCAGCTTGTTTAAGGCGACCCGTATGACGGTAGAAAACAGCCAAGTTATTCAGCCGATTGCCAAGCGATTCGCGGTGCGAAGGTCCCAGTTTACGAGCTAGTAATAAAGCCTCCTCGTACAGTGGCTCCGCCTCGTCATATTTGCCGCAGTCCTTGTGCAAAACAGCCAAGAGGTTGATGTACGGTATAAGGCCAACTCGTCCCAAACTGCGTTCGGCACGAGCCAATTTCAAGCCTAGATTCGCAAGTCTTAAGGTAAAACGAGTTAGATGACCGGCATGAGTCAACAAATCCACCAAGGCATCAGATGCTTGTCGCTGGCCACGCTCATCAAGATGTCGTACCCACTGTGACCAGCGTTTGGCCATAAAAGGTTCTAGCCGTTCCGGTGCTGATGCCTCTATGTCTAGCCAGTATTTTGCAATTTCTTCTGTGCCCCTGTGCTCGTACATCGCCATGAATCGATCATAATGACCCAAACACTTCAATAAACCAGATAGATCGCCAGAGGCATAGAGTTGCCACGACTCCTCCTCTGCGCGCCTGACTAAAGACGCGTTCATACCAAACCAGTGCGCAAGCTTTTGGTGGGCCACTTTAATGTTGAAAGAATTGACAAGGTACCTATCTGCCACGGCCATGCGAAGGTGACCGTGCGCAAAAGCCATGCGACCATTGATTTCTTGTAACCCATCGTCCAATGCATGGCGAATGGCCGCCCATGTTGCAGGACTGAGTTCAGCAATAGAAAGGATCTCTTTTTCAAGTAGGCCTGATCTAGAGGCCCAAATCGCAGTCATAGAATTACAGACAGCTTCTTGGCCAAAGTCATTCTCCACGCGCTGAAGCACAAACTCAAAGAGATCATCCACGGTTTGGCTGACCAAGGCCTGATTAAGTGTTCGCTGCAGCTCTTCGTGCACACCAAATAAGCGTAATTCCTCCGCAAGTGTTCTAAGGAATAGCGGATTGCTTGCAAGCGGATGAGCTTGTACCTGCCGCATCATGCTAATGGGCAGTTTCTTGTTGAATCGCGCCAGATAGGAAGACATCAACAACGCAGTTTGAGGTCGGCTGAGAGGTTTGACCTCGATCGTTTTCCAAGATGGCTTGCGAGAGCCGCGCCTTGTAGCTTGTGCATCAACTTTGTTTTGAAGCGCATCAAGCACAGGCCCTGGAAGGCAAGACACTACCACGCTCACGGCTGGGGGTAAAAACGAAGGCCACCACCTCAAATCCGCCTGAGCTGTAAGACTATTGAGCGAATCAAGAACAATGACAAATGTTGATCTACGACGACGAACCCAGGCACTGACAGTAGCAAGCCATTGAGGCAAGCTGTCCATCAGTTGTTGTGGCTCATCAGGAATTCCTTGTCTGCTGCCCGTTTGCCGCTGAATGAATTCAATCAACCGACGAACCAACGCATGTGGATTTGACGCGTCAGTACTGGCACCCAAGTAATGTGCGTGAACCAGGAAATTGGGTTGGCGCTTTTGCCAATCCTTCAAGAAGTTAGCAATCAGCGCACTCTTTCCTACGCCGGAGGATCCTTCAATCAGAATACGAGATTCATCGTCTACCAAGAGCTTCTCTAAAGTTGTGAGGTATCGCTCACCTCCGAGATAAAGTTGTCGACGTGGCGCAGCATAGGACTCATGTCGTAGCCGTTCTCGTTCATAGGCATCGGGCACTGATTTCGCTGGAAATTCTGCGTCCAGAAGTTTCCAAAGATCTCGTTCAATGCGCTTAGCTAGTGCCTCTGGATTTTTATAGGTACTAAATGAAAGACTCGCGTCAACAATTCCTTTTTTCAGTTTTGCTTGACGCGCACGATCTTCTTCTGATGGCAAGTAGTCTCCACCTTTGTTTCGAGCATAGGTAGGGGAACGGAAATAAAAGAATGCCCTGCCCCGCATTCGGCGGTTGTTGAGCACACCATGCAAGATCTCGAGTTCAGTGACACTTTTACCACCTTGATGCTTTTTTAGCCAAGGTTGTCGCTCAAGTAGGTCAGAAGCGTAACCTTCTGGAGGTGGTATCCATCCATATCGCTCGCCCAACATGCAAATGAAGTAAGGTCTGGCACGATCAATCTCTGCCAAGCAAATGGGCAGTACTTCACCGCGCTCGGCCTCTTCCACAGTGATGCCCCAACGCAGGTCTACATCCACCAACTCAACAAAACGGTCTTTTAGTCGTGCACGCAGGGCTGGAAAAACACGTTTAACCAGCAAGTCTCTTTCCTCGCCAAAATCTCGGAAGGTTGAAGACAGGAATATACGAATCGTTCGGGACTCACTCATGTCGAATAAAGACAATGATGCAACTAGTGTTCATTTTTGGTCTACTGATCTTTAGGTTCAATGAATTTTCCTGCTAGAAACTCGCCGCTACGAATTTGCCCATTGGCATATCTCATTTCTCCCGAACCATTCATAGAACCGCCAGACCAGTACCCTTCATAAATGGTGCCATTTGCCCATGTGAATTTCCCCAAGCCTTGTTTAACGCCATTGACCCAATGGCCTTCATAGCAAGCACCGTCAACCCAGGTATATTTTCCCTGGCCATGGTGCATGCCCTCCAGCCATTCACCGTCATAACTTGAGCCATCGACCCAAGTCATTTGACCTTTTCCATTAGGTTCACCGTTTTCTATATCGCCTTTGTAAATTGCGCCATCCTCATAATTTATTTGATCAAGCGCGTCAAATGATTCGCTAAAGGTTTCATCCTCTTCACGAAACTCAAGTGTTTCGCATACGAAATCAATGGCATCACCCAAAGTAAACATAATTGGGCCACCAATTACCTCCATGACATCTACGTTCACTTTGATAGATTGAATCAATGAATGGGTCAATTTGTCATCAAACCCCATCAACGCATAAAGATTGTCTGTTCGCTTAAGCTTCTTGGGGGAAAGTTGTTTAACGCCCAATGCGTTGGCAATGCCGCCCACCATGAAGGGGACGTATTTGCCCGCATTCTTTGACGTCAGTTTTTCAAATGCATAAGCTTTTTCAATCAAGCTGGCATCAAATCTTGTAGCGTAATCTACAAGTCTTGAATGTACTAAGCAGTTATCGAAATCATTTTCAAAAACACCATCGCAATCAATTTCTAAATTGACACCACTGAATTGATCTCTTGGGAATTCATCAAAGTAGGCGCCGCCAATCAACTCAGAAACCACGTCAATATTTAGTTTTTCCCAAAGCTTCAAACGCTTACGAGCTACATTGAGTTTTTTATCAATCACCCAGCTTTCCTCCTGAAAGAAGGAAAGTACTGAGGCTCTGGCCATTGAGTCTAGACTGTCTGTTTTGGGAATGCTAATGACAAAATTCACCAAAACATAAAGTCGTTGCCAATCAGGATCAATGTCTTCCAGCAATGATTCAGGCTCTTCCAACTGCGGGTAGACACGAACGTCGCAGTACAAGTCAATAAATCGGCCATCGGTTGCAACGGGAAGATGCTTTTTTAAAATCCCCGTGATATTTCTATCAATCAACCTTTTGACTTCTATCGATAGATTAACCAGTCCTTCGCCAACGCGCTTGTTGTATTTGACGTAGGGCGTACCAGCAAGCTTCATGTTTTTGAGCAAATCCGTTTTATTGGATTTACCCAAGGTCAATCTGTCTAAGCTGTGCACATCAGAAAAATTAATTTCGACATCAGATATTTTTTTCATTTCGTGATTAACCATAAAAAATTAAAATAAACCTGCAAAAAATTCGTCAAGACTAAATTAAGCATCTTATTCCTTACAACAAAACCAACCTACATATTGATCTTAAAGGTCTGAGAATTACTATGAATTGCCTTCGTTGCAGCAGCCTCGAATTCAGCCCAACTACAGCCTTTGTCTTTCCAGTTGGGTACCAGTGATACTAGGGGAGCAGATCCCGCAGAGAACTGCTCTTGCCAATTAATTCCATGGGATAAAAGTGATTCGGAAAGGTCCTGCAATAGATGAAAGATTTCCTGGACTGGCCAAATATCATTATCGTGAAGCAATCGAACTAGTAAAGCCTGATTCTCAATAATTGTCTTAATTTGTACCTCCTCACTCGCATCACGTAACCACCTCGTGAAATAATTCGCTGACAAACCCCTGCACCACGGATCTCTAGCGTTACCGTAGTGATTGACAAGCCACAAAAAAGTTTCAGTGTCATTAGCGCCAATAGAAGCTTTGGCTCCAGCTATGAATGCTCCCCAAGCGTAATCGCTCTGGGGATCAGCTAACTTCAACAAACCATTTAAATCTCCAGAAAATTCGTTTAAACGATTGACCACTACGCCTGCACTTACCTCCATTGCCTCGAAAATTGGCGATCTAAAATACATGTCAATTATTTCTTTAGAGACTCTAGAAGAGTCTAAGGCCGTTAGAAGCTCTAGGCATCTATCGGGATCGGAACCCGCATCCCAGAAAAAAAGTAGTGCAACAGACTGAGCCGCAGAGATGTTCTCTTCTTGCAATAGGCTCTGTTGTTGAATCGCAAGTGAATGCATCAAGCGAAGCGTCTGATCACGCGGTTCGATAGGACAAGTAAAACCCTTCCACCGCATTGCAGCAGCTAGAAGATCTAGCTCATTGCGGTTGTACTGCCAGGGCGGCTCCCAGAATTCCTTCCAAGGCACAAGCGGATTTATATCTAATCCTTTGAGCGTTAATTGCTGCAGAAGACTTGTAGCGACAAGCCTCGAGTATGTCCAACTTTTGCAAAGAGGCTCAAGTATCTCGACACTGAGCCAAGCAGGGTTAGTCAAAAAAATATATTTAAACGCATAAGCAGCAGGCAGATTGAGTGGATGAGATGGCGTAATCGCTACATCTCGGATTGTCGTCATGTATTTGTCAGCTTCGTCTCTTGAATTAGAAAGTGTGGCGTGAGCCCAACGGGAAGCAAAAACCCAAGTGGCGCCTCGGCTGTCAAGCGGATAATTAATGAAGGCACTCTCCCATTCCGAATTTCGTTCAATTAACAAATCACATACAGGCGCAACAGCATCCCTTGTATCGGTTCGGGATAAGAGCTCAGCAAGATCTCGGCTTGCAATATTTCGAAGTACTTTATCTTTGCATAGAGACAAAGAACGAAAATAGTCATCAATTGAAGTCCGAAGTGACCCGGGCAACAATCTATTGGCGGCCTCGCTGTGTATCTGAACGGTCAAATATTTTGCTGCAAGAGCTGGTTTTTGCCTAGTTGATAAATGAACAGCACCGTGAAGAAGGAGATAGCTTGGCCAAGCTGAGATCATCTGCGGATCATTGGAAAATTCAATTTCAACATAAGCCGCTAGAAGTTCATGCCCTTGCTGAGGACTAGCGTGAAACTTACCTGAAACAATTGGATTTATCAACCAATCGGCTAGACTTTTGTGGAACAGGTTAAGAGCGCCAAATTCATCTCGATTGCAAAGCGAACCAAACGACTCAAGCACACCGAGTTGACCATAAGCCCCCCATGCCAAGACTTCAGATACAAGTTCAATCGGTAATGGCTCTCGGCCAGCAAGCATTAGCTCTAGCATTGGCCTATGGTGTTCAGTATATACGTCTGGTTCTTTAAAACGCTGCTGAAACCACCTCTCATAAAGGCTTGATAAGCCTCTTGGCAAAGCAGTGGGATGCATAAGATCCTCTGCAGCTATAACTCCTTCACGAACCGCTTCCTGCAATTTTTTAACATACAAAAAATTATTTGCGCTGGAAGATAAAACTGACTGCATTGCTTGCTCACGCTTCAATTCGACAAGTTGCAGCTTGTCTAACCAAATACCAACAAAGTTTGCTACATCCTTTTCGTTACGATCGTCACGTGCCTCAAGCTTATGTATACCAAACTGTGCTAGTTGTCGCAGGACTGGCTCCTCGGGCCTGCTTGTCACAACAAGTCCGATCCAATCAGGTAGCTTTCGAAACTCTGACGCTAATAAGTTCACTAGTTCACTGCGACCAAACTCGTCGAGCGTCTCGTCGAGGGCATCGAGAACGATCAAGTGACGGTCGTGTGAACCCCTACCACCACCAAGAACGTGAACTAACTGGCTTGCTAGCAGTTCATGAAAAAGTTCGGCTGGATTCATATCCACCAAAACGACTCCCTGCCTCGCCCTCTGCACTAACAGGCCTCGATACTCCTCCAACTGTGTTGCCATTTGAAAAGCAATAGTTCTTAGCACTTTATTTGAGTCGCGTGAATTTGGCCTATTGTGTTTGCAGAAATGCACAGCTAATACGCGAGCTCGTCCCGCATGTGAAAGTCGTGCGGCTACTGCTGACTTACCCCACCCAGGTTCAGCAGTCAGAAGAAAAATGCTATTGGCTGAAGCCCCTGTTCGCCATCGCTCAATTTCACCTTTTGCAGGAAGATTTTTCGAATCTTCTTGGGATTTTGCCTGTTCAGCAATACCCGACAACAGCCATTCTCGACCAGTAAAGCTATCTTCTGAAGCGACCATGTCAGCAGTACCATTAATCGGATCTAACCAGCGCTGCAGTTCTTCGATTTCGCCTGCAAAAGGTTCATTACGTTCTAGAACCCTCAAAATCTCAGCAAGACTTTTCTGGTAGAGTGCCTCGAACTCTGCTGAATTCGTGGTTGCCAATTCCTGCCAGCGCTGCATGTCTAGCCACTGTCGATGGCTAATAATCAATGGCGGCGTACACCTTGCCTCGGACTCCATTAGTACGGTGTAAACATGACACTTACCAGGCCCCAATGCAATGGCGACTTCCTGCCGACAAACTCCAGGTTTGCGGGTTGAGTGCTCCGACAAAAAAGCCAATACATGCTCACTTTGTTGAAGCCCTCGAGTGATTTCGCTTCGCCAGTTACTTCCAAACTCGATACGTTTTTTGTCTAGCCATGGGTCCCATCCTCGGGCTCTTAGATCAACCTCGAATCGCTGAACAATCTCTTCGCAGGCGGGGTCGTGACCATAACTAAGAAAAACCTTACCTCGTTTGATTTTTTGTTCGGGCGCTTTCTCAAACTCCTCACCACAGTTTGTACAAACAAACGCAGCTTGCTTACGCATGAAAGGAAATTGTGCTTCACCCTTACAAGAAGGACAAACAGTTGCAAGTTTTTGTCCGTTCGCAAAAGAATTATGAGAGTCCATTATTTATTCATTTGGAGGATCAACAAAGGCGCGCATAAATTCACGCCGAGTCAGCGGATCAAGCCCGCGCAGGTCAGGCAGTTGAAAAGCACCTAAGTCCTTGGTGATACAACTGGAAAGGTCATCAATAGAACTCGTTCCACCAAAAACCATATCAGCAAAGACAGGAGTTCGAAATACCTCCACCGCGTCTAAAAGTATTTGAATGTAGATGTCTGGATTTACTTCGCCTGGCGAATCGATTGAAGATGCAGCAGCCAAATTAAATTGAAAAATGACACATCCAGAATCGTCCAAAGCGGACTCTCCAAGCATGTCATTGCTCACAGGATCCCGATCCCATAGAACAGCTTTCATTCTGTTGAACGGCGCTAGGCTGTCAGCAGAAATAAATCTGGCGAGAATTCGGATGTCATTCATTTAGTTTCGCTCCAAGATAAAAAAACGTTGGCCAAAAAAATTCTTAAAATTGATACTTTGAGGTGCCGCTTTTGGCGCTGTTGCAATTAAGAATCAAAAGTCTCTAGCTCTTGAAGTTCAATCTGTCCTGCAACGCTTTAGGCCAAGTATCACGTTTCATCGCAGAACCGCGCAACCGAATTTCAGTCAATGCAGGCAAGTCACACAAAGCTTCCAAGTTGACTAG
>Ga0315905_10001234_pt1 | contig 27498 bp, 26 predicted proteins | sample LakEriMetagenome_5_FD_203522 | JGI IMG/M metagenome (GOLD analysis project Ga0315905, IMG submission 203522) | Freshwater fungal communities from buoy surface, Lake Erie, Ohio, United States - Buoy 4 MA121 | ecosystem: Environmental > Aquatic > Freshwater > Lake | place: USA: Lake Erie, Ohio...
ATAAAAATAACATTGCTTATACAGAACAAAAAGGCCCTTCAAAAATATTGCTCGCCACAGTAAAGGGCGATGTGCATGACATCGGAAAAAATATTGTAGGAGTGGTATTGGGTTGTAATGGTTATGATATCATAGATCTAGGTGTAATGGTGTCTGCGGATAAAATTTTGTCTGAAGCCGTTCGTCACAATGTTGATATTATTGGTTTGAGCGGATTGATTACGCCTTCATTGGATGAGATGGTACATATTGCCAAAGAGATGAAGCGTTTGAACATGAATGTTCCGTTGCTGATTGGTGGAGCTACAACAAGTAGAATGCATACTGCCGTTAAAATTGCGCCGGAATATGAAAACGGCGTCTTGCATGTTTTAGATGCATCACGAAGTGTAACTGTTGCGGGTTCGCTATTGAACAAGGAAACTAAAATTTCCGTACTCGAAGATGTTCGCAAGGAATACGACAAACTTCGCGCTGATTTCGACAACAGAAAAACAGCGAAGAATTTTCTTTCTTTCAAGGAAGCACAACAAAATGCTGCCCAAATAAATTCAGCCATAGCAACAACTAAACCCACATTTACCGGTGCAAAAACCATTACCGACATTACATTGGCAGAAATTGCGCAATACATTGACTGGAATCCTTTCTTTATTGCCTGGGAAATGCACGGAAAGTTTCCGGCTATTTTGAAGGATAGTATTGTTGGAGTTGAAGCAACCAGATTATACAACGATGCTCGCACATTGCTCGATAAAATTATTGCTGAAAACTGGCTTACTCCAAAAGCAGTTGCCGGTTTTTGGCCTGTGAAAAAAACTGAACCGGATTCCTTACTAATTGATAATAATGGGCAAACTGTTCGCTTTGAGTTTTTGAGACAACAAAGTATTAAAGCATCCAGTCAGCCCAATTATTCGCTAGCAGATTTCATTCATTCTGACAGTCTTGATTTTATAGGAGCTTTTTCAGTAACGATTGAAGGAATTGAAAAACACATAAAGAACTTTGAAGCGCAATTGGATGATTACAATAAAATTATGCTGCAAGCATTGGCTGATCGTTTGGCAGAAGCGCTTGCCGAATTGTTGCATAAAAGAACAAGAATGGATTACTGGGGATATGATAAAAATGAAAACTTGAACAATGAAGCATTGATAAAAGAATCTTATCAAGGTATCAGGCCTGCACCAGGGTATCCTGCTTGTCCTGATCATACCGAAAAGATAAAATTATTTGAACTGCTTGGCGGTGAGGCTACTACAGGTATCCATCTAACGGAATCACTGGCTATGTATCCCGCCTCTTCTGTTTGCGGATGGTATTTTGCACATCCGGAAAGCAAATATTTCGGTGTGGGAAAGATTGATACCGATCAGTTAAAAGATTATGCAGAAAGAAAAGGAATGACTTTGGAAGAGGCTACAAAATGGCTGAAGCCCATATTGGATTAAACGATCTTACAATAATTGTAAATAAAAGCGGATGCGCATCATATCTTATAATGTAAATGGCATTAGAGCAGCCATAAAAAAAGGATTTATCGATTGGTTGAAAACAGATCCTGCTGATATCATTTGTCTTCAGGAAACCAAGGCGCACGAAGGTGATGTGGATGTGAAAGCCCTTGAAAAGCTTGGTTATGAGCACCATTGGTTCAGTGCCGGCAAAAAAGGATACAGCGGCGTTGCTATTTTTTCCAAAATAAAACCAACTGCAGTTAAAAAAGGAAACGGCTACCAAATGAGCGATTCGGAGGGGAGGGTGATTGAAATGCAATTCGGTGATATCAAATTAATTAATGCTTATTTTCCTTCAGGTACTTCCGGCGACGAACGACAAAACTACAAATACCAATGGCTGGATGAAATGTTCAGCTATCTTGAAAAAGTAAAAAAAGACAATCCAAAGATTATTCTTGTTGGCGACTACAACATTGCTCACAATGAAATAGACATCCATGACCCAAAAGGCAATAAAAATTCATCAGGATTTTTGCCAAGGGAAAGGGAGTGGATGACAAATTTTTTTGAATCAGGTTGGGTAGATACCTTTCGTCATTTTCATGCTGAACCGCATCGTTACAGCTGGTGGAGTCAGCGTTTTCCGAGTGTTCGTCTAAACAACAAAGGCTGGAGAATAGATTATATTGCTGCATCAGAAGCCCTCAAAACACAACTCAAGGATGCAGATATTTTTCCGGAGGTAAAACACAGCGACCATTGTCCAATATATCTTGAAATCAAATCGAAATAAAGTATGTTTATCTACAACGTAACAATCAAAGTGGCCAATGCGGTAAGTAAAGAGTGGTTGGATTGGCTAAAAGAGGAGCATATCCCCGATGTTATGGCTACGGGTTGTTTTTGTGAACATACCATTTTGAGGCTAATGGAAGTGGATGACAGCGAAGGGCCTACCTATGCAATTCAATACAAGGCGGAGAGCAAATCTGCTTATAATAACTACATAGAAAAACATGCGCAGTTGCTGAGGCAAAAATCATTTGACAAATGGGGCGATAATTTCATTGCATTCAGGTCGGTTATGCAAATTGTGAACTAATTGTGCAAAACCTAAATCTACCTGTTTTTTGTAATTGTTTTTTTTGTATAGCTTGAAACCCTTGCTGACAAAGGATTTCCGAAAGAAGCGATGAAAGTCAATACTGTAAAGGATTTCAGAGGATTGTTCCTGAAGATTTAAGGAGTTTATCAAAAAGTTAAATTCGCTATAAATAGCTACAAATAAGGATTACAGCCGTTTTTTCAAAATTTTTATTTTTCAAAAATAATTTTGTCGGTTTCAAAAAGCCTCTATATTTGTTCCAATTAAAAATTTTCAAACTTTTTATTATGAACAAAGCAGAATTAATCGCAAAATTGGCTGATGACGCTGGCATCACAAAAACTCAGGCAAACGCTGCAGTAGACTCTTTCGTTGAGGCAGTAACTAAAACTTTGAAGAGCGGTAACAAAGTTACTCTTGTAGGTTTCGGAACTTTCTCTGTTACCAAAAGAGCTGCTCGTAATGGTCGCAACCCACAAACTGGTGCTGTGATCAAAATCAAAGCTAAAAAAGTTGCTAAGTTTAAAGCAGGTAAAGAATTGTCTGCTAAAATCTAATTTGCAAAAAAGCATTAAGGGCAAGACGCTTAGGCGTCTTGCTTTTTTATTACTACTTTTACCATTCAATAATAACATTACTATGGGACGCGGTGACATCAGAACAAAAAAAGGAAAAACATTTGCCGGTAGCTTTGGAAAGGCAAGACCTGCCAAATCAAAGTCTGCAGTAAAAGCTAACGCAGCGAAAAAAGCGGCAAAAAAATAATTTTCAAGTTGATTAGTTGACGCATTCAGTCAGCTAATCAATCTCTTTATTGCTAAGGGGCAAGCCTTCCGGTCTTCCATTTCCCCTCTTCATCAAGTTTGTAGCATATCCTGTCGTGAAGTCTTCCTTCACGCCCTTGCCAGAATTCAATATAGTTTGGTTGTAGAGCGTAACCGCCCCAATTTTCTGGTCTGGTGATTGTTTTTTCGGCAAAACCGGCTACCATCTCTTTCAATCTCTCTTCAAGAAATTCCCTGGAGGGCACATTTTCGGATTGAGGCGAAGCCCATGCTCCAATTTGGCTTAAGATTGGCCTTGACAAGAAATAAGCGTCACTTTCCCACGCACTTATTTTTTGGATAGACCCTTCAATTCTAATTTGTCTTTCCAGTTCTTTCCAGAAAAAAACTAGACAAGCTTTGTTGTTGTTATTCAGCTCATTTCCTTTTCTGCTGTTGTAATTGGTATAAAAGACAAATCCATTGTCATCATAACCCTTAAGCAAAACTATACGTGCGGAGGGCTGACCGATGCTGTTTACAGTTGCCAGTGTCATGGCATTCACCTCGTCTATTTTGCTGTTGATGGCTTGTTCCCACCATTTATCAAATTGTCTGATAGGATGATCAGCGACGTCTTTCTCTGACAAGGTTTGCAGTTTGTAATCTCTTCGAATATCGGCAGGATTAAACATATTGATTCTCTTAATGGTAAGGTATTAAAACGATGTTGCTTTTAGGTGTTGAATAGGCTGTTGCGAGAAAGGGCAAAACCCAAATCGCTTTCCAAAGCTGCAATTCTCGATTTGAGTTTTGAATGCTCTTTGTATAGCAATGGAATTTCCTCGAGCTTGTCATTAGCGTCGGCTAGTGCAGCTTTCATGCTACTTAATTCATTCAACAGTTCGTAATACGATTTTTCCATCGAAATGCTGCTGATGACTTCTTCTTCGAGCGCTGCTTCCCTTTTGCTCAGGCCTTGCGTTTTGCGTTGCTGGTCTTCCAAATGAAGCTGCATTTGTTCGAAAGCATATAGCTGATCTTCGAGCTTACTCTTCAGTAAATTTATGTTTTCAACTGCTGTCTTCGCATCATTCAACTCCTCCTCTTTTAATTCAAGCAGGTAATTCAATTCGGCAATTTCCTTTCGCAATTCCTGATTTTCCTTATTCAAATCCTCTATTGTTGGAAGGGATGACATACGTAGTTGATTGAACAATAAAAGTACTGATTTTATAAACAGCAAAAGATGAATTTCAACAAAACAAAAAATCCCGTTTTAAAACGGGATTTTCTTAAACTAAACTAATAACAAACTAAACGGTAACATGATTTGTGGTTTCAGTGTATGACGGAACGAGTAGATTCAGTAAACTTTTTTTAATGGGATTAAATATTTTTTGGGAGATGTTGTCTTGGTAAAGCGCATCAATTTTTGATTGAATTGATTTTGAAGATTGAGACCTGTTGTTTATCAAACCGTCAATTGCCGCCAGAGTAACAAAATTCAGTTTTTTCAACTTGTCCTTTTTCTGAGTTGTTATCAATGTAAATACAAATGAAGCAACGAAAGCGTTATAGGCGATAAAGGCGATGAGTAGGTTGTTGTGTTTTGATTTTAAAATACTGAACTGGTTTCTAACGTGAAAATAGGTACTCCATGAGTTTTTCAAATCCCATTCCTGACTGTACGAATATTTTGCCGGTGGATGGAAGTAGACGCTTCCAGTAACTGTTTTAGCTGGTATGGAGAACTTCATTGTGATTCTGTAAAAATATTCTGTTTCTTCTCCTCGGTGATAGAGGTTGAAATACGGCAGACCTACCAAGGTGATGATGTTTCTGTGCAATAATGTTCCATTAAAAGGATGTCCGATACCACTTATGATATCTTGCTTCACTTCATCAATAAAAGAAAAGTTACCAGTTTTCCAAACGAAAGAGCGTTTGTCGTTTTTATTTAGCACTGCACAATTATGCAGAACGGGTTGTTTTTCGTTTTGTTGCAACAGGATTTCCAAAGCATCTTCTTTAGCATAGCCATCATCATCCATGCACCATATCCAATCATAACCATTCTCATAAGCCCATTTTATACCGGTATGATAACCGCCTGCAGATCCGAGATTATCCTGATACAAATGCACAATATCTTCCTGTTTGTCGAGCCATACCGAAGTATAATCCGAACTGCCATTATTGACTACTAGAATTTCATCCGGCTTTCTTGTTTGCTTTCTGAGTGATGCTATACATTCCACTAAAAGATTTTGGCGATTGTGTGAAACTACTACTGCGATTACTTTTTTCATACGGTTTTCATTGGGTTTATAGGGTAATGCAGCAAAAACGGAACCGGGGTGCTCTTATTGTAAAAGCATCAATCTAATTGAGCTTTAAATGCAAAATCGAGTACTAATAGCCAAAGTGCAACTAAAAATCGCGTAGAATTACGAAGTAATTTCAGCATGGGGCTGGAGATAATTTGTTTTTTGCATAATCTGACCGGTAAAAGATAATTTTGCGAAAAGATTCTTTTTTAAACAGTCACATCATCATGACAATCGTTCCCTTAAGCGAAGGCAGTTTTACCATTGATCATACCAAAGCATTTGTTCCTTTCAATAAGGTTACAGATGATTTGCAACAAAGACCTACCGGTAGTTTATTGGTTGAAATACAGCCCTTTGCAGTAATAACATCAAAGGACATACTTATTCTCGATTGTGGACTAGGTTTTACTGACCAAAACGATGTGCTTCAGATACATAAAAATCTTGTAGGGCACGATATTGATCCTATGGCGGTTACAAAAGTTTTGTTGACGCATCTGCACAAGGATCACGCAGGAGGTATTTCTAAATACGACAAACAACTTGATCGGGTTTTTTTAAGTTTTCCCAATGCTACTTATTATGTGCATGAAAAGGAGATGGAGTTTGCTTCACAAAAACAGAACGCATCTTATTTGCCGGAACAATTTGCTGCACTTAAGCATTCTGAAAAGCTGGTTTTATTAAAGGATGATAAGGGAAGCATCGACGATTATATATCGTATGAACTTACTTGCGCGCATGCACCATTTCATCAGGTGTTTTGGATTCGTGAAAACAACCAAACCCTATTTTTTGGTGGCGACGATGCACCTCAGCATCAACAGATGAAGAGCAGGTTTGTAGCTAAGTATGATTTTGATGGAAAAAAAGCTTCGGCCTTAAGAGGTATGTGGTGGGAAAGAGGGCAAACTGAAGGATGGACTTTTCTTTTTTACCATGACATTCAGACGCCAACGGTTTCTTTTGCAAAGCAACAATAATCTTAATCTTCAGATTCGCCGGTTTTTCTGTTGCCAAGTCTTTTGTCTCTAAGTCTTTCAATGAGTTTATCCCTGAACTCTTTGTCCTTTTTAAAAAACTTATTGGTTCTTTCATTTCCAATGATGTTTACAAACAGCGGTCTGTATTTCTTCTTGATGTTGAGTGCGAGTTCTTCTTTTTCAATTTCGTTGTCCTTGATCACCTTAAGATTTTTGCTCTCCTTTTCATATTCACGGTGAACAGGCCAGAATTTTTCTGCTTCCTTATCAGTGAGCTGAATCGATTGAGTGATATAAGCGATGTATAACGCACGAATTTTTTCTTTTGGGTTACCACCTTTGTTCTGCTGGTTTCTGCGCCCCTGATTAGGAGAGAAGTCTTGTGCTATACCCGAAAGGCAAATCAATACAAAAGAGAGTAAAAGGAGTAGGGTTAACTTTTTCATGATAATTATTTTAAAGTTCAATCTGTACTTCTATTTTATTATTGTATTTCGGAAATGCTAAGGTCTTTCATCATAAGGTTCAGGTTTTCATCATCACAAAAATACTCATTCACTTCATTAATGTGCTCTGTTTCTGTAATTGATGCCATCAGGGCTGCATCTACATCATGACCATTTTCCTGAAGGAAATTGATTATGGTGTTTTCGTCAAGTTGGCTTAGGGTAATGTCAAAACTATTTTTTTGAATAATGAGCTTAGACAATTTTAATGACGCTTGCCATTCTTTGTTGATTTGATTTCCATTTTCTGAAGAAAAGTATTTGTTTGCAATAGAAAAGCCGATAAGTCCGATTATGCAAGCAGCAACAGCCCATTTTAGCGCATGCATGGAAAAGATATGAGTTGTTGTTTTTTCTTTTTTTAAGTTGCTGAGAATATTGTCAATTAAATTATCGAAATATGCGGTTGGTGTTGATAGGATATTACCTTTGCCTGCTTTTTCCAATAGGGGAGATTGAGGCGCATCATGTTCAATACCATTTAATTTATTGATGAGGTTATTATGCATTTCATTGAAATAACCTTCAGGCATTTGATAAGTGTGATGCTCAGTAATTTCTGCAACGAGCTTGCTGATTTCCGCGGTTTCCTTTTGTATGTTAGTGTCTTTTTTCATTTTACTATTGTTATAATTGTCGCAGTAAAAAATCTTCCACTTTTTTTACTGCATGGTGATAGCTTGCTTTTAAGGCGCCCTCGCTGGTTCCTAAAACCCTGCTCATTTCTTCGTAAGGCATTTCGTCGTAATAGCGAAGCATGAAAACTGTTTTTTGTTTATTGGGTAACTGTTGTATTGCCAATTCAAGTTTCCATTCAATCTTGTTGCCATCAAATCTTTCGTCGGCTTTGATCTTATTGGCAAGATCATTTTCTACATCATCAAGTGAGTGGGCCATTCTTTTTTTTCTGTTTTCCAGAAAAGTATAAGTTTCGTTGGTGGCAATTTTATACAACCAGGTGCTTAGCTGACTTTCTCCCCTAAAACCTTCCAAGCCTTTCCATACTTTAATGAAAACATTTTGAAGCACATCATCTGCATCTTCATGAACCACCACCATTCTTCTGATGTGCCAATACAAACGCTCCTGGTATTTTTTTACTATACTTGTGAACGGGATTTCCCTGTTGTTACCGGCTTTAAATTGGTCAACTAGATTACTATCGTCAAGAAATTGGGACATGCTTAAAAAGGCAGCTTTCGACTGCATCGAAGCGCCAGGGTTTAATAAAGATCGCCATACTTCAAAAAAAGTGCGAACTTATTATTTTCTTGCTATTGCTTTTTCTGCAGCTGTGGCTATGGATTGAGGGTCTAATCCGTATTTGATTAAAAGTTCGGCAGGGGTACCGCTTTCCCCAAAAGTGTCTTTTGTGCCCACAAACTCAATAGGAATGGGGTGTCGGGTAGCGGCAACCTGAGCAATACTGTCACCCAAGCCACCAATGATATTGTGTTCTTCGGCAGTAACGGCACATTTTGTTTTTTGAATAGATGTCAGCACCGCGTCAGTATCAAGTGGTTTTATGGTATGTATATTGATGACTTCAGCTGAAATGCCTTTGTCGCGTAATATTTTCGCAGCTTCAACAGCATTCCAAACCATGTGGCCGCAGGCAAAAATCGAAACGTCGTTGCCTTCAGCTAAAAGCTGGGCTTTACCGATGACAAAATCTTCTTCTTTTGTGAATATCGGCCAGGAAGGTCTTCCAAACCTAAGGTAAACTGGCCCCTGAAAATCGGCAATGGCCATAGTTGCAGCTTTGGTTTGATTATAATCGGCAGGAACAATTACAGTCATTCCCGGAAGCATTTTCATCAGTCCGATATCTTCCAAAATCTGATGGGTTGCGCCGTCTTCGCCGAGGGTGAGTCCGGCATGTGAAGCGCATATTTTTACATTTTTTCCGCTGTAAGCAACGCTTTGTCTAATTTGATCATAAACCCTGCCGGTAGAAAAATTTGCAAATGTTGTGGTGTAGGGGATTTTTCCGCCAATGGTCAATCCTGCAGCAACACCTATCATATTAGCTTCGGCAATGCCACATTGAATAAATCTTTCCGGAAATTCTTTGATGAACCCGTTTAGTTTCAGCGAACCGGCGAGGTCTGCTGTTAACGCAACTATGTTGTTGTTTTTTCTGGCGGCTTCGAGGATACCATCTCCGAATCCGCTTCTGGTATCTTTTTTTCCTGTAGACTGAATATTATCCAGCATGCTATTGATTATTTATGATTTGACAGATGTTTTTCCCAGTTCCATGCTGTTTGCATCATTTCTTCCAAAGTAAATTGAGGATGCCAGTTCAGCTCTTTTTGTGCTTTTTCGTTGTTTGCAAAGATAGCGATAACGTCCCCATCTCTTCTTCCTGCAATACTGAAATTAAGTTTAGTGTTACTTATTTTTTCAAAAGCTTCAATTACTTCAAAAACGGTGTAACCATTTCCTGAACCAAGATTATAGATTTCGCAAACCTTTTCATTTCGATTTTCAATCAAATGCTTTAACGCAAGCGTGTGTGCGTGGGCGATATCACAAACATGAATGTAATCCCTTACACAACTACCGTCTTTTGTTGGATAATCGTTACCGAAAACCTGCATTTGTCCTAATTTACCAATTGCGGTTTGAGTAATTGCCGGTACAAGATTGGCGGGCTTGCCCAATGGCCATTCTCCAATGAATCCTTTGGGATGGGCCCCAACTGGGTTAAAATACCTTAGCAGTACTGCATTGAAATGACCTGCACCCGCGGTTTGCTCAACAATTTGTTCACCAGCTTGCTTGGTGTATCCGTAAGGAGATGCTGCATGCTTAAGTGGGGTACTTTCAGTAACAGGGCATTCATCAGGTTCACCGTAAACAGTACAAGAAGAAGAAAAAACGAAATGTGCAACCGAAAAAATATCACAGCATTTTAAAATGTTGATTAGAGAAATGATGTTGTTGTCGAAATACATTAAAGGGTTTTCAACAGATTCTCCAACGGCTTTGTAGGCTGCAAAATGAATAACGCCAACGATATCTTCATTTTCCTGAAAAACCGCTTGAGTTTCTTCAAAGTTGCAGAGGTCTACTTTGTAGTTTTTCAAAGTTTTACCTGTAATCGCAGTTATTCCTTTGATGATATCCGAATGGCTTCTGCTGTTGTTGTCTATGGAAATAACTTCGTAACCGTTTTCAATCAAATCAACAATGGTGTGAGAACCAATGTATCCACATCCTCCGGTAACAAGTATTTTTTGCATCATAAAAGTTTGTATCAACTAAAAAATCAACAAAGCAAATCAACTGTGGCACTAAATTTCAAAGCACCCGATTGTAATTTACCTGTTTCAAAGATAGAGCAGTTGTGCTGCTTTAGATGGAGTTTATCCTAAAAAATAATTCAGAATAAGATAAAAAATCGCAGCTAAAATTCCGCTGATAGGAATGGTAAGAATCCATGCCCAGAGAAGATTTACTGTAACGCCCCATCTTACAGCTGAAAGTCTTTTGGTTGCACCAACACCAATAATTGAACCGGTAATGGTATGTGTAGTACTAACAGGAATTTTCAACGCTTCTGTTACAAACAGAGTAATAGCACCTGCTGTTTCTGCAGCAACCCCTTCGAAGGGTGTTACTTTAGTGATTTTAGTTCCCATGGTCTTTACGATTTTCCAGCCTCCGCTCATTGTGCCAAGCGCAATTGCCGCATAACACGCCAGGGGCACCCACCAAACCATATTATCAAGAGAATAAACTTCGGGATTATAGGCGATCAATGCAGCCATGATGATACCCATTACTTTTTGCGCGTCATTACCACCATGTCCAATGCTAAATGCAGCTGAAGAAACCAACTGAAGTTTTTTAAACCATAGGTTTGCTTTGTTGGCATTAAGACTGCTTAAAAAAACGGTGAAGCCTGCCATGATTACAAGTATCGATGATAGCAATACCCATTTAAAATTGGAAGAATGGAATAAGATACGCAAATATGGACTTTCAAAATGGGTTTTGAGTTTTTCAGGATTGGTTTCCAGATTCTCGGAAAGAAAGTAAGCAACAAGTACAAAAATAATCAGAGCAATAATTTTGGGCCTCCATCCTTTCTTGAAAGAATGAATGAACCAAAGTGAAATGATGAAAGCTACAATCATTCCTATAATTGGTGCAAGAAATATGAAAGAAACCGTTTTTAAAATAGGCTCAGCATTAATGGATGATAGTCCTCCAAATGCAATTGCTGCTCCTGCAAATGATCCTATCAAAGCATGAGAGGAAGAAGAAGGAATGCCATACCACCAGGTAAACAAGTTCCAAAATATGGCAGACAACAATCCGGATAATATTACCAACAGCATACCATGCCCATTAACCACTTCTGTTTTTACTGTTTTGGCTATTGTATTGGCTACACCATGGTCTTTGAAAATAAAAAAGGCAACAAAATTGAACAATGCAGCCCAAATAACTGCTTGGCCTGGTGTCAGCACTTTGGTAGATACAACAGTAGCTATGGAGTTTGCAGCATCATGAAAGCCGTTGATGTAATCGAATATCAGCGCAAGAGCAATGATGGTAACGAGAAGGGTCATGCCGTCTTATTGAGAGAATTGTAAAATAGATTTTTTCTACTAAATGGGTTTATGCGTACTTGATGATGATGCTCTCAATTACATTAGCAGCATCCTCACACTTATCGGTAACCACTTCCATGATTTGATAAATTTCTCTTTTCTTGATTACTTCTTTTGCATCCTGTTCTGTAGCAAACAACCTTTCAATGCTCATATCGAAAATATCATCTCCTTGATTTTCTATACTGTTTATAGCTATAAGTGCGTCAGTGATTTGACGCATGTTTTTCATGTTTCGCAATTCAGTCACGGCTTTATGAACCTGTACGCATCCGAGCGCAATCAAATCGCCCATTTTTTGTATGCCGATATCATTCGGGTCTACACGGTAAAAATTAATTTTTTTTGCCGAAGCGTAGATATAGTCAGCTATGTCATCAAGTGATGTTGCCAGGTAGTGAATATCCTCACGGTCAAAAGGGGTGATGAAGTTTTTACCCAACTCAGTAAAAATCTTGTGCGTGTATTCGTCATTGATATGTTCCATATCTTCTACCTCTTTGATCAACTTTCCTCTTAGTTCATAATCAGGCTCATTTACAACTTCCTTTAATTTGTTGCCCATTTTTACAAGAACCTCGGCTACATTTTCAAATAGCTGATAAAAGATCCTGTCTTTAGGAAGGAAAAATTTTAAAACGGTATTGAAAGCCATAGACAATAGATTTAGCGACAAAAGTAGATAAATAGATGCATTCATTCGTTCATTTTCAATCAACTGTTCACTTAACAATTTGCTAACCCCCTATACCCCCTAAAAACCTGTATTCTACGCATTTACTTAACAATTTGGTAACATAAGGGTAATAATGTTGAAGTAATTTCTTTATAACGGTGCCCAAGGGTTGCCATTTTTATTGTGGTTAATTAATTATGATAAATCATTTGTGCTTGCGTCTAACTAAAAACAACAATAAAGGGGTTTTATTCAAATGTATTTGCATTAAGAAGTTGGCAAAATGTAATAAATTTTATTTTGGGCAAAACGTTCCTAATTGGTTACATTTGTAATCCTATTGTTTAATGTAGGCTAAGCAGATTTTAGTGATTTTTTTAGGGAATCTGTTTGCCAAATCCTTGTAATGTATGTTTACAAACCGTCTGATTATCATTCTATTTTTTTTCGTGTTCGCATTTTCATCTTGCGTTTCTCCTAAAAGGCTATTTTATTTTAATGATCAGGTACCTAGCGTTCAGGATCTCCAAAATACAAGAGATTACAACCTCTATTTAATAAAGCCAAACGACCGTATTTCCATATTGGTCAGTTGCCCTGAGCCCTCATTGACTTCCTTTTTAAATCCCTTAGGTAGTAGTGGAGGTGGCGGCAACAACAACATTCTTCGTGGTTATCTTGTAAACACAGAGGGATCTATTGAGTTCCCCATATTAGGTAGGGTATACGTTCAGGGATTATCTACAGTAGAGGCTGCTGCTCTGATTAAGGAAAAGCTTTCTTATTACTATAAAGATCTTTTTATCAATGTCACAGCATTGGGGGAGGTTCACTACCTGACAGGCAGAGGTGGAGGCAATATACCTATGCAAAATGAAAGACTTACCATTTTTGAAGCCCTTACACAGATGCCTAGTCTTGATCCTTTCGATTCAAGAGATGACGTTTGGTTGGTAAGAGAAGATAGCGGCAGAAGGTACTTTGCAAAACTCAACCTCAACAGCAAAAAAATATTTGAATCCGAATATTACTATATGAAGAACAATGATCTTTTATATGTCAAACCCAGCCGATTTACTAGCAACTTATTTAATACGGCAAGTCCTGTAAAAGGAATTGTAACTATTTTAGGGTCTGTTTTGGCCTTATTTTTGACCTTGAAAAGTATAAATCTGTAAAGATTATGAGCGCAGCCGACAATAATATTTGGGATAGAGGCCAAGCGGTTCCCGACAACAACATGTCCTCTAAACCCGTCAAGCCCACCCGTTCTGCATTAGACATCGACTTGAGGCGTATTGTAGGCTTGTGGCCATTTATTTTACTTTTCGGTTTGTTGGGTTATGCTGTAGGCGGTATTTATTTAAGGTACGTTACACCGGTTTACACGGTTTCTGCAAGTTTGGGTCTTGAGGCCAGAGATGAAGACAATTCTCTGTTGGTAAATTTACTTGGCAACAATAGAAATTCTCTCAACGACAAAATAGCTTATTTCAAGTCACCGACCTTAGCCTCACAGTTGATTGATTCATTGGGAATTCAATATCATGCCGAATCTCAGGGTAGATTCAAGAACAAGGATTTTTACGGATACATCCGTTGGAAAATCATAACTGAAAATGGTAATGACCCTTCCAATATTAGCTTTTCGCTTACGCCAAAGGGTAAGGGATTTCGCTTTACATCGGGATCCGTTTCCGGTCTTGCTAATTGGGGCGAGCCTTTTTTTATCCGAAAATCAAGAGTAGTAGTTTACAAGCTTAAGGATATTTCAAAATCGAGTTCCGTTTTTTGCTACAACCTTAACCTCTTCACAGAGGCATTTCGTTTGAGTAGTACACTTACCGTTACTCCATCATCCAAGCAGAGCAACATCCTTACCATGAAGTATTCCGATGTTTCCAGTGACAGGGCTATCGATATTTTAAATGGTTTGATATCGCTTCAAAAGGAGATTCTTGAAAAAGAAAAGTCTGTAGGGTATTCAAAAACCATTGATTTTATTGACAAAAGACTTGAGCCCTTGGGAAGAGATTTGGATTCCATTGAAACAGCACTCGCTCAATTTAAAATCAGCAGGGGAATCTATGGCAGGTCCGCATCGGGCGAATCCTATCTCAGCACTATAGGCAGCATTGATAATGAAATGACCCAGATTGCGATTAAAGAAGCAACAATCAAGGCAGTTGAAGATTTTATCAATGATCCTAAACAAAAAGAATCAGATCTTGCCTTCGTAGGTTTGGAGTCTTCAAATCTTCCATCATTGTGTGGACAGTTTCAGGAACTTCGTCGCCAGAGAGAAAAACTTGCACTTGTAGCACAGGATGCCAATCCGAATCTTCGTTTACTGGATAAAAACATATCAGATTTACGCAGTAACATGGACAAGCAATTGAACAGTTACAAAGGCAACATTAAGATCGTAAAGGATATGTATCAGCGAAAACAAGATGAGGCAAAAGTAAAGCTGGACAATGCCCCGATTATTGAAAAAGAGTTGATTGAAAAAAGCAGATTTAAAAATATCAAGGAAGCGCTTTACCTTTCCATGTTGCAGAAAAGAGAAGAGGCTTTGATTGCGAGAGCTTCTGTGAATGTTGTTAATAAAGTGGTTTATCCTCCTTTAAAATCAAATGCAACCATTAAGCCATCGAAAGCTACTATTTTATTAACGGCCATCTCTATAGGGTTGATTTTGCCTATCATTTTTGGTATGATAAAAGAGGTGACAAATAAGAAAGTGGTTTCCAAAAAATCGATACAAAACAATACGCAAATTCCTGTGCTTGCTGAATTGGAACAAGTTACGGATAGCTATTCCTTCCCGTTTGTTATTGGTGGAAACAGCAGATCCATGTTCGGAGAACAAATCAGATCACTAAGAACCAATATCAATTTTTACCTGGATGATCAGAAGCAAACAAATTTCATTGTGATTACCTCTAGTATGAGTGGTGAGGGAAAATCTTTTCTATCGATGAACCTCGCAAAAAGTTATTCTTTGCAAGGAAAAAAAGTTGCGCTGTTGGAGTTTGACCTTAGAAGACCTAAAATCTCAAAAGTATTAGGATTGGCTGAAAACCCTATTGGTTTGTCAAGTTTACTAATCGGAAAATCAACTCCCAACGAAATTGTTACACCACTCGTAAAAGACGAGAATGAACATTTTGATCTTTTTGCCTCCGGAGCTATTCCTCCAAATCCACAGGAGCTTGTATCCACAAAATACATGGCTCAACTGAAGGAATTTTTAGAAAAAAATTATGAAATAGTTATCGTCGATACGCCGCCTTTTGGTATTGTTGCCGATGCACAAATTATCGGAGAATGGGCAGATCTCAGTCTTATCGTTACCCGATTCAATCAAACAACTGTTGATCAGATTTTTGAAATTGACGAGTGGAACGATAGAGGTGTTTTCAAAAGCATGGCTATCATTTTCAATGGCATTAAAAACAGTGGTTATTTCGGCTACAAATACGGTTACTATTATTATAAGCGCAAATATGGTTATGGCTATTACTCCGCATACGGTTATGGAGGTTATGGCGCAAAAAAATCGAAAAAAGTATATTGATTTTTGTGAAAAGTATTTAGCAGCTATTTATTTATCATCAATATCCTCAAATGTCAAACCGGGAATCACATGTATTGGTTACAGGGGGCGCAGGTTTTATCGGCAGCCATGTGGTTGAACGTTTGATTCAAGACAACCATAGCATAACGGTTGTAGATAATTTCGATCCTTTTTATTCAAGAGAAGTAAAAGAAAAAAATCTTTCTTCTTTCATTTCACATCCTAAGGTTCGCTTTGTTGAGCTTGATATCTGTGATGAAGATGCATTAAACGAAAAGCTGAACGACAACTATGATGCTATCATTCACCTTGCTTCCAAAGCCGGAGTAAGGCCTTCTATCAACAACCCTATTGCCTATCAGCAGGTTAATGTTGCCGGCACGCAGCTTTTGCTCGAATTCGCCAAAAGAAAAGGCATCGTTCAATTTGTTTTTGCTTCTTCAAGTAGTGTTTACGGCATCAATAAAAATGTACCCTGGAAAGAGAGCGACGGACTACTCAACCCGATCAGCCCCTATGCTTCTACAAAAATTTCCGGCGAACTTTTAGGACATGTATACAGTCATTTATTTGGCATCAGATTTATTGCTTTAAGGTTTTTTACCGTCTTTGGCCCAAGACAAAGGCCAGACTTAGCCATTCATGCTTTCAGTAAAAAAATGTTGGCTCAACAGCCCATTGATTTTTATGGAGATGGTAACACCAAAAGAGATTATACCTATATAGATGATATTGTAACAGGAGTGATTTCTGCACTTCATTACAATAAAACAACTTACGAAATCATCAATCTGGGAAACCATCACACGGTTTCATTGGCGGAAATGTTATCGGTTTTGGAGGATGTTTTTGAAGTAAAAGCAGTCATTAATCGTTTGCCCGAACAACCGGGTGATGTTGCGCTTACCTATGCCGATATCAGTAAAGCTGGCCAATTGTTGAACTACCATCCTGAAACACCCTTCAGAGAAGGCATAGAAAAATTTAAAAACTGGCTAATCAATTTATGATGTGTTGCGTTTTGTAAACCTAATGTTCAATGGCTAAAATCAAAGTGCTTCATATCATCAAATCTCTTGGAAGAGGCGGAGCTGAAATGCTACTGCAGGAAACAATGAAGATTCATCATCATGATGAATTTGAATTTCATTGCATTTATTTTCTTCCCTGGAAAAATCAGATGGTTGAAGGAATACAAAATGCTGGCGGAAAAGTTACCTTACTAAAAGCAACCAATAACATTTCCCTTCTGCTCAATACTCGAAAAATTATTGCTTACATCAGGTCAAATCAAATAGATATAGTTCATTGTCACCTTCCTTGGGCCGGATTCGCGGGAAGACTGGTGTATAAAACAATAGGGATACCCGTTATTTACACCGAGCACAACAAACAGGAAAGGTACCATTGGATTACCCGTCTGCTTAACAGCATAACATTCAACTGGCAGAAAAAAGCTATAGCCGTATCATCTGATGTACTGGAATCCATTCAAAAAAACATCGCCCCTTCTGTACCTGTGGATGTTATTTTAAATGGAGTAAATACAGCTAATTTCGTCAGAGATTATGCATCAGGCAATAGCCTGAAAAAAGCTGTTTTTGGAAGTACTGAAACAAAAGTTATAGGCAATATTGCTGTTTTCAGGTTTCAAAAGAGAATTAAAGAATGGATAACGCTATTCAAGCAAATTCATCAAAAACATCCGGATGTAAGGGGATGCATATTGGGTGACGGTGTGCTAAAGCAGGAAATTATGCAACATTTGCAGGCAGAAGGAATGGCTGAATTTATACATTTTCCCGGCTTGCAAACCGATGTCATTCCATGGTTATCGGCAATGGATATTTTTATGATGACGTCTGAATTTGAAGGTCTTCCCATCGCATTGCTGGAAGCGATGAGCATGAAATGCGCTATTGTTTCCACAGCTGCTGGAGGCATTAAGGAAGTAATTCGTGATGGAGAGGATGGCTTTACCAAGCCTGTTACGGAATGGCAGGAATTGGTTGCGCCACTTGACTTTCTATTGAATCATCCGCAGGAAATCATTGCTTTCGGAGAAAAAGCAAGATTAAGGGCAGAACATTCCTTTAGTTTGCAAAAAATGGTTGAAGAAACCGAAAGGCAATATCGTTTACTGTATTCAAAAAGCGTGTAATGGAAATCGTTAGGGCTAATGCCTCCGACCTTACTGAAATCGTTCAATTGCTCAAAGAAAGTTTGGGAGAGAAGCTTATGCCAAAATCAGCAGCTTTTTTCTCCTGGAAACACTTTCAAAATCCTTTCGGCGAGTCGGTGATATTGCTTGCTAAAGAGGAAGGACGAATTGTAGGTGTAAGAGCTTTCATGAACTGGCAGTGGGCCACCGATAGGGAGATATGCAGGGCTGTGAGGGCGGTTGATACGGCTACACATCCTGATTTTCAGGGGAAAGGTATTTTTAGCAAACTAACCATGAAAGCAGTGGAAACCTGCAAGGAAAATCTTACAGGATTTGTATTTAACTCGCCAAACAAAATAAGCATCAAGGGTTACCTAAAGCTGGGTTGGTATTCCAATGGGAAAATGCCACTGACAGTAAAGCCCATTTTTACTTTGCCATTTAAAAGTAAAAAAAAGTCCATTGAGGAGTTGTATGATGAGTATTCTATTTCTAAGGCGTTGGCATCCTTAGAGGAATCCTGGAAAATAAAGGAAGTAGGGGATAATTTCATCACGCCGGTTTCTAAAGCTTACTTAGTCTGGCGATACAGGGATTGTCCGGTAGCCCAATATGGTGCTGTTATTCAGCCGGGACTTTTTGGAATAATTTTCAGAATAAAAAAACATAGAAAATTGCTTGAATGCAGATTGACGGAAGTTTGGCTCGAGGATGAAAATGCAAAAAAAGCACTTCAAAATGCACTGAATGAAATGATACGAAAAACAGGCGTTTCTTTTGTAACCTGCGCCCCTTTGGCAGATGCAAAAGGCAAATTACACTTGTCTGGATTTTGGGGACCATTTGGCATTGGCCCTGAAATTACTTTGAAGACACTTGCTATGGATAATCTTTATAACTTTAACGGGTATTTCCGGTGGTCGCCATCCATCGGCTCAATGGAATTGTTTTAGCAGCATGGATGTCATTTTTATCATACTTTTTATTTTTCTGTTGAATTCTTTTTTCATCAGAAGTCTTGCTGCGGATACCAGAATTCACTCAACGGGCTACCTTTGGCTTTTGTTTTCCGTTCACCTTTTGCTGACTATAGCATACGTGCTTTATACTGTTGACAACCGAAGTGACTCTGTTTCTTATTTTACTTCAGCCAACAATACCTCCGATTGGTTCAGTTTCTTTGAAACCGGAACAAAATTCGTTGGTTTTATAGCCTGGCCGTTTATCAATGTTCTTGGCTTAAGTTACTATGCTGTGATGTTGCTCTTTTCCTATATTGGTTTTGTTGCCATTGTTTTATTTTATCTTGTAGCTGTTGAGAACATCAGACTTGATCCCGTATTCAACGGATTAACGCCAATTGAATTATTGTTTTTACTGCCCAACCTTCATTTTTGGACATCCTCTCTTGGAAAGGGAAGTGCCATTTTGTTTGGTTTAGGATTGTTTAGTTATGGATTGAGTCGTTTCAACAGAAGAATTACCCCAATAGTATTGGGAGGCTTCATGATGTACATGCTGAGGCCTCATATATTATTGGCCTATGTAGTAGCGCTCATTATTGCTTTGTTTACCTCTAACATTGGTCTTAAACCCGTTTACAAATGGATGATTCTGGCTGTTGCTTTCATTGCCTTCTTCTATCTTTCAGGAAGCGTACTGCAGTTTACCGACACCGATTCTTTGGATATCACTCAGTCAGAAACGCTTATGCACAGGACATCTGAACTAAGCCATGCAACATCAGGCGTTGATCTTCAGAATTACAATATTGTATTTAAGTTATTCACTTTTTGGTTCAGACCCATTTTCTTTGACCAACTTGGGTTAATGGGATTTATCGTTTCTTTTGAAAATGCCATTTATCTTTTTTTGTTCTTTTTGGTTATTCGCATGCTTATCAAAAACTGGGATGCCTATAATGGTTATTTCAGGGTTTCCTTGTTTATGTTTTTGATTGCATCCATAATTTTGGCTCAGGTGAGTGGAAATTTGGGGATTGCCCTTCGACAAAAAACGCAGATTATGCCTTTTCTTTTTATACTCTATTGCAAATCATTGACATTACGACCAGTGGTTTCACGCAGGTAACATCATTAATATATGCCAACAAATAAGCACGGTATATTTTGCATTTCTCTTGACTTCGAACTGCATTGGGGCTGTATCGAAAACAAGCCTGTAATGAATAAGGAAGCAATGAGTTATTTTTCAAATACCAGAAAAGCCATCCCTCAAATGTTGTCGCTTTTTCAACAACATGAAATGCATGTTACATGGGCCATTGTTGGTATGCTGTTCAATAAAAATGCAACAGAATGGAGGAGTCATACCCCAAATCAAAAACCTGCCTATTCCAACAAAGGAGTTTCAACATACGATTGGATTGAAAAAAACGGGTTTCAAGAAGAAGAGGATCCGTTTCATTTTGCGCCCGCGCTAATTGAAAAGATAAAAAACACACCTTATCAAGAAATAGGAACCCATACCTACTCGCATTATTTCTGTTTGGAGCCCGGACAAACAAAAGAACAATTCAAAGCAGATTTATTAAAAGCCATTGAAATCGCTTCAAGTTGGGGCATAGAACTTACCTCACTGGTTTTTCCAAGAAATCAATTCAACGATGATTATCTTTCTGTTTGCAGAGAACTGAAAATTACTTCCGTAAGAAGTAACCCGTCGGTTTGGTATTGGTCGCCGGCATCTTCATCCGGAATGCTAACCAAAATATTTCGCACAGGAGATGCTTACATAAAGTTCGATAGAAACAAAAGTATTGATTTGCAAAACTTGCATCATCATCAACAGCCTGTTCAGCTTCCTGCGAGCAGGTTATATCGTCCATGGAAACCGTCCTTCAAGTTTCAAAATAAATTAAAATTGAACCGAATTTTAAAGGAGATGACTGTCGCTGCTAAAAAGGGCGCATATTATCATCTATGGTGGCATCCGCACAATTTTGGAAATCATCCGGAACAATGTTTACAGGAATTGAAAACAATACTCAATCATTTTAATTGGCTCAAAGAAAAATATAGTTTTCAAAGCATGAGCATGAACGAAATTGCAAATAAAATTGTTTTAGACTAAGCGCTTCAATAATATATACCAATGCAACCCACACTATATGTAAATATTTTTAAAAGATTTTTCGATTTGCTTTTTGCATTCGTTGGTTTGTTATTGGCTTTGCCTATAATTATATTGACATTCATTTTACTGCTCCTCACCGGCCACAGTAAATTGATATTTACTCAAAAGAGAATCGGATACCGCGAAAAAGAATTTTTATTGTATAAGATTTGTACCATGACGGAGCAGAAAGATGCTTTAGGAAACTTGTTGCCTGATGATAAAAGATTGACTTCTGTGGGAAAACTTTTAAGAAGAACTTCACTTGATGAATTGCCTCAATTGATAAATGTGCTAATTGGTGAAATGAGCTTTATTGGACCAAGACCCTTGTTGCCTGAATACCTACCGAGGTATTCAGCTTATCAGCGAAGAAGGCATGAGGTAAAACCCGGCATCTCCGGCTGGGCTCAGGTTAATGGCAGAAATACAATTGGCTGGGACAAGAAATTTGAGCTTGATGTATATTATGTAAACAACCAATCTTTCCTGCTTGACCTAAAAATCATGCTGCTTACGATAAAAAAAATACTATTTACTGAAGGAATCAACCAACAAGGACGAGCAACTATGGAGCCATTTAAGGGAAGTGAAAGCTAAATCGATTTGCATTCAGCCTAACCAAACTTTTTTTATATTTTTAAAAAAATTAATTGTTGTAAGGATTTCAATCACAACAATTAATTAATGCTATTAGGTGTAGCTGCCAGTCTAAATTTGTTTAACTTTAACTTTTACTTTTCTCTCCCTCTGAAACATTGATGACAACTTAATACAATTTGGTTTTGGAAAAAGTTTGGCTTTCCTCTCCTCATCTTGGAACAAAGGAAAAAGAATACGTTAATGAAGCGTTCGAATCGAACTGGGTTGCCCCGCTTGGTCCGAATGTTGATGCATTTGAACACCAACTTACTCAGTTTGTTGGGGTAGATGAAGCTGTTTCACTTTGTTCAGGAACTGCAGCTCTTCATTTGGCTTTGATTGCTTGCGGTGTAAAGACGGGCGACGTGGTACTTTGTCAGAGTTTTACTTTTGGAGCTTCAGCTTTTCCAATTACTTACCTCAACGCACAACCGATATTCATCGATAGCGAAAAAGAAACCTGGAATATGGATCCTGTGTTGATGGAAAAAGCCATTGACGATTTATTGAGTTCCGGAAAAAAACCGGCCGCTATTATTGTGGTTCATTTGTATGGTATGCCGGCAAACATGAAGGCCATCAATGAAATCGCAGGCCGCCATGGGATTCCTGTAATTGAGGATGCGGCAGAGGCTTTAGGCAGTACTTATTTTGAAAAAAAATGTGGATCATTGGGAATTGTCGGAGTGTTGAGTTTTAATGGCAATAAAATCATCACTACAAGTGGCGGAGGCGCATTGCTCAGTGAGGATAAAGAAGTAATCAAGTCGGTCAGACATCTTTCTAATCAGGCAAAGGAGCCAGCGCCTTTTTACCTGCATAAGCAAGTGGGATACAATTATAGACTTAGTAATATTTCTGCAGGAATAGGTCGTGGGCAGATGGAAGTGCTTGAAGAGCGCATTCAAAAAAGAAGAGAGGTATTTGAAAGGTATCAAAATGCTCTTGGTCATATTGGAGGTTTGTTTTTTCTGAACGAACCTGAGGGGTTTTTTTCAAACAGATGGCTCACAACTGTTTTATTCGATGAAAAAATTTGGCCTTCGGGCACAAATGAAAAAATAAGGTTGATATTGGAAGCGCAGCACATCGAATCGAGGCCATTGTGGAAGCCGCTTCACCAGCAGCCTGTTTTTGAAAATACGAAATGTTATTTGAATGGCGTCTCTGACAAACTTTATGCAACGGGGTTGTGTTTACCAAGCGGATCTAATTTGACCGAAGACAATCAAAAAAGAGTGATAGATATCATTGCAGAGGCGTTGAGCAGCAGTTGAAAAACAGCATAGAATTAATAGCTTTTAATATCCAAAAACAAAAATGAAAATCCTAAACAGAAAATTTTTAAGGCCTTCCAGGCTTGTGCTGATCGGCGATCAGTTCCTGATTCTGTTTGGGTTTTTATCTGCCTTATTTGTCAACTACCGACTTACATCCCATACACCATTTCCTGTCCATGCAATAGTTTATGTTTGTACAATACAGTTAGCGCTTGGAATTTTTGCATGGATTGTATTCGGCATTTACAAAAAAGTTATTCGTTTTTTCAGCAGTAAGGATTATTTGTTTCTTGTTTTGGTACTCTTGCTGATTCATGTCTGTAGTGTGATAATTGGAAACGTATTCCCTCAAAAATATCAGTTCAAATTCGAGGTATATGCTATTAGTTTTTTCATTTCCTCCAGTTACATCGTAGGTACGAGGTTTCTTATCAGCTATCTCTATTATTACTACAAGCGCGCTAAAAAAGTGGAGCATCAGAAAAAACTGTTGATTTATGGCGCAGGTGACTTGGGCGTTTTTCTAAAAAAATCAATCAATACCCACTATGAGGGAGAATATAAATTGGTTGCGTTTCTTGATGATGATTTGCAAAAAATCGGAAGAGTGATTGGCGGCGTGCCCGTTATCAGTGCAAGCCAAGATATTCAAAACGTAATTGAAAAAAATGAAATTACAGATGTTGTCATTGCCAACAAAACAATTTCTCCATCCCGAAAGGCACAGTTTCTGGAAATAACAGTGCCCTATAACATCAGCATCAGAGAAATTTCGTCGATACAGTCTTTTTTTGGTACAGAATTTAATATGGAGAAACTCGCCCGAATAGATATTCACGATTTGATGAACAGACAACCCATTGAGTTGTATGATGAGCATGTGGTCAATAGTCTGGAAAATAAAATCATTTTGGTGACAGGCGCTGCTGGCTCCATTGGCAGCGAAATTGTAAGAAAGCTTTCTGAACACAGGGCACATCAAATTGTATGTGTAGATTTTTCAGAAAGTGCACTCTACGATTTACAACAGGAGCTGAAAGCCAAACATCCGAACTTGCATTATCATTTCATCTTGGCTGATATTAGGAATGCCGAATTGATGGAAAATATTTTTTCTACTCATCAGCCTGATTTCATTTATCATGCTGCAGCATATAAGCATGTACCCCTAATGGAACTTTATCCTTGGGAGGCAGTTCAAACCAATGTTTTTGGTACCGTAAATATTGTTAATCTTGCCGTAAAGTATCAGTCCGAAAAATTCGTATTTATATCCTCCGACAAAGCTGTTAATCCTACAAGTATTATGGGGGCCACCAAAAGATTGGCTGAAATTATCGTGCAAGCTCAAACCATAAAAAACCAAAACACTCTTTTTGTGGTAACCCGTTTTGGTAATGTTTTGGGTTCCAATGGTTCAGTTGTGCCTCTTTTCAAAAAACAAATTCAATCCGGGGGCCCTGTTACGGTTACACATCCTGAAATGGTAAGGTATTTTATGACTATAGCAGAGGCCTGTCAGCTGGTTTTGGAAGCATCTGTAATGGCTAAAGGCGGCGAAGTATTTGTTTTTGACATGGGCAAGCCGGTGAAAATCATAGATTTAGCAAGAAATATGATTAGGCTGGCGGGGTTCAGACCGGATATCGATATAAAAATTAAATTTATTGGGGAGCGCGCTGGAGAAAAGCTTTACGAAGAGATTTTTCATGAAAACGAAGAATTGCAGCAAACCCACCATGAAAAGATTCTCATCAGCAGAAAAAGAACCGATAATTTGGCCATGGCAGACCAGATATTGGCATCGCTCGGGAAACTTGAGGGTCAACGAATGCCCGAAGCCTACCAAAAACTTATTAAATCATTGCTTCCCGAGTACAATTATTCCTCTAATCAAGATAAAATTATTAACTTTAACCCCGCTGAAAAAAAGGAAAAGCTTAATTTACTTAGTTGATTGTTTGCTAAATCAGATGAAAGCCTTTTGATTTTCAACATCCTATTAACGGAATTTTTTCTTTTTTGAAGCGAGGAAAGCCGAAGTTATCTATTAAACAATACCAAAAAATGAAAAAGCTTTTTTTCACTATCCTTTTCTTTGCAGCAAGTGTTCACACCTTATTTGCTCAAAATGCTCGTTTTTCCCAAATCGGAACTGCTTCCATGCAATTTAATCCTGCATTAACCGGAAGGTTCGATGGAAAAATAAGGGCGGTGAATTTGTTCAGCTGGCAGAAGTCCAATGAGGATAACATGAGTCACCAGTACTTTTCGTTGGAAACAAAAATCGGCGCTTACAGAAATAGTGGTGATGAGGAAAGAATCCGTTTTAGACCCGATACCGGAAAAATTCCAGAGAAAACACCTGAGAAGGAAACCAAAGATAAAATCTATGAAATCAAACCAAAGGGAGGCGGATATTGGGGTTTAGGTTTAAGCTATTACAGATATGGACATTTAAAATCACCCTACCAGGCTAATTTCTACGCTGCAACCGTATCAAGACATTTTTACAGCAGGAGTAACAAAATGTTTGGAGTGGGCGCACAGGCTGTTTATGCCCAAGCCAGTTTTGATAAGCCTTCGGGGAAGTCTCCTGAATTCTTTGGCTCCTACGACCCTGAAATATCAGGTGGTGGATTCGCTTACCTATCAGACAATAACTTCTTTAGCAACTACAAAACTGACAGATCTTTTTCCTATACCAAGTCTTACCTTGATTTCAATGTAGGTGCATATTATACTGTGGTAACTGAAATGGTTATGTTTGAGTTGGGAGGATCAATGTCTCATTTGTTCCATCCTAAAAATGAAATTACCGATTCAGATGATGAAACAAAATTGAGACGTCGTATAACCGCTCATTCATTAGTACGCATGAAGTATAATAGCAAAAGAGGAATAGTACAAAAAAACATGTATTGGCAAGAAGGCATGTTTTTAAGAAGCAGCAGCTTAAATCCTCAAAAACCACTTGACACCTTAATAGCTGGTTTATGGACTGGTGCCGAATTTTATAAAGTAAATCCAAAAGAAGATGCAATTAATGTTAATTATGGATTCTATTTGAGAAACTTTAGAACAATAATGCCTTACTTCAATATTGATTTTTTTAATCGAGCAAATGTTAGACTGTCATACGAACATCCGCTCAATCCACCTAAATTCAAGGCATATACGGTTAAGAGAACAGAAGTCGCTTTGATACTTTCATTAGATAGAAATACCAGCCCTGGGACTAAGTTTTATAAAAAAGTCAATTTCTGGTAATCCTGAAATCATTTAAATCTTATTATTTCCAATGAAAAAGATTTTTCTTTACATCACTCTGTTATCGCTTGGTTTTAACGCATCAGCGCAAAACAGTATAGAAAACCTAGGCCCCAAAGTCAATTCCAAATACTCAGAAGTAAGACCAACTATTTCTGCCGACGGAAAAACGCTGTACTTTGTTGTGGAAGGCAATCCTAAAAACACCATGTTCAAAGAGGACAAGCTTGCACAAGATGTTTGGTATTCCAAATTGGATGAAAATGGTGAATGGACTCAGGCTTCACAAGAAACAGCACCAGTAAACTCTCCAAAAGACAATGCGGTATTCTGGGTATCTCCTGATGGCAACAGATTGTTGATCAGAGGTGCTTTTGAAAATGGTAAGTTTATCGGAAGAGGGATTTCAGTTATTAATAGAACTGCCGAAGGTTGGTCTCAGCCTGAAAAGCTGAACATCAAAGGGTACAACAGAATGGCAATTGACAAATATTCTGGTGCTTTTATGGCTAATGACGGCAAAACATTATTACTCTATTTTTCAGAAGAAAGAAATAGCTACCTCAACGATATTTATGTAAGCCATTTGCAAGAAGACGGCGATTGGTCAAAACCTATCAGAACTGGAACAATCAACACTGATGATTTCGACGAAATATCACCCTTCCTCGCATCAGATGGTATTACTATGTATTTTTCAAGCGACAGACCTGACGGTAAAGGCGGCTACGATATTTGGATGGCAAAAAGACTTGATGATTCGTGGACCAAATGGACTGATCCTGTCAACTTAGGCGATTCCATCAACTCACCCAAGTGGGAAGGTTATTTTGCCATTGATGCAAAGGGCGAATATGGTTATTTTGCTACAGGCAGAAACAGTGTTGGAAGTACTGATATAGCTAAAATAAAATTGGACGAATCTCAGAAGCCAAAATCTGTAGCACTTGTTTATGGAAAGGTTTTTAATGC
>Ga0315905_10001235_pt1 | contig 27495 bp, 23 predicted proteins | sample LakEriMetagenome_5_FD_203522 | JGI IMG/M metagenome (GOLD analysis project Ga0315905, IMG submission 203522) | Freshwater fungal communities from buoy surface, Lake Erie, Ohio, United States - Buoy 4 MA121 | ecosystem: Environmental > Aquatic > Freshwater > Lake | place: USA: Lake Erie, Ohio...
GCGGCCGCGCCAACAATAGTTTTCCCGGCACCACAGGGAAGTACCACAACACCAGAGCCACCGTGCCAGAAACCTTCGGCAGCTTCGCGCTGGTATGTCCGCAGTTCAAAAGAGTCTTCGGCCAGGGCAATCGGATGCGCTTCACCATCAACATAACCGGCTAAATCTTCGGCTGGCCAACCAAGTTTGAGCAATGCTTGCTTGATGTTTCCGCGTTCGCTGGCATGAACTGCAATGGTGTCTTCGTCAATCCGTTTACCAACCAAAGGTTTGATTTTTTTGGAATGCAGAATCTCTTCCATTACGGTGCGATCATTTGCCGTTAAGACAAGGCCGTGGACCGGATGCATATGTAATTGCAGGCGACCATAGCGAGCCATGGTTTCTGCAATGTCAACTAACAAAGCATGGGGAACTGGATAACGGGAATATTTTAATAATGTGTCGACGACTGACTCAGCATCATGCAACGCTGCACGAGCATTCCATAATCCAAGTGGCGTGATTCGGTAGGTGTGAATGTGTTCTGGAGCGCGCTCGAGTTCGGCAAATGGTGCAATTGCGTGACGACACTCACTGCTGAGTTCATGATCAATTTCTAACAGCAGGGTCTTGTCGCTTTGAACGATTAACGGTCCATCAGTCATTATGCAGTTCCTTCTTCGTCAACATTCTCGGCAAGTTCGGCGCCCGTGATGCGGGCGATAGTAAATGTGCGCACTTCGTTGGTGCGCACATCAAATGCAGTTAAGAACCCGCCAGTGATTGTCAGTGGCTCCACAATTCGCTCACTGGTCATGCCACCTTTATCGGCATAGCCAATCCAAACTTCTTTACCTCGAGCTAACGCATCGTTTAGCAAGGTCAAGGTCTGGGAAGTCGTGCTGCGGGGACCATTGGTTGACATGGGCTTACTAGCGTCAACACGTTCGCCGGCCCGTAATGCCTTAACGGCGGCAGCAACCAATCGGCTAGAAGGCCCGGTTACTGTAACTGGCGAAGCAGCAGCGCGGATCGAAGTGCGTTTAGTGTCTGGGCGATGGATAAGTACTGTACCTTCTGCACTTTCCGCAACCGGGGCGTAACCGCAGGCACGGAGTTTTTCCAAAACTATGTCGGCAGGAGAGGAGCTAACCACAATGCCTGGAGCCAATGATCGAAACTTTAAGGAGGCAAGTCGGCGATCTGCCTGCACGGTTGTGACTAGTTGTTCGTCGTCACAACGCAGGTAAATCGATGCCACACCAACCCGAAGCACACCATGTTTGCGGGCTACGTCCTCAATTAGATATGTGAGAGGTTGTGGCAATGGTGTCTTGGAAAGCGCTGCTAAGAATTCCAAAATGTCATTGGAAGATTGGCCTTGATCTAGTGCTCGGCGAATTGAATTTTCAGTGAACCGGTAAGTGGTCGCAGCGCCAGTTGATTCCACATCAGCAAGTACTGCCATAGTTCGGCGTTGGTTAGCTGCGAGTCGACCTGGCGCTAATGCCGTTAAGTCAGCTTGCACAATTACATGGTCAACTGGGTTAGGTAAGAGTGAACCCAGAACCTTGGTCGGATCATCGCCCCTAGCAACTGCGCGGCCAAACAAAGTTAGTGAACCGAGTGCTGTGATACCAAGAGTTGCGGCTTCGTCCAGGACTGCAGAAACTGCTGCTGCTCTAACCATTGAAGAACGCCGTGGTCGATGCCAATCTAGATGCTCAGTAATTATTGCCGCGCTAGTAGTTGCGCCATCCTCAAGTCCAATAAAGATGTCGAGTAACGAAATACGTAATGGATTAATAAAGCCGCGTTCAACAGCCGAAGTTAGCGAGTTGATTCGATCACCACCATCACCACCAACAACGTGTGGTGCGCGAACCATGTCTCGCCACGACTGAGCCAATAAAGTCCATCGCGAGGCATCATCAATACTGAGCCAACGATCGTAAGCAGTTGTCGGTAGCCAGCCATCATGCGCATCGGCGCCAAGTAAGCCGGATGCAAAAGCAACTTCAATAACGAGCGCAGTCAAATGCTCGGAGACTCGCAATAAATCTTTTGCAGCGGCTAAATCGCGAATTGCCAATCCACCACCTCGTAATTGAGCAGGTGGTTCGATCGACCAGGTTTCCAGCAGGGTTTCAACCAGTCGAACAAAATCTAGGGCGGCGTGGGCGCCTGTGTCATTTACTCGCTTGTAGTCCACCGAACTTAAAACTGGTTTACCACTGTCGGTTTTGATTTCCTTAAGTAGTAATCCATTACGTAATGAAATAGAAACTTCGCGCGGGACAACTACAGATGTGTCGCTAACTGGCACGATCAATTCGTGTGCCAGTAACCATTCAAGGGGTGACTTGGCATCTTCAATTCGCACTGAGCGATTTGCTTGGCGCATTGTTCCGGCAGGTGTACCCCACAAAAGTTGATTCATGATGTCGCGAACTTCATCAGGCCCACTAGCAAGAGTTTTTTCAGCCAGCATTTTCTTGGTTGCATATTCCCGAACCTTGCGACGCGAATCAGCGAACGAGGCAGCAAGGCCACAAGGATAAGCGCCAAAGGATTCTCGAGCGACCCGAACTAAATGTAGTTCTTCGTTATCACCCCAAGCCAAAGCGCTGGAAAGCAATCGATCGAGAGCAGCATCAATCGCTGTTGTGTTGTAGCCAATGGCTGCAGTTAGCCCCGCATGAACTTCAGTTCGGCTTGCCGGATCGGGTAAGGCAGCTAAGACTTCGCAAACACTTAGCTCAATGTGATTAAGCGCATCCAAGGCCGCACTAACACTAGGAGAAGTTGTGGCTCGAACTGCGAGCTGACCTAAGTCGGTTGGCACTGGGTGCAGCAGATCTGGGCGTGTTGCGAATAAGACTTCTAGTTGCTCGTCACTTCGCTGGCGCAAATCATCGGCCAAAGACCTCGGTCGCATGACTATTTCAGCCTTTTTGGAAGTGCTCATCTTGCTACGTTACGCGCTTTAGGTTGCTTAGCGCCACTTTAGAATTGTCGCTTTCCAGCACTGGTAGGGGCTAGAAAACGCAGGTTTGGGTGGATTCGGACTTTTCATCTACCCTTGACTAAGGCAATCGTTTGACGAATGTCACATAAAGTAACCAGCGCAAGGAGAACACCGTGCCTACAGGCAAAGTGAAGTTTTATGATTCCGAGAAGGGCTTCGGCTTCCTTCAGACGGATGAAGGCGAAGAGGTGTTTTTGCATGCCTCTGCGCTCCCAGCTGGAACCTTAACTTTAAAGAATGGCACCCGCTGTGAGTTCGGCGTGGCCGATGGCAAGAAGGGTATGCAGGCATTGTCATTACGAATCCTGGAAGTACCGCCAAGTGTTGCCAAGAGCGGCCGCAGGGATGCTGAAGATATGGCGATTGTCCTGGAAGATGTCATCAAAATGCTTGATGGTTACGCCGGAAACTTGCGTCGGGGACGTTACCCAGATGACAAGCAAACCGAAAAACTAGTTGCAGTGCTTCGTGGCGTTGCCGATCAGATTGATGCTTAATTGAAAATTGCAACTTCTGCGGTCGAGATCGCTCGATCTGCGCTTCTTGAATCCATCCCAGCCGATCATGTTGGCAAGGCTTTGGATTCAGTTGTTGAGCCAACTGATGATTCTTCTGTGAAAATCACAAGCTACACCTTCGAATGCACTTCACCTGGTTACCCAGGTTGGTATTGGGAGGTAAGTCTGGTTGAAGTTACTGGTCAGGCAGAACTTTCAGTCAGCGAAGTTAACTTGTTGCCTGGCGCAGCTGCACTAGTTCCTGAGCAATGGAAGCCTTGGGCTGACCGTGTTGAAGCCGGTGACTTAGGCGTTGGGGATCTATTGCCAGTTTCCGAAAATGACGAACGTTTAACTGCCGGCTTTACTGCGCTTGGCGATCTTGAAGAACTTTCCGAAGACCTTGCACCGTTGCATCCAATGCAATGGGAACTTGGATTAGGTCGCAAACAAGTTTTAAGCACTGTTGGTTTAGAGCGCGCAGTTGATCGCTGGTTTGAAAAACAAAATGGTCCGCGTTCGGCCATGGCAAAGTCAGCTCCAGCGCATTGTGGTTCGTGCGGATTCTTAGTTGCAATTGGTGGATCGATCGGTCAAGTGTTCGGTGTTTGTGGAAATGAATTCGGCGCAGCCGATGGTCAAGTGGTGGCAACAACATTTGGTTGTGGCGCGCACTCGTCAGTTCGGGTAGCCCAATCAACCCCAATTCCAGTTGTTGATTTAGTAATTGATGATCGCGCTGACGAACAAAGCGATTCCAGCGATCTGCCTGATTACGTTGCTGATCCAGAGCCAATCGATTCTGACGAAGATGAATCAATCGATTCTGACCAAGCTGAAGATCGCACTGAAGCACTTGCCTCCGAATTTGCAATGAAGGACGCGGTAGAAGCAATCGAGGCAGCAACCGAAATTCTTGAAATGGAAAACTTAGATTCTGATGAAGCTGCAACTGAGATTTCTGATTTTTACGACGACGAAGACAATCAATAACTCTTAGTTACTTATTGCGTTCAATTCGAGCTGCGCGTCGCTTTGTGTAACGAATTCCGAGCAAGCCAAGCGTGATTCCAGCAACGCCAATAGCGATCCAATTACCTCGGCCAGCAGATTCAAGTTGATCTCGCATCAACACCATAATCAAGGTTGCGACGGACCAGATAATTGTGCCCAATGTGACTGCTGTGATTCCATTGACTTCAAGTGGCTTAAGTTCATGTTTAGATGCCGGAACACCAGGAGATTGATCTGACTGGTCCAGAGAGTCTGCGCTATTACCCACAAGTAGGACACTAGCGTGTCGTTATGGAAACCACTACAAAACAAAGCACATCGGCATGGGATCGCTATTTCCACATGACCGAGCGTGGCTCAACTCTCGGGACCGAAGTACGCGGTGGCATCGTCACCTTCGTAACTATGGCCTACATCGTGGTACTCAACCCACTTATCGTCGGTACAGCCAAGGACATCAATGGGAATTTCCCAGGTGGTGGCCAGGATATTGGTGAAGCAATTTCTTTAGTAGCAGCAGCTACTGCGCTGGTTGCAGGCATCATGACAATCCTTATGGGTGCACTCGGACGTTTCCCTATTGCTATCGCCGCTGGACTTGGCCTGAACGGATTCTTGGCCTTTGGTCTGGCTCCGTTTATGACTTGGCCGCAGGCATTTGGTCTTGTTGTACTTGAAGGTGTAATCGTTTTGCTTTTGGTTCTAACTGGATTCCGCACAGCGGTTTTCCACGCAGTTCCAGATGCGCTGAAGTATTCAATCGGCGCTGGCATCGGTTTGTTCATCGCACTTATCGGTTTAGTTGACGCTGGAATCACTCGTCCAGGTGTTCCGTTAATTGGCTTTGCCGTATTTGGTGAACTTGCAGGTTGGCCAATCTTCACATTCGTATTTGGTCTGATGGTTACCGTGATTTTGGTTGCACTTCGAAAGCGCGCGGCAATCTTGATCGGTCTGTTGGCCTCCACTGTGCTAGCAGTCGTTCTTGAGACAACACAAAAGATTGGTGGGGCTAACACAGATCCATCGCTCCCAGGCTTGGAAAATCCAGTTGGTTGGAATCTAAACGTTCCGTCGATTCCAGAAACCATGATTGGTTTTGTTAATCCAACTCCATTGTTTGACTTCGACATCTTTGGTGCGTTCAGCGCAATTGGAGTCTTAGCTGCAGGCCTTGCAGTGTTCTCACTTTTGCTTAGCGACTTCTTTGACACCATTGGAACTGTCACAGGTTTGGCAAATGAAGCTGACTTGATGTCTAAAGATGGCGACATTGAACACCTTGGCGAAATCCTTGCAGTTGACTCAGTTGCAGCGATTGCAGGTGGTTTGGCTGGAACTTCATCCAACACCGCTTACATCGAGTCAGCATCGGGTATCAGCGATGGTGCTCGCACTGGTATTGCCAGCTTGGTAACTGGAACTTTGTTCTTGCTAGCGATGTTTATTGCACCGCTTACCAAGATTGTTCCTTACGAAGCAGCCGCACCAGCGTTGGTTATCGTGGGCTTCTTGATGATGACTCAGATCCGCCATATCCCATTTGATGATTACGCAATTGCGATTCCATCGTTCTTGACAATCATCTTGATGCCATTCACCTACTCGATCACAAATGGTATCGGCGCAGGTATGGTTTCCTTCGTTGCTATTAAGATCGCACAAGGTAAGTCAAGGGAAGTTTCAGGTTTGATGTGGATTATTGCCGCAGCATTCATGATCTACTTTGGCGTTCACCCATTAAAGGAACTGTTCGGCATGTAAGCAAAACAAAGTCTTTGGGGCGCACTGTGCAAAACGGTGCGCCCCATTGCTATGTCGAAATCATTTGAATCATGAGTTATTGTTAGACCATGAATTCGCGCGCTCGTCGTATCGTCACAATCTTGGTACTTGTTAGTTTTCTAGTTGCAGTATTAGCAGCAGCCATAGCGCCTATTTTGTAGGCAGTAACTTCACTGGCTTTAGCGATGCGATCGCAATCGCAAGCAATAAACAAATCGGCACAATTACATACGCGCCTTGAATTCCAATCTGATCAGCTAGTGCACCCAGCGCAAACGGAGCAACACCGCTAGCAAACCCAGTACCAATCGAGAGCTTGCCACCGCCACGATCGGCTCGGCCGCCACTGGCACGTAGCGCGCGCTCAAAACCAAATGGGAAATGCAATGACATCCCAAGGCCAGTGATAGTTAGCGAAATCAACATAATCAGACCTGAACTTGAAAGCCAAAATCCTAAGAAACCAAAGAACGAAAGAATCAAAGCGCCACGATACAAAAATTCTGAATCAAACTTTGAAGTTAATCGCGCACCGATCAAACGCCCAACAGACATGCCACCAACGATTGTGGCAAGGGCTGCGGCGCTTGCACCCTTAGTTAATCCACCTTGGGTTGACAAAACTTCTGGTGCCCAAAGCAACATAGAAAATTCCATGCTGGCGGTGAAAACCAGAATCAACCAAGACCACCAAAACAAACTTGGGAATGGGCCTGGCAAATCATGATGATCAGACTCTTCATCTGCCACAGCTTTAGGTCCGTAGACATTGGTGTTCTTGCCGCGAATTATTTCGATAATGATTACGCCAACAGCTGCTACTTGAATTCCTGGCCTCCAGCCCCAACCAACAGTTACGCCAATGCCAACCAAGACGGGCGCGAGCAGACCGATTGACGAAGCAACTGCGTGCAGTTCACTGATAGCGGCTGGAGCTGCTTGTTTTTGTTGGTAGGCCAAGTATGAAGCGGTGCCCTGAATAATTAACGAACCAGCACAAGTTGTGAAAGCAACACCAATCAATGTGAATGGTAGGGCTTGACCGAGGGTGAAAAACAAAATTCCAGTAGCTAGCAAGATCGAGGCGTATCGAAGCATTAAGCCTCGACCAGTGCGTTTAATGATTGCGCCGGTTGCAAGTCCCGCTGTTACTGAACCAACTGACATGGCAAGAGAGTGAAATGAAACCACAGTGCGGGACAGGTCTAGATCTTCTCGAAGGAATTGCAGCGTGCCGCCAAAGCCAAAGATAAACCAGCCAAAGCAAGTGGCTTGTAGATATGAGATCCAGGTGGTTTTATCTCGAACTGGTCGGCGTAAGGTCACTGACTAACTGTACTCAAACGAATTACTTAGTTAGCTGTGCGATGACGAAATCGATGCACTTAAGCAATTGTCGAACATCACTTGGTTCAACTGCTGGGAACACTGAAATTCGAAGTTGGTTACGACCCAGCTTGCGATACGGCTCAGTATCAACAATGCCATTGGCGCGAAGCACTTTAGCTACAGCCTCAGCATCAATTGCCTCATCAAAATCAACCGTTGCAACAACTTGGCTGCGCTTGGCAGGATCTGTAACAAATGGTGTTGCGTAGTCACTTGCCATAGCCCAGTCATAAATCGCGTCCGATGATTCTTTAGTGCGGGAAACACACCAATCCAAACCACCATTTGCGTTGAACCATTTGACCTGCTCATTCATCATCAAGATGGTTGCAACAGCGGGTGTGTTGTATGTCTGGTCTAGTCGTGAGTTTTCAATTGCAGTCATCAAATCAAAAAATGCTGGGATGTAGCGACCAGATGCCTTGATTTCTTCAGCACGCGCAATCGCTGCGGGGGACATGATCGCAACGAACAACCCACCATCAGATGCAAAACATTTTTGTGGGCTGAAGTAATAAACATCAACTTGATTTAAATCCACTGGCAGGCCACCAGCACCAGAGGTTGCATCAATTAGTACTAACGCATCTTTATCAGCGCCGGCTGGACGAACTGGCGGGATAGCAACACCAGTTGAAGTTTCGTTATGAGGTGTGCAGTAGGCATCAATACCAGCCTGGGCAAAAAACTCTGGGGCGTCTCCAGCGTCTCCGCCATTTATTGAATGCTCTCCAAGAAACGGTGCTGCTTTAGCGCTGCTGGCAAACTTAGATCCAAATTCGCCAAAAGTTAGGAACTGCGCACGATCCCGAATCAAACCAAATGTGGCTATTTCCCAAAACGCTGTGGTGCCACCGTTTCCGATGACAACTTCGTAGCCATCTGGAATCGAAAACATATTGGCTAAACTGGAACGCAATTGCGCAACTTCATTTTTAACTGGCTTTTGACGATGGCTAGTTCCCATTACGGAAACAGACTTTTCAACTAATGCTTGGATCTGTTCTGGGCGAACCTTTGAAGGACCAGCACCAAACCTGCCATCGACGGGCAAAAGGTCGGCAGGGATCACGATTTCGGGGAAGTTAGCCATTGCTCAAGTTTAGATCAGTTATGCCAAACTGCGCTGCCAAGGATTTGCAGCAACTAATAAAACTCGAGAATTCGAATTTCTCGAGGTTTACACTGAAAACTATGTATGGAAACCTTGGTCGAATCGGCGTCATCACACTTGCTACGGATACCAGTGTGCATCCAGAGATTCAGCGCTTAATGCCCGAAGGAATTCATACCTACCCAGCACCAATTTTGCTACCGCGCGGTGAAGTCAACGCCCAAGCTTTAGCCGAAATGTTAGAAACTGATTCGCTAGAAAACGCGGCATCAATTCTGACTTGGACTGGCGCAAAAACAATTCTGTTCGCTTGCACAACTGGCAGCTTGGTTCATGGCCTTGGCTGGGATAAGGAATTAGTGGACCGGGTAACGGCAGCTTCTGATCTACCTGCAACCACAACAGCAACTGCCGTACTTCGAGCATTCAAGGCATTGCAGGTAACCAAGTTGGCCGTTGTTACGCCTTACATAGATGAACTTAATCAGATTGAAAAGAAATTCTTTGAAGAAAGTGGTTTTGCAGTTCACGACATCACCGGACTAGGACTGACAACTGATCCAGAAATCGGTGACCTGTATCCAAGTGATGCCCTTGCCAGCCTAGATAAAGTTTTTGACAAATCATGCGATGCAATATTCATTTCTTGCACTGATTGGCACATCGTCGAACTAGTTCCAGAACTTGAAGCAAAGTATGGTGTGCCAGTTATCACGAGCAATTTAGCTGGTGCTTGGGCTGCGCTGCGCGATATCGGTTACACCACACCACAACCAGAAAATGGTCGCCTGTTTACGGTTTAGCTTTTTGCAGCAAAACTCAAGGTGAAAGGCGAATTACTTTCCAAGCAGATGCATCGGATAGATCACTTGAATCGCCGGCTTTAACAAATCGCAAACGATCATGCAGACGCGAACGACGACCTTGCCAAAATTCAATTGCAGAAACGGTAATTAAATAGCCGCCCCAAACCTCTGGAAGTGGCACGTTGGTACCTTCTGGATATTCTGCTTCAAGTTCTTTCATCCGAGTTTCTAAAACTTCGCGGGAATCGATAACTGAAGATTGGGCACTAACGATCGCGCCTAGTTTTGAGCCGTGTGGTCGAGTTTCAAAGTAAGCGCCAGATTCCTCGCGGGAAACTTTTGTGGCAGTGCCAATTACATTGACTTGGCGATGCAATGGGTACCAAGGAAACGTAATGCTGACTTGCGAGTTAGCAGCGATCGCATCAGCTTTGGTCGAGCCGTAGTTTGTGTAAAACGTTAAGCCGCGGGCATCAATACCTTTTAGCAAAACTGACCGAGTTGAAATCACGTCTTCAGAATTGCGAACCGCAATCACCATGGCATTTGGTTCAATCAATGCCTCGCGGCCTTCCGCAACCGCATCGGATAACCATTTAGTGAATTGATCAAGCGGATTACTGGCAAGGTCTGCTTCGGTTAGTTGGTCCTTGTCGTAAACAATTCGCATGTCTGATGGGTTAGGCGTATCAATGCTCATGCCCTAAGTCTGGCGCAGATTTGTGGAGCCTGCGAGTCAATACCGATGACCGCTTGTGATTTCAGGCACGTGTTGTGCCAGAGTGTGACTGTGCCCAAGTTGTTTCTTGACCTAACGCCGCTTCGGGAGATCCCGGCTTATCGTCGAATCTTTACGGCAGTTTCGATTAGCAACATTGGCCAGCAGATGACTGCCGTTGCCGTTGCGATCCAGGTTTATGACATAACCAAGTCATCATTTTCGGTTGGTTTAGTTGGTTTGGCCCAATTGATCCCACTTGTTGCTCTGGGGCTATTTGGTGGGGCGATGTCAGATTCCTACGACCGCCGAATGATTGGCTTCGTTTCTGCTGTCGGCATGGCTGGCTCAAGTGTGTTGCTATTCGCGCAAGTGCTGCTCGATAACCAACAAGTTTGGCCACTGTATTTATTTGTGGCAATGTCATCCGGATTTTATGCAGTCGGCAATCCAGCGCGGCAGGCAATCATCCCGCGTATTGTTCCCATGGAACATCTGCAAGCCGCTAATTCGCTTTCATTCTTAACTTGGAACATCGGATTCACAATCGGACCCCTTCTAGGCGGGGTATTGATTGCAGTCACTGGCAACGTTGGCGTAGCTTATGCAATCGATGCAATTGCTTTCACAGTAATGATGTGGGCAATGTGGACGTTGCCAAAACTTCCGCCGATGGCTGGAGCGCCACTAAAGCCAAATCTTTCTAGCGTAAAAGATGGTCTGGGATTTTTAAAAGGCAAGCGCAACATCCAAATGACTTTCTATGTAGATCTTGTCGCCATGATATTTGGAATGCCTCGCGCACTTTTTCCAGCGATTGCATTGCTTTGGTATAGCGACTCAGCAGTGTCGACTGCCGCGATCGTTGGCCTACTAACTGCGGCTCCGGCATTCGGCGCAGCGTTGTCTGCAATCTTTAGTGGTCCATTACAACGGATATACAAACAAGGAACTGCAATCATTTGGTCAATTATTGGTTGGGGTTCGGCGATCACTGCTTTTGGTTTGACTCGCAATCTTTACCTTGCCTTGTTTTTCTTAGCAATTGCCGGAGCCGCAGACAACATCAGCGCAATTTTCCGCACCACAATGCTCCAAGTTGTTGTGCCAGATGACTATCGCGGTCGACTGCAGGGTTTATTTACTGTTGTGGTCGCAGGTGGACCAAGGCTTGGTGATTTTGAATCTGGAACTGTTGCGGCTATCGGAGGTGAACAGCTTTCGGTCGTTAGCGGAGGAGTTGCGTGTATTGCGTGCACTTACGCCTTAGTTAAATGGCATAAACCATTTATGAAGTATGACTCGCGAGATCCAGTCGCTTAGTTGCTATTCAAAGTCGTTGATTAGTTTCAACTCTTCGTCTTTGACCTTACTTGATTTGTTGCTGGCTGGTTTTTTAGCCGCAGCCTTTTTCGCTGGCTTTACATTCTTGTCATCATCGCGTGGGTTTAGCGCGGCTTGCACACCCTTTGGCAACTTACTCAATCGATCGAGAGCCTCAAGACGTTCGGCTGCATGATCCACAATCGGCTCTGGGTAGCCGTGATCAAAAGCGCCAGCAACATTCCAAGGTTCGTGAACAGCGCCACCTGGAATATGGGCTAGCTCAGGGATGTACTTGCGAACGTATTCACCGTTTGGATCGAACTTGATGCCTTGCCCAATTGGGTTAAAGACTCGGTAATACGGCGAAGCATCCGTTCCACATCCAGCAGTCCATTGCCAGCCATGACTGTTGCTGGCTAAATCGCCATCGAGTAACCAGTCAAAGAAATAATTAGCGCCTCGTTGCCATTCGATGTGTAGGTCTTTGAGTAAGAACGATGCCACCACCATTCGCACGCGGTTATGCATCCAACCTTCAGCGCGCAATTGCCGCATTCCGGCATCAACAAATGGAAACCCCGTTCGCCCTTCACACCAAGCCGTAAACTTTTCATCAGCAGCCTTGCCTGTGTCATATTGCATTTGGGCATAAAGCGGATTGAAGTAATCGGTAATTGTGTCGGGACGTTGGAATGCAACTTCGGCATAAAATTCGCGCCAGGCGATTTCCTTGCGGAAAACTTCATGACCGTTGCTATCACCAAGGCGAGCGAGTAACGTGCGGGGATGAATCTCACCCCACTTCAAAGCAATACTTAACTTTGAAGTTCCAGCCAGATCTGGACGATTGCGATCATCGGCATAGTTTTCAATCGGCCCGGCCAAGAAAGTTTCGAATAATTCCAGAGCAGCAGCTTCGCCTGCGCGTGGTACTAAAACTCCACGAGTGTCTGGTCGTTCTGGATAACCATCACAACTATCAACACCGATCCAGTTCGGAGCCTTGGTCGGATCAGCTGCAGGTGCGCGCCAACCGTGAATCATCCAACGTTTATAAAACGGGGTATAGACCTTGTAATAAGTTCCGTCATCTTTTGCCACGCGACCCGGAGCAACTGCGTAACCTGATCCAGTCTTTACAAACTCAATTCCACTGTCTGCCAAAGTCTGAGCAATTTCGTTATCGCGAGAAATTCCATATCCCGAGTAGTCAGCTGCGCAGTGAACTGCGCTGGCGCCAAACTCTTTGGCGATCGCCGGAATTACGTCTTGGGCCTTACCGTGGCGGATCACTAAGTTGCCACCCAAGGATTCATCCAAGCTACGCAAGGAATCGAGTAGGTAAGCCTGCTTGGCTGGCCCCCAGGTCGGCCAAAGCATTGGGTCAAACAGGACCACAGCCACGACGTTGCCGTCCCCATCTGCCCAAGCACCCTCGATAGCGTCCACCAGAGCAGGGTTGTCATGGATCCGCAGATCTCGCCTAAACCATAAAACTCTGGACATATCCCTAAGTTATCTGTTGGGCTTGGCGATTGCATCACCAGAGGTGAAATGAGTTGCTGGCCTTCAGATCTGGTTGCAAACTAGAGCGACGATGACAGGGCATCCAAATGGTGTTGAACCATTTGGCCGACCCATTCCTGAGTTGGTGTCATCGCGCGCCAATTCAGGACACTGGCCGCATGGCTGGGATCCACGCGAATTGATTTACTTTCACCTTGTCGAATCAGTGCGCTTTCGGTTTTGACATAGTCTTGCCAGTTTTCAATTCCAACATAAGTAAATGCATTCTCGAGAATTTCTAGCAAACTGGTAGACCTTCCGGATGCCAGGATCACATCGCCAACATACCCTTGCGTTGCAATGGCAATCAGCCCAGCCACGATGTCATTAGCTGAACTCCAATCCTTTTCAACATCTAGGTTTCCAAGGGGGAGTGAGTCTTGTAAGCCAAGTTTTATCCGAGCCGCGCCATTGGCAATTTTTCCAGTAACAAAGTCTGAACTTCGCAAATACGATTCATGATTTGATAAAACTGCGTTTGTGGTACTCAACCCCTTTGCGCGTGAATCAATAACTGCTTGGTAGGCCAGGGCTTTTGATTCAGCATAGGGAGATCTTGGTGCCAGCAGGCTTTGTTCGGTAATCACACCACTTGAGGCATCATAAATTTCAGTACTCGACGCATTGATAAAAAGTGATTCTGGTGCATGCTTGGAAATCGCCTCAAGTAAATTTTGAGTTCCATCAACATTAACTGAAAAAGTTAATTCTGGATTTTGGATTGAAAAACTAACTGAGGTAATTCCAGCCAGATGCCAAATCACATCAGGATCAACTTCTTGAACAACTTCCGTAACTCGATCTTGATCAGTAATGTCAAGCACTGCAAGATTTCCGTTGTGTAGCGAATGACTTGTTGGTATCACTTCACTTGCTAGATGGGTACCAAAAACTTCCCACCCATTTTTTACCAGAGCTGCGCTCAGTAAGGTTCCATCTTGGCCTGCTACGCCAGTAATCAAAGCTCGCATGTGGTTATGTTCTAATTTTTAGATTCAATGCGAAGGTCGTTGTCAACCATCATTGTTACTAATTGTTCAAAGGTCGTTTCAGTTTCCCAACCAAGAACTGACTTGGCTTTTGCCGGATCCCCAATCAAAAGGTCAACTTCGGCAGGGCGCATAAATTCTTCCGACTGTTCGACGTACTTTTCCCAATCCGATATTCCAGCGATTTGAAAAGCAAGTTCCACAAGTTCTCGAACTGAATGAGTTTGACCAGTTGAGATTACGTAGTCGTCAGCAACTTCTTGCTGCAACATTAACCACATTGCCTTGACGTAGTCACCAGCAAAGCCCCAGTCGCGCTGAGCGTCTAAATTACCCATGACTAACTTGTCTTGTTTCCCAGTAGCAATTCGAGCCACAGATTGACTAACTTTACGAGTTACAAATTCAGGTCCACGTCGCGGTGATTCATGATTAAACAAAATTCCTGAGCTGGCATGAAAATTGTAAGATTCGCGATAATTAATAGTCATGTAGTGGCCAAACACTTTTGCCACACCATATGGACTGCGTGGCCAAAGCAAAGTATTTTCGCGCTGCGGCACTTCTTGAACTTTGCCAAACATCTCAGAGCTAGATGCTTGATAGAACTTAGGTTTAGCAGAACCATGCGCAGTATTGATACGGATAGCTTCTAACATGTTCAGTACACCAAGGGCAGTAATCTGCGAAGTTAGATGAGCCTGATCCCAGGAGTATGCGACATATGAAATTGCGCCAAGGTTGTAAACCTCATCTGGCGCAGCAGTATCGAGCGCGCGAAACAAACTTGCGGTATCACTGAGGTCTCCGTTTATAAGGTTCACGCCAGGGAGCTCACGACGAACCAGGTCTTCCTTTGGATTGTTTTGGCCGCGGATTAATCCATGAACCTCGTAACCCTTTTCCAAAAGCAATCCACCAAGGTAAAAGCCGTCCTGGCCGGTGATTCCGGTGATTAGTGCTGATGGCATCAAAGACCCTTAGAAAGATGACTGACTTAGTACAACTACCTTACTAAGTGGATTTTTCACTTATGTTCATTGAACTTTTGGTTGCATTAATGAGTGGCCCCGGCATGATTCGAACATGCGGCACATGGTTTAGGAAACCACTGCTCTATCCCCTGAGCTACGGGGCCAAGTAAGTGGAATCCTACTATCTCTAGGCGTGCGGAAATAGTTGTTGAGATTTGACTCTGGAATGACTAAACAAGCAAACTGCTGGTCCTAATGCAGTTCGCAATCTGACTTTATGCCAGTTAATTAATCTTCGGTTGGTAACTCTCTGGCTTGTAGGCTAACTGCAGAATTTCATCAACGATTTGTTGATCGATGCTGCCAGGCTCAAATAAATAATCCTGTGGGCCGAAGATAGCAACTACGTTTCCATCGCTACTAAGAACTTGGTTTCCAACCTCTTGAGGTCCATCCATATTTTGGAAATCTGTATAGACATTTTCGGGCATGTACTGGACTGAAAAAACGGGTACTGGATCGCCACCATTATTGGCATTGTAATAAACGCTTACAACGGCGAGGATTCCCACCGAGGCATTGTAAGCAGTGGCATCTGCGGGCATCTGCACCGTGCTCAGTTGTGACATCCAGTCAGGCAGATTCATCGCATCCACTGGTGCAAAAAAGTATGGAACAGGATCCAAATCAAGTCCTTGTTGTGCAACAGGACTTGCCATTGATGGGCTTGGGATTATCGAAGGGGCAACAGAAGTTGCCGGAGTGCTTGGAGAAGCCGCAGGGGCATTGCTGCTGGATGAACAGGAACTGATCAGAGCAGCTGCTAGAACAAGTGTTGTTATTCGCAAGATTTTCATGAGTAAAAGCATAAAACATGTCTCTTAAAAGCAACCAGATTTACGCTGTATGTTACCTAGATTTAAACATAAATTAATACAACTTTGAAGAGTCAAGTAATCACTTTTTACTGATTTTTTGCCTTTTTCGCATCACACAATGAGAAAGCCTCAACGCCATCAAAGACTAAAGATCTTCCAGCATCGCCGGTGAAGACTTTCCAACCTTGACAAATTCAGAGTAGGCATCGACGACAGACTTGGGATCAGAGTGCATCTTTATTTGACCTTTATCTAGCCAAATTGCATCGTTGCATAAGTTAAGTATCGAGTTCAAGCCGTGTGAAACCAGCACTAACGTTCGAGCTGAATTCATGAGTTCATGCATTTTTTCTTGAGCTTTTGCTTTGAATTTGGCATCACCGGCAGATAGCGCCTCATCGATCAACAAAATATCTGGGTTCATATGCACCGCAACACTAAATGCCAAACGCTGACTCATACCGGAAGAATATGTCTTGGTAGGCAAATCTATAAAGTCACCGATCTCAGCAAAATCAATGATTTCTTTACGCTTCTCTGCAACTTCGTCCCGAGTCATGCCGCTAGCTAATCCAGCAAGCAAAATGTTTTCAGTGCCGGATAGTTCAGAATTAAATGCCACTCCAAGAGCGAGCAAAGTGCTTACCCGTCCGTGGACTTCGATTCTTCCCGAGGTTGGCGGCATGATGCCCGTCAAGGTGCGAAGCAAACTTGATTTACCTGCACCATTTTGGCCAATCACACCAAGTACCGTGCCATGCGGAATCTCAAAGCTGACATCTTTTAGCGCTTCTACCGTGTGAACATTTCGTTCTTTATGTCGAATGTCTCGAAGAGCAGATCGAAGCGTTTGATTTTTAGTGAAGGTAGTTCGGTAGGTCAAACTTAAATTGGAAACCTTAATTGCGCTATCTTGAGTTTTCTCTTTTTCAAGCTTTGGCGTTATCGAATCTTCCTGATCTGCGTCATCAAATTCGGACAGCGAACTCACGCTCCCTAGATAGAAAAACAAAAGTACCGAGAAGCAGTGTTCCTACGCTCCAAAGTAGACCAGATATCCAAAGTGAAGTTGCTGGAACTTCGCCCCGAACTAATGCATCGCCCCAAGCTCCAAACATTCCGAAGAGCGGATTCACATATTGCAGAAATTTTAGATTTTCAGGAATTGCATCTGCGTAATACAAAACGGGCGTTACGTACAAAAAGATTCGGCTTACGTATGGAAGAAACGACCTTAAGTCTCTGAAATAAACCTGCATCGTTGCCAATAGAGTCGCGACCCCAATTGCGAATAGAAAAATCATAAAGAATGCAGGTATCGCGTACAACTGATTGACATTAACAGGCTGCCTTGTGGCCACATGGAATAAAAAGTAAACAAAAATCGATGGCAGGAATCTGTAGAACGCGATCAGTACCGAGGATATCGGAAGAATCAAGCGTGGAAAAGATCGATTAATTACTAGTTTTCCAACCCCAAGAACACTTTTTGAACCATTGATCATGGACTGGGCAAAGAACTGATAGGCAAACAGTCCTGCAAGCAGGTGTGCCATGTAATCCGCACCACTGTGAGCGCCATTAGATATAATTGAAACCAGAATAAAGTAAACAGTTCCCAAAAACAGGGGATTGATTACAAGCCACATCCGACCAAAAAAAGTAGAAGCTTCCTGCGACCTCAAGTTTGCTTTTGAAAGTTCTACGGCAAATTCACGACGTAACCAAATATCGCGAAAGTACTTAGGAAGATTTGGCAGTCCTGCTTTAAAAGGTTCGTGAACAATGGTTTCATCAGAGTGATTGTTTGTGGAGTTCTTACTTGGCTTGTTCACTATTCAACCTTATCATCTGGTGAATTTTAACTTCGCTTTTACTTAGCCAGTAGTCTTTCGTAAACCTCTTGAACGATTTTGGCGTTTTTACTCCAAGTGCGATTTTCTAGAACCCAAGTCCGCCCAGCAGCACCATAGTTCCGAGTTTGTTCTGGATTATCTAGCATGTCAGTAATTACTGTTGCCAAACTGTCACAGGAGCCTTTATCAAAGACTCGTCCTGTTACACCGTCTTGAACAATTTCGGTTAATGCAGCGCAACTACTAACTATGCATGCCTTTTCCATTGCCATTGCTTCAAATGGCTTTAGCGGGGAAACCATTTCACAAACAGGAAGGGGCAACCTTGGGAATGGGGCGATGTCAATTAACGAGTAGTACTCCTCAACTTCGGAATGGGGAACTCTTCCAGTGAAGTTTACTATTTCACCAAGACCAAGTTCTTTAGCCAAATTAATCAAATTCTCGTGCTCGACTCCGGAGCCAACAATCAAAACCCTAAAGTCGTCCCGAACTTCTGCTAACTGCGCCGCAGCTTGCAGAAGCAGATCAAGTCCTTCATAGGCAAGAAGTGAACCAACGTATCCGATGACAGTTTTACCTTCATAGCCGAATTTCTTTTCAAGTTCTAGATTTCTAGGAATTGGAAAAAAGCGAGTTTCGTCAACTGCATTGGGCAAGAGAGTAATTTTGTCTGCAGGCACTCCTCGTCGTACAAGCTCATCCCGTAAGGCACCAGTTAATGCGAAAACATGGCTCGCCTGCAGCGCGGCCTGAGTTTCGAGTTTTACATAAAACCGATACGACATAGAAAATTCGTATCCTGGTGTTGCTGAGCGACGCGTCACTTCCCATAGTCCACGGACTTCATAGACACTAGGGACACCAACTTGCGCCGCTAAGTGTGTTGCAGCAAGTCCGTTCCAATAGTTCGAGGCAGCATGAATTATCTCAGGTTTAATCGATTGAATAAATGGGACACTTTGTTCGCAATATCTGCTTATGTAGTTGAAGGTGCCGGAGATTTGCCCAAACTTCCGACCAACTCGGTTGTAAGTGACAGTGTCAATTACTTCATTTGCCGAAACATTTTGTGAATCTGTAACGTCATGTCGATCATATGGATATCCAAGTCTAGTAATGCCTTCAGCGTTCCAGCCGTTTGAGTTTAAAGATTTTATAATGGCATGTGATCGAGTGGCATAACCTTGGGAATCCCAGGGCAGCGAGTTGTGTAGGTAATAAAGTACTTTTTTCTTCTCAGGAGTGTATGACCTTAAGTTTGGCGTATCGGGAAGTGCAAGTCCACGCTTAGTCACTGGCACCTGAGAATTCTTTGGATTACCTTCGGTAATTCTGATTGATCCAGAAAACATACTTGGGGAACGCATTACGGTAGTGGCATGGCGGAATGCGTAAACATCTTTCGTTACCTTCAGCCAATAAATCCAGAGCGCTAATTCGGATTGCAATTCTGGCCTAGGTTCAGTTTCATCACCCGTTAGCCAAGTTTCCAGAAGCCCAAATCGAATGGCCGCAATGGAGCTTAATGGATCATCTGTAATCCCAAAGTCTAAATCAGTTGCGTGACTGGCAATAGCCAGAACTTCAGCACTTGGATTCCAATTAATTGGTGTGCCACCTGAGAGTAGGCGTGCGCTCAGCCATTGAGCTTGCGCACCGATCGAAATTTCTTTACTTGATGCAGAGCGTCGTATAAGTTGTTGCTCAAACCCCTTTTGCATTGCATCAGTAACCGATAACCCTACGTTGTGAACGGCATGCCATGTCATCCTAATAATGAACTCAAATTCTCGTTCCCCAATTTTTTTTGGATGAACAAGTGCCTCCTCAAGCGTGTCAGAAAGTTGCTGGTAGTCGCCCTGCCAGAACAGCATGAACGTATCCTTTGTCCAACTTTTCATACCAGATGGGCGCTTACCAGTTTTGCTCTCGTATATGCGCACTGCAAAACGTTTAAGTGGTTTAGGAAAAATTTTTAGCTGAGCGATACCGGAGGAAGCCCCGTATTCAAGTGTTCTGATCACTAATTCATTAATGCGAGAAGGTAATTGGGAACCGAAATTTAGGGGCATAGTTGGACTCCTTGTGAGGCGAAATTCAAAAAATCTAATCCTTCACCAGAGGGTGTAAGTACTCTGAAATTATTTTGGCAATTCGATGACCGGCGTGCCCATCCCAAAGCGGTGGGTAAATCGGATCACTATTTTTGCCTATCAAAACCCTTTTTACTTCTGTGACTAAATCACGTGGCTCCACTAAACGATTGGTTCCATGAGAAATAGTGATCGGTCGCTCAGTATTTTTGCGAAGAGTCAAACATGGCACATTTAGAATTGTTGTTTCTTCTTGCACGCCACCCGAATCCGTTATGACTGCTGTTGCATTGCGCATCAAAGTTACGAAGTCTAAATATCCTAGAGGATCTACTATCTGGACATTATTTGATTGACCAAAGCCCAAAGATTCAAGTTGAGCGCGACCACGGGGATGCAGTGGGACAACTAGCGGGATTAATTCGGAAATTTCATTAAGTGCGTTAACGATTTCCCTAGACAAGGATTCGTCGTCAACATTGCTTGGGCGATGCAAAGTAACGATTGCAAATTTCTCAGGAATTACAAAATCAAATTTACGCAAATCTAAAGTTGCCTTGTCCAAGTTCGCTAGAAGTGTGTCAATCATCGGATTACCAACAAAGTGAATCTTGTTAGCATCTACACCTTCGTTCGCTAAATGTGCAATTGCATCTGGACTAGTTGCAAATAATAGGTCGGAAAGTTGATCCGTCACTAACCGATTAACTTCTTCTGGCATGGTGCGGTCAAAGCTGCGTAGTCCAGCTTCTACGTGAGCCACAGGTATCTGAAGCTTGGCAGCGACAAGTGAAGCAGCCACAGTTGAATTGATATCCCCGTAAACAATCACAAGCGAAGGGGGATTTGACATGAATTCTTCTTCAAGCAATATCATTGCCCGAGCTGTTTGCTCACCGTGCTTTCCGGATCCAACCCCAAGATTTTCATCAGGTCGGGGGAGTTCAAGTTCGCGGAAGAAAATTTCTGACATCTTGTCGTCATAATGCTGCCCAGTGTGAATCAATCTCTGCTGGATTCCCAAGGCTGACAACGCTGTAATTACAGGCCCTGCTTTTGGAAAGTTTGGTCTAGCGCCTGTCACATGTGTAACAAAGTTAACTGACATGAATGTTCCTCGCGCATGGGTGTGGGATTTTCTAAGTCTATATCCATACCCACTGTAGACTCGTGAGCATGAGCGATTCATTAGTTATTGTTGGTCTTGGTTATGTGGGCTTGCCGTTAGCGCAAGCTGCATGTACGTCCGATTTAAGGGTCACAGGCCTTGACCTAAATCAAGCAATAGTTGACGGACTCAACAAGGGCTTGTCTCACATTGATGATTTATCAAATGCGGACATTCAAACGATGCTGTCTCAGAATTTTTCTGCCACATCAGACTCCAGCTGCATTGCAAATGCTGATGTCGTAGTGGTGTGCGTACCAACCCCGCTCACAGATGAAGGCGGCCCGGATCTAGGTGCAGTAATTGGCGCAACTAAAACGATTGCTAAAAACCTGCATCCTGGCATTATGGTGATTTTGGAATCGACTACATACCCAGGAACAACTGATGAAGTAGTGAAACCAATTCTTGAAGAATCAGGTTTGCTAGCAGGTAAAGATTTTGATTTAGTTTTCAGTCCCGAGCGAATTGATCCGGGCAACCCTGTTTACGGAATGAAGAACACTCCAAAAGTGGTTGGTGGTGATACCACACAAGCCACTGCACGCGGGGTCGCGTTTTATGAAAAATTTGTTGACACCGTAGTTCCAACGAGTGGAACCCGCGAAGCAGAGATGGCAAAGCTTCTCGAAAATACATACCGTCACGTGAACATTGCACTCATGAATGAGCTTGTTGAGTTCTGCAATTTACTTGGAATAGATTTGTGGGATTCAATTGCGGCCGCATCAAGTAAGCCATTTGGTTACCAAGCGTTTTACCCAGGCCCAGGCGTTGGCGGACACTGCATTCCAATTGACCCAAATTATCTTTCCCATCACGTCAAAGCCGTGCTTGGCCGCCCATTTAGATTTGTAGAGTTGGCGCAGGAAATTAACTCTGGAATGCCACATTACGTGCGACGAAGAATCCAAGACCTTTTAAACGAGCAAGGTAAAGCAATTAAGGGCTCCAAAGTTTTGCTGCTTGGAGTTACTTACAAGCCAAACATTGCAGATCAGCGTGAATCACCCGTTCGCCCGTTAGCCCAAGAGCTACTGACGCTCGGCGCCCAGGTGTCTTACGTTGATCCGTACATCAAGCAATGGAATGTAGATTCCGAGCATGGCGAACATCCTGGAGATCGAATGCTTGATCAGCAAGTTAATGTAGCCGAAGCAGTTTCCAATTCCGACATCGTAGTTTTACTGCAAAACCACAAAGAGTTTGATCTTGAGCAAATTGCTGCTTCTGGAAAGACGATCCTTGATACTCGAGGAATCATGTCTGGCTCAAACATTTCTCGTTTGTAGTGACAACTTTGCAATCCAATCTAAAGTCAGAAACAAGCGTCGTTCGCAAGGACATTCAGGCGCTGCGAGCTCTCGCAGTTGGATCAGTTGTTGCGTATCACGCAGGCCTTCCAGTATTCAATTCTGGTTTTGTTGGTGTTGACATATTCTTTGTTATTTCTGGATACCTGATCATTGGCCTTTTGGTTCGCGAACGTTTAACCACAGGCCGAATTTCATTGCTTAAATTCATAGGTCGCAGAGCGCGAAGATTAATCCCTGCATCAACTTTGGTGTTGCTGGTAACCACAATTTTTATCTGGCTGATGATGCCTGGGCTTGCAGGACGACGAGCTCTCGATGATGTGCGATCAGCTGCTTTCTATTTCGCAAACATTGACTTCGCGCTCACTGAAATGGATTACTAGGCAACTCAAAGTGTTGGACCAGTTGTTCACTTTTGGTCTCTCGGCGTCGAAGAGCAGTTCTATATATTCTTCCCAATTCTGTTGATACTTGTTTTCGCAGGAATAAAAAAGCATGTGGTCACAATCGTCACTGCGATATTGGTTGTGGTCTCAGCGACTTCGTTTTATCTGATGATGCACTATTTGAATACCGGAAGTCTTTGGGCGTTTTATGGGCCACAAAGCCGAGCTTGGGAATTTGCCTTAGGTGGAATCGCAGCAACATTTGGTGCCAATCGACACTTCAAACAAATCGCAATTCGCCGAGTTTTGATTTGGGTTGGTTGGGGACTGCTTCTTTATAGCGTTATTGCAATTGATCCAAAAGCCGATTTCCCGAGCGTCATAACAATACTTCCAGTCGTGTCTGCAGCTTTAGTTCTCTGGCTTGGTTCTGCTTCAGATTTTGATGATCCGATCCTGCATCGCATCTATTCCTTAGGCCTCGTGCAACGCCTTGGAGATCTTTCGTATTCCACATACTTGTGGCACTGGCCAGTTTTATATTTCGGCGCCAAATCTTTACAGCAACCATTCCAGGGTCCAGAGGAATTGTCGGTTGTTGCAACGATACCTCTTATTCTTTTGTCGTTTGCTCTTGCAGCAGCGACATACAAGTGGGTCGAAAATCCATTCCGTCACGCAGCGTTCATTAAATCAAGTGGCGCGAAATCTCTTGCGTTTGGCTTGTCACTTTCGTTAGCCGTCTCGCTAATCGCCGCACTGGTTTCGACTCAACAATTACGGCAGCAAACTGGGGGACCTGCAGCAAATCTCCAGGCTCCAGAAATTAGAATTGCTTCTAATGCCGAGGCCGTGACAAAGGTAATTCAAGAGTTTGCGCCGAAATACACCTCAGCTGATGACAACCCTTTGAAACCAGAACAGATCACCTTCGCTCAAGATGATTTTCCTGATTCATATGACGACGGGTGCCACGCAGGGGACGAGGTTTCAACTTTGCCCGAAAACTGCAGTTTTGGTTCAACGGATAGTGATGTACATATCTATCTGCTGGGAGATTCCCGAGCCAATCAATTCTTTACGCCAATCAGAGACGTAGCGACTCAGTTAGATGCCAAATTCACTGCTCGCACCAGAACCGGCTGCGCGGTATCTGATGTCACGTTAATGACGGGCGAAGTCGAGTATGCCAACTGCAATAGTTGGCGGGCCGAGGCAATCGCTGAAGTCCAACAGTTAAAGCCAGATTTAGTGATTATGTCCAGCGCAACGAACTTGAGAATTCTTGATCCAGTAACGGGAGTGAAGGCAACTTCAGATCGGGCCAAGGAACTGTATGTAGCGGGGATTCAAAATATAGTTTCTGATCTCTCTCAGGCAGGCAGAAAAAGTCATTTTGATTAGGGATACTCCTAGATTTAAATCCTCACCACTTGATTGCTTGTCTGCCTACCTTCCTGCAGGCTGCAGATATCCGGTTGCAGAATCAGTAAATGAACCACGCTTTAGCGCTGAAGCAGTGAAAGACATCCCGAATGTTTTACCCGTTGACCTGACGCTGGCGCTGTGTGGAACTCAAATTTGTGAAACCGTGCGTGATGGCCAAATAGTTTGGCGAGATACCCACCACATCACGGATTCTTATGCCCGCTTGCTGACCCCAATGTTTAGTGAACTGATTTCATCCGAGTTATCGAAGTAGCTAACTACGGTTTACAAAAATCACGATCGTGGAATGTGTTCATGAATTTTTCTGCCGGATCAATGTAGCGCGTCTGATTCTTTGAATACTCTGACAATTCCTTGACTATGAGACACCGTCGAGTATTCGCTAGGTCTGAATCTGAAAGGTCTGCGTTGTAAAGTTCGTGATACAGGCGAGATACTGGTTCAAAATCTTCGTTGTAGTCCCGAACTGCCGTCCATGATCGACCCCACTGACCTGTTGTTAGCAGTAAAACAATCGCAACAAGAGCTATGGCCCCAGTCACAGGTTTAGTCTTTTGGGCAAGCCAAGTAACACCGAGTAAAATCAAGGCTGCATAACCCAACCAAAGAATTGGGGTGTGTCGGTAGGAAAGTCCCCAGTCAACTAGATCTTGCGCGCGCAACGAGACTGACAAAATCACAGCACTGCTCAATCCCATTGCGAGCAGGATCAGCGCGAATCTCCATTGTGCCGAGATGAATGAACTCAGACTTGAATTGTCAGCTACGTCCTCTTCAGCAACAACTGTTCGCAAGTTAGAAAAAATTGCGATGGCAATCAAGATCGCAACCAACAAAACGACCCCGGAAAACACAAATGGTAATCGTCCTTGCTGAACGTCTTTAATTGCATCGTAATCTGTAAATGGTAATGGATTAATAATGTTTTGGATCAAAGTACCAAACATGCCACCAAGGTTTAGTTGCGATCCGTCGTAGCATGCTTCGAGATTTGCCTCACATTGGTTTTTCAAAATCATTCGCATCGGCAGCCACACAATCGCGAATGCACCCACAAACATCAAAGCTAACTTCGCTCGCCGAGACTTTGTCAGATTGGCGATGGGCGCAACAAAAATTGCAGCGGCTATTGCAGCAATAGCGGTGTACGAAATTTCATAATAAAAGTTAGCCCAAATTGAACTTAATGCGATTAACAAAATGGTTTTCTGATTTACCGTTTGTCCAGTTATTTCCAAAACTCGCAGATTCTTCAAAGTGGCCGTCGCGAAAAAAATCGAAACTATGAACGCGGTGTAAATCAAAATCGGGTAGGCAACCGAGCCATTCATCGCCCAGAATATATTTATTCCTAAGCCCCAAACAATAAACAAGATAATCGGATAAAGATTCCAGAGCCGGCTGTTGAGGTTCTGAATAAATCCGTTTCTGATTTCACGAAAAAGACCGCGAATAGCTACGAACCAGAGTGCCAGCAGAGCTATTTTTGTTAGGGCATCGAAGTAGTTAACAGAAGTCTGAGTAATCTGTAAAAACTTATGACCCAGAAACGCGTATACGAGCGTGTACACATCTGAAATTGGGACGAATCGACCTGGTAACAATTGACGCTGCCAGAGTTCATAAATATTTGCTGGGGAATTATCCATCCCCGAGACATAATCAGTGAACCAAAATCGAACGTCCATCAAAGGAGCTGTAAAAATTATCGGCAAAATAGCAACAACTGCCGCGACGATCAGCAACACACTGATTGCTCTATGTGACTTTCGCTCAGACATCTGCTCGTTAGCCATGTCTAAAATCTATCATTGGGCGACTTTAGTGTTGGTAGTCTTGACCTGTAGGTGTTTTTAGGGGGTCTAAGTGCATTACCTAATTACAGGTCACACAGGTTTCAAGGGTGCTTGGCTTGCTATGTGGTTAACGCAGGAAGGGCACGAGGTATCAGGACTTTCTCTAGATCCACTTCCCGGGGTACTCTTTGAATCTGCGAGAGTATCAGAGGTGCTAAAGCATGATGTCCGGGGAGATATTCGAGATCTATCGGTTGTTAAAGCCGCCCTTGACTTAACCGAACCAGATGTAGTTTTTCATTTAGCAGCTCAGCCGCTTGTTCGAGAGTCTTACCAAGACCCACGAGGCACAATTGAAACTAATGTCATTGGAACAATGAATCTACTTAGTGGCGTTGCTGAGGTGCCAAGTGTTAAGGCGCACGTAGTGGTTACCACTGACAAGGTGTATAAAAACATCGATCAAATCTGGGGATACAAAGAAACAGACCCCCTTGGTGGTGATGATCCATACTCAGCTTCTAAGGCGATGGCTGACATACTTACTCAATCTTGGATCAAGAGTTTTGGCGGCCCACCAACTGCAATTGCACGAGCTGGCAACGTGATTGGCGGTGGGGATGTCAGTAAAGACCGATTGTTTCCTGATCTACTTAATGCTTATTTCTCTGGAATTGCTCCAGTCCTCAGATATCCAGATGCAGTTAGACCTTGGCAGCATGTCCTTGACTGCCTTAACGGGTACATGAAGCTTTCTGATGCGTTGCTAAATGGCAACGGTAAAGGCGAATGGAACTTTGGCCCAGAAACCAGTTCATTTGTGAATGTTGGCGACGTTGCAACGTATGTAAAGGAGTTAATTGGCGAAGATCTTCCAAATTGGCTCTCGGATGCTGAACGGCAACCACATGAAGCAAAGCTTTTGGCGCTTGATGCAAGAAAAGCTGAATTAGAACTGGATTGGCACAACAAATTGAGTTTTCGAGAGTCCCTGAAATGGACCGTTGATTGGCACGTAGCAGTTAGTAATGGGGAAAGTCCCATCAATGTCTGTAATCAACAACTGCAATCATTTTTAACAACAATTTAACTCGTACCACGTTGCTAACATTATTAACATGAAACATGCCACAAAATTTAGAGACCCATCTGCCAGTGCTTTTACTTTGTTCGGCTTGTGGGTGTTGGGACTAATCGGCGGAAAGTCTGACGGCATCAAGAGAAAATCTCAAAATGTGGTAACTGTAATGGGTTATCGTGCATGGCTAGAGCGAAACTTTGGAAAAAAATTACATCAAAGGGTTCAGCGCGAGAGCGTATGGGAAACTTTGCTTGAAAAATTTCAAAGCAAATCGATTGCCG